>ERZ651768.2367-NODE-2367-length-13120-cov-8.689335_pt1 | contig 13120 bp, 9 predicted proteins | sample MGYA00514754_ERZ651768 | MGnify/ENA metagenome assembly ERZ651768 | reverse complement strand
ATCCATACTGTAGAACATGCACTGGCGGCGGTCAGCGGTTTACGACTGGATAATGTATTGATTGAACTTACCGGTAAAGAAACACCGGTGATGGACGGCAGCGCCAAAGATTTTGTGGATGTACTAGATTATTTCAAAATGACCCTCCATATAACCGTCCCATTTCAACTCCCACTCCCTCAGTAACATTTTAAGCCCATCGTCCGACTAAGCCGCTCTTATGCAGCATGAGACTTGGACGGCTTCCAAGGTTTACCAGATGACTTTTGCTTTGCTACATTGGTGTTTGGTTTACGCCGCCGCCTCATATTTTCCTTGTTCGCAGGTTGTCGCTCTTCTTGACTAGAGTGCTTGGAATCCGATCTACCAGCTGATTCCTCAAAGATTTGGGTGCGCGCAGGCAAATCGAATTCGGCAATATCAGCGACCGGAATAGAATTTTTAATTAGCCGCTCGATGTCTCGAAGTTGCTTTTTATCTTCATTAGTGACTAATGAAATTGCGACTCCGCTTAAGCCTGCCCTACCGGTTCTGCCAATGCGATGCACATAGTCTTCCGGTACATGAGGGAGGTCAAAATTAATGACAGTTGCAAGTTGGTCAATATCAATCCCGCGGGCAGCTATATCTGTTGCGACTAAAACTTGCACTTTATTCTGCTTGAATGCATCTAGGGCTTTTGTTCTTTGCGCCTGAGATTTATTCCCATGGATTGCTGCAGCGGAAATATTATCCCGACTCAGCTTTTTAACTAGGTTATTAGCACCATGTTTAGTGCGACTAAATACCAGGGTTTGATCAGCGTTAGATCGAAGCAACGAACTTAGCAAATCTACCTTCCTTGGCTTATCGATCTTGTACATCTTCTGTGAGATCAGCTTCACCGTGGAATTTCTCGGTGCCACGTCAATTTCAATCGGGTTATGGCAGATGGTTTTCGCCAGCTTGCGTATTTCATTTGAAAAAGTTGCTGAGAACATAAGGTTTTGCCTACGCTTTGGCAGGAGCGCAAGAATTCGTCTAATATCTCTAATAAAGCCCATATCCAACATGCGATCAGCTTCATCAAGAATGAGTACTTCTATTTCATCGAACTTGACGGAGTGTTGTTGATACAAATCCAGCAAGCGACCTGGTGTGGCAACTAGTATATCGAGGCCACGCCGAAGTTTTTGTTTTTGTGGATTGATATTCACACCACCAAAAACCACACCATGGCGTAATCTTTCATTTAAACCATAGGTTCCAATGCTGTCTTGAATTTGTGCAGCTAACTCTCGAGTCGGTGTCAGAACTAGAGCTCTTATTTGACGATCATGGGTTTGCTTTCGCCCGCCAAGCAGTTGCAGAAGAGGCAAAGTGAATCCTGCTGTTTTGCCAGTTCCGGTTTGAGCGGCGGCCATTACATCCTTGCCGTTCAGTATTTCAGGTATGACCCGCTCCTGAATTGGAGTAGGAATTGTATATCCTGTTGTTTGCACTGCCTGCAACAGGGAATCGGTTAATCCAAGTGAATTAAATGTCATTAAAATCTCTTTCATTTATAAATAGTATTTACAGCAAGCCACAGCCATGTGATTCAGGCTAAGCAGGCTTAATTAAAGTGTGCCCGAATTGTATTCGGTTGCACTGGTGTGCACTCGATAGGTAGCTAAAGACTAACGTCTATAAAGAACGTTTAGCTCAAGAGTGAGGTGTCGATTCCAAAAAAGTATCGCGAACTGTAATAGTGCGAACTTATAAACTGGAATCTCAAGTGACTGCATTTCTGCAGAAAGATGACCTGTGCTAAAGATGATGCACTGCAGGAAAGGTTTATTACACCATATCCAACGAGGCGGCACTCTATCACAGTTAAGAAAGATTTCAAAAACTCTTTCTGATCAAACCCCGGTCATAGCTGGACTAGGTTGGATTGCATTCGTTTAAATATATCGTATAAAGCCCGAATTACGCGGCTTTGGAGACTTTACTGGACTTGTATGGATGGGGATTTGGTCGGGACGGCGTCGACTAAATACCCCCTTCTAACTTATTGTTATTAAACAAGTTTAGTTTTTAATTGCCAAGACGTACCGCCAATTCTTTTCATCACCCTAGTGTTTGACCCCCATCCCTAGCTTTCTATATTCGCTACCGAGCTGACCCCAACTATTGTTTTTACTATGACCTCAATTATTAATATAGTTGCTCGTGTTTAATGAATCCAACAAATTAGGCGTAGTCTGATTGCCGTTTCCCTGCTACATTTCTCGCATGCTAATCGACATACACACACATATCTATACCCGCCGATGGTTGGAGATTCTGCAAGAACAGGGTGGCGACTATCACCTGCGACTGCGACCAGATGGACAAAAAGAAATTTTCCGTGGCGACACACCGGTCTCCATTCCGCAAGCAGGCCATTTTGACTATGACTTGCGCATTAAGGTCATGGACGAAGCAGGCATAGACGTCTCCATCGTTTCCCTCACTGCACCAAGTGTGTTTTGGGGTACCGAAGAAGTCAGTTGCAGGGCGGCGCAGGAAGCTAATGACTCCACGGCGGAAGCGCAAGCAAAATACCCCGATCGTATTCGTTGGTTTACTTCCCTGCCTTGGCAATATCCCAATAAAGCGATAGAAGAGTTGGAACGAACTTGCGCAAACGGGGCTGTTGGCGTGATGGTGCTGGCTAACATTGACGGGCGCAGTCTCAATGATGAGTTTTTTGCCCCGATCTGGCAGGCCATCGACGACAAAGCTTTGCCGGTGTTATTGCATCCTACCGACCCTCCTGGTGCAAAAGTGTTAGACATGGGTGAGTTCGATTTGAGCTGGTCAGTGGGTTTTATGTTTGATACCACCCTGGCCATAACTCGCATGATGTTTCATGGATTCTTTGACAAGTATCCCAACCTAAAGATGATTGCCTCTCATGGTGGTGCTGCACTTCCTTATTTAGTTGGTCGCTTCGAAAAAGGTGATGAAGTGGAAATTCCTGAGCGTCGTTTAATGCAGAAAAAACCAACGGATTATCTACAGCACATATATTACGACTGCATCACCTACGACCCTCGCGCCTTGGAATATCTGATTTCCATAGTGGGCCAGGATCAGGTGATGTTCGGCACCGATTGGCCACATCAGGTATTCGATACCGTTGGAGCTAAGCGCAATACCGAGGCGCTACCCAAGGATCAGCGTGAAGCGATTCGCTATCAGAATGCGCAACGTGTGTTTGCACTTTGACGGCATCGAATGTTGCTATGACATTCAGTCCTCTACCTGACATGGAGCAAATGTAACGTGGCAAACAATTCCGGGCATGTAGAATTTGCCTCACGCTGGGGCTTCCTGCTGGCCGCCATGGGCAGTGCGGTGGGTCTGGGCAATATCTGGCGGTTCACCTTCATGGCAGGCGAGAACGGCGGCGGTGCCTTCATCTTCTTCTATTTTCTTTTTATTGTATTTTTCGGCATTCCCGCACTGATGGCGATGATTGTCATCGGTCGCCGTGGCGGCAAGAGCCCGGCCGGCAGTACCCGTGCCCTGGCGATGGCTGAGGGTAGAAGTGAGAATTGGAAATTCCTGGGCTGGCTCGCTATCACTATTGCGTTTCTCGCGCTTACCTTTTTCAGCGTGGTGGCAGGCTGGGTGCTGGCTTATATTCCCAAATCTCTGAGCGGAGCCTTCATCGGGATTACCGCGGATGAATCAGTAGCCCTGTTTGCTGAGACCCAGGCCAGTGTATTTGGTATGACGGCCTGGCACGGCGTGTTCATGATTATGACCATGCTCATTGTTGGCCGCGGTGTGCAAAAAGGTGTGGAAAAGACTGTCAAGGTGATGATGCCGTCGCTGTTTCTGATCCTATTGGTGCTGGTTGTGTATGCCGCCATCACCGCCGATTTCAGCGCTGCGTTTCAGTTCATGTTCCTTCCTGATTTCTCACGCGTTGATAATAATGTTGTTCTGCTGGCCTTGGGCCAGGCGTTTTTCTCTCTCAGTGTTGGCGGTGGCGGCATTATTACCTATGGGGCTTACCTGAAGAAGGAAGCCTCCATTCCGAAATGTGCGGTAGTCATTGCCTCTGCTAACGTGTCGGTGGACATGCTGGCCGGCCTCGCCATTTTTCCTATCGTTTTCGCTTACAGCCTGGAACCCGCCGCTGGACCGGGACTGCTGTTTGAAACGCTGCCAGTAGCCTTTGGCCAGATGCCGGGCGGCGGTTTGTTCGGCACCCTGTTTCTAGTACTGGTCTTGTTTGCTGCCCTGAGCACCTCAATCTCCATGCTGGAATCGACGGTGTCGCGACTGGTGGAACGCAAAGATGCCAGCAGGTCAAAGATGACCCTATTGGCTGGTGGCCTAGCGTGGCTTATTGGATTGGGTTCGGTGTTTTCACACAATGTATGGTCCGAATTCAAACCGCTGGGATTCATCGACCTGTTAGCCGATGCCACTATCTTTCGCATCATTGATTTCTTCGTGGTAAATAATCTAATCTTGTTAAGTGCATTTCTGATCGCCATCTTTACCGGCTGGGTGATATCCGAAAGCGCGACTCGAGAAGAGCTGGGTTTAGGCAATGGCAGATCCTACCGAACCTGGCTGTTTATAATGAGATACCTGGCTCCTATTGCCATCTTTGTTATTAGTCTGATGACCATCATTGGCTATGAACAACCCTAATAAATGAAGCCCCAATTACTCTATTATGGTTCCATCTCGGACTATTACTTATCATTCTGGACGAACGGTTGGGTATTTTTACAGGTAATATGCAGCTTCTTATCTCCACAGCGTTACCTTTCGGGAAATCCCTTTAAAAAAATACATACAAAAAGAGATTCTTCTTCTAATATGCTTCGAGTATTTACCTGGATGACATACCTGAATAATGTAGAAGAAAACGGCGAAACGTCATTTGCTCATTATGGGGCAAGCGTAAAGCTTGAAAAAGAGAAACTCTAATCTGGGCAGCTAAATGGATGCATGCTCGCTCAGCTGATGTAGTTACGAAAGACTCTAAATAGTTTTTAACTAGCTGGATGAAATTCCCATCCAAAATTCCGGCAGGAATATAAATCTGAAGTGCTCTAAAATTCTGAAAAGGATGAGGTATGAGCGATAGAGAAATAGATAATACGGGCGGTTCTCAACCAATTGGTAGTAATTATTACGCAACTCGTCGAGCGCGAAACTACGCCTTAGTTATATTAACAGGTACGTATTGCTTTAATTTCATTGATCGCCAGTTGCTGTCAATCCTACAAGAATCGATAAAATTAGACCTAGGTCTATCCGACAGCCAGCTAGGGCTCCTGACTGGCTTCGCTTTTGCTATGTTCTACGTTACAGCCGGAATACCGATCGCACGTTGGGCGGATCGGGGTAATAGAAGAAATATTGTAGCTCTTGCCATCGGTACCTGGAGCACGATGACGGCTATTAGCGGCCTGGCCCAAAACTACCTCCAATTGTTTTTGGCTCGCATAGGAGTTGGTATCGGAGAGGCCGGTGGAAGCCCTCCTTCCCATTCAATTATTTCTGATATCTTTCCTCCAGCCCGAAGAGCGAGCGCTATTGCGTTCTACAGCACTGGAGTCAATATTGGTATTTTATTCGGTTTTCTGCTCGGGGGATGGTTAAACGAATTTTTCGGTTGGAGAATAGCATTTGCGGTTGTCGGCATTCCCGGTATTTTAATGGCAGGTATTATTCGTTTTACCCTTAAGGAACCAATTCGTGGTCTTAATGAAAACAAAATTGTTTCCGAAACATTAGTTCCTTTCAGTGATGTAATAGCTCTCCTTTGGAGCAGGCGATCATTCAGACATATGGCATTCGCCACAGGATTGAATGCTTTTGCAGCTTATGCGACTGTTAATTGGCAAGCTTCTTTCTTCATCCGCAGTCACGGTATGACTACTGGCGAATTAGGGACATGGTTAGCCGTGTCTTCAGGGTTGCTCGGTGCAATCGGGGTATTCGGAGGAGGGATTCTTGCCGATAGACTAGCTCCTCGAGACAAACGCTGGTACATGTGGCTTCCTGCTTTAGCTGGGTTTATTAGTTTGCCGTTCTTTGTTTTCTCGTATTTGGCACCCAACCAATACCTTGCATTGACCCTTGGGTTTGTTCCAGGATTACTATTCAACGTATATCTCGGAATTACAATTGCGACATCGCATGCCCTTGTAGGGCCACGAATGCGAGCTACTGCTTCGGCTATCCTATTTTTTATCCTCAATTTTATAGGACTGGGCTTAGGCCCGGCCTCGGTAGGTATACTAAGCGATTATCTAGCGCCTACTTTAGGCATAGAGTCTCTCCGCTATGCAATGGTTTTCTTACTTCCACCTGTAATGGCATGGTCTGCTTGCCATTTTCTGCTAGCCTCTCGGGCCCTTAGAGATGATTTGGCTGCAGCTCCGGATTAGGGGCTTTGTAGACTTTATTGGACTTGTATAGATAGGAAATTAGTCGGGACGGCGTCGACTGAATACCCCTCCTAATCTATTGTTATTAAAAAATTTTAATTTTTAACTGCCAAGAAGTACCGCTAATTCTTTTCATCACCCTAATGTTTGACCCCCTCCCCCCTAATTTTCTATATCCGCTACTTACCAGACCCTACCCGCGGGGCACCACCCACTTGTTCTATTTGGTTCCATCTCGGACTATTACATACTATTGTGGACGAACGGTTAGGTATTTTTGAGAGTTATGAATGCAGATACAGTGCATCAGATTCTAGATTTGGTTAGTAACTTAACCCTCTAAAAATACTACATATTAGTTTACAGAATATGTGGCTATGGGAGTCCCTAAGAGGCAGGGGGCCGTTTCAGTATTGATGGGGGTTGTCCAATGGATGAATTCAATCCATCATAGCCATAGCTTACTATATTACAACTTAGCCCTAGAAATTCCTCCTTGGGTCCAAAAGAGCAAAATGGGAGAGTATTGTGTCGAACTCGAAACTGTTGAGGTCCCTCTTTTACTTTGTAGCATCGCTCTCGCTATTCGCGACTTTTGTGCAAGCCCAATTAATACCTGCGTCGTCATTTTTTGAGCGCAGCGCAGTTGACGAGATAAAGATATCCCCCGACGGCTCCCATATAGCAATAACAGTTTCTGGTGATGAAGAGAGTTCTCTAATTATAATAAATCTTACTAGTGGAAAATTTGTAGCCTCGTTCGATGCACCTGGGTATCAAAAAATTGGTAATTTCTATTGGGTTAATGAAGAACGTATCGTATTTTCTACTCTTTTGGTTCGAGGAGGGCTTGATATCCCGTTCCCAATCGGGCTGATATACGCTCTAAATATTGATAATACGAGGAAGTACCAGTTAGTGTCCCTAACTCGAGATTCTGGTGTGTTTTTTATAAGCAATCTGATAGCCGATGATCCAGATCATATCAGAGTAATTCGGCAACAAGTGAGAAGACGATCAATGGCTCTAGGCAGACCCGACTCTTATTTGCTTGATGTATATAGAAGGCCTGGTCGAAGTTCTGATAATTTGAGCAATAGAGTTAGTAGCCCATTGCGATCGGGAAACCTTTATTCCGATAGTTCCGGTAATCCTCGAGTGGCTGCTGGGAAAAATGATAGCAATACATTTGACGTTTCCTTCTTGTATGAAACGGACTGGATAAAAATAGAGAGTTTTCTTCGAGTCGATAATAGGCCGCTAAAATATTTCGATTTTGTTGGATTCAATTCAAGAAATAGCCAGTTTTACTACATCGGAGTTGGAGAGCAAGGTGTCAGAGGTCTGTATCTATATGATCATCAACTTAGAAGTAATGAACTACTATTTCAGCATCCCTCTTTCGATATCGACCGTGAAGCAATAGTTTTCGCTAGTGACAAAATAACTATATTGGGAGTTAAGTTCGTAGGAGATGTTTTTGAGCAATATTACTTTGGAGACCATCCTGAAATACAATTACATCAAAGTCTAGACGCAGCATTTCCTGGCGAAATGATGAGGATTACAAGCTCTACTCTGGATGGAGCTAAGGCAGTGGTGGGGGTGTTTGGACCGAAACGATGGGGAGATTTTTTCCTACTAGACACTGCTTCATTGCGTCTAGAGCCCATAATGAATCGTAGTGATCTATTGCTTCCTGAGTTAATGGCAGAAGTTTCACCATTCGCGATTAGGGCAACGGATGGCTTAGTCGTACATGGTTATATTACCAAACCTAAGGAAGCTTCTGGTCCTGTGCCAATGATCGTAATCCCGCATGGCGGTCCGATTGGGGTAAGAGACTCGCTTTTGTTTAATAGAGAAGCTCAATTTTTTGCGAACCACGGCTTCGCGGTACTTCAGATTAATTTTCGTGGCTCAGGGGGTTATGGAGTCCCATTTGAAGAATCAGGCTATCGTGAATGGGGGCTCGGAATTATTGACGATATCACGCAGGCTACAAATTGGGCCATTCAAACCGATATTGCTGATCAAGATAAAATATGTATTTACGGAAGTAGCTTCGGAGCATATGCAGCATTTACTTCAGTGGTCAGGGAACCAGATTTGTATCGCTGTGCAATTGGTTATGCTGGAGTCTATGACTTAACGAAGATGGACAGGTCCGACATTCCTTGGCAACTAGGGGAAGACTCTTATCTAGAAGAGGCGGTGGGAGTGAATGAGGGGGATTTGAGAGCACAGTCCCCAGTTTATAACGCTGATAAGATAAACGTACCAATACTAATAGCCCATGGAGGACAGGACAGAAGAGCGCCTCCATTTCATGCTCGGGATATGAGAGAGGCGCTCGAGGATGAAGGCAAAGAGGTTGAATGGCTCTACGAAAGTGCGGAGGGGCACGGCTTTTACAGTACCGAGAACAATGTCAATTTTTACAATGAAATTCTTGCGTTCTTAAACAAACATTTGAATTGAAATTGGCTTTCAACTCGCGATACGCAGTTTTTCCATACAATTTCCATACTGGGATTCCTACTGACCCCACCCCCGGGGCGCCCCCACTTGTTCTATTTGGTTCCATCCCGGACTATTACATACTATTCTGGACGAGCTTAGCTAGGGTTATAAAAAGGTAATACAATGAAAATATTCCGTTTGATTGTTCTAATACTCTTTACACTTGTTCATGCTCAGCATGCGTTTGCTCAAGACTATTCTCAAGCCATCAGGGAAGCACGAGCTTCTTTAGATCGATTTATTGAAAAATGGAACAGCATCGATGATGCGGCTGTAAGAGAGGAATTGAGTTTTCCCCATATAAGCCACGGTCCAAATGGTTTCGTAGTGATTGAACAAGCGCAAGACTGGTTTGTCGGCTATGACAACCTACGTCAACAGGGGTGGGGTAGTAGCGCCTTTAATAATATCACCGTGCGCCAGGCTTCCGATGACAAAGTTAATTTCACTGTAGAATTCAGCCGTATACGCCCCAATGGCGAAGTCTATTTAAGTGGGCTGGTCTATTATGTCTGGACAAGACAGGATGGCGAGTGGGGTATGCAGTATCGAAGTGGGGATCTGTTTTTTGAGCGGCATGACTCAGCTGAAGTCGAGTCTGCAATCGCTGAGGCAATGGAAACCATCGAAGAGTTTTTTATAGCATTTAATAGCGCAGACAACTCGGCCCTTAGAGAAGTTACTCATATTCCTCAAATTATGCTGAATCAGAATTTCTTCATTCATGCCGAGAATACAAGCTCGCCCTTGGCCAATATTGACTTTAATCGACTGCGGGAACAAGAGAGTTGGTTGCGCAGTGACCGTATTGATGTACAAGTTACTCATGCAACTCCAACACGCGTGTTTTTTGAGTTAGCCTTCGAGCGCTACGATCGAAACAATGAAAAGTATCGTACCGTGCCCGCACTTTGGGTGCTTAGTAAAAGGGATAATCGTTGGGGAGTGGATTTTCGCTCTCTGATGGAGCCGAGTTTTCAACGCTAGAATTTCTATTTTGAACTTAGGTTCCATCGCACCCCTATACATACTATTCTGGACGAATGGTTAGGTATTTTTGAGGTGTTTCCTTACACTAAACCGAGTATCTTCTGGGTATGAATATAAAAAAACAATTGGCAGTGCTTTTGCATCATTTGCTCTACTTCTCCGTTGCTGCTAATGCTGGCGAGACCTCTGGTAGGGGCCTATAAAATTATCCGATGGACAACGCAAGAGGACACAGCAGATGACACGAAACCTAAAACACTCCACCCAACTTGGCAGCTTGCTACTCTCCACGGCTCTAATATGCTCTTTCGCACAGGCCCAAAACACCGCTCGCCCCGACCTGGAGGGTGTCTGGAGCAATGCTTCGCTGACCAATCTCACGCGCCGGTCGGGTGTGGATACATTGGTGGTGACGCCTGAAGACGCCCAAGTTATTGCTGCCAGCATACCGATCGGTGGCATTGAGGGTGGGTTCGATGAGGATGATGGTGTCAATAACACGCCTGAGGCAGGCGCGGAAGATTTCGGCGCAAGAGCATATAATCACTTCTGGGTGGACCCTGGCTCTAGTCTTGCACTGGTGAAGGGCGAGTTTCGAACTTCTTACATAATTAATCCGGAGAACGGGCAGGTGCCACGTCTGGAAAACCCGACTGCGGACTATCGGCGCACTAGTTTCGGCAGTCGCTATGTCACCGGCATCGGTAATGCTGACGGCCCCGAGGCCCTGCCTCTTTCTGAGCGTTGTATTCTTTCCGAAGGCAGAGCTGGTCCAGCGATGCAGAGCGGTTTGTACAATAACAACTATGAGTTCGTGCAGACTGATGATTATGTGATGATCAACGTAGAACAGATGCACGATGCGCGAATCATTCCTATCTTTGACTCGCCTACGGAGGCCCGCGACAATCGCCGACCGGAGGTCTTGCAGCAATACATGGGAGACTCTGTAGGCTGGTATGAAAATGATGCTCTGGTAGTAGAGACAATCAATGTGAATCCACAACAGATGCAGCAAAGCTCTACCGCCATTACTAAGAATGGCAAAGTGACTGAGCGCTTTACGCGTTATTCTGATACTGAGATTGTCTACCGCTTTACCGTGGAAGATTCTGATCTTTACAGCCAACCCTGGACGGCAGAGCTTAGTTTTCATGACATTGGCGGTCAACTCTATGAGTATGCTTGCCACGAAGGGAATTACTCTATGTCGGGTTCTCTTGCTGGTGCGCGCAGATTAGAAGCTGAACAATAGAGACATAGCTTCCGAAAGACTAACCCCCGACCAACTCGCACGAGGTCAAGACATTGCCACAAGGTGTTTTGAATCTGACTTTTATGATTGCAATATTAATCGAGTAAACAAGATTGCAGATACTATTAATTGCCAAACAAGAGCAATAAAAAAATGACCTGCGGTTGGCATCAGCGCCAAAAGGAAAACAAGAAATACGTTAACCCAGTAAATTAATATATACATGTACCATGCCAATTTTTTACGTTCTTCTTCATTCAGTAAAAGCCTAGTGCTTAGATAAACTACGATAACAGCTACTAGCAAAATACAAATTAGGCCGTAGCTTGAAAAAGTCCATATATTTGGAATTCCGAAAGATAGAGCAAGAGCGGGGAGTAACGACCCAAACGCAGCAGCAAAAGAAAAACTTAACAGACAAAGCGTTCGATGTTTTGTTAAAGGACTGCTTTTTCCACCCTTAGAACCTATGGCGATAACTAGGCCGGAGAAACCTGCCAAAACAATTGCAAATTCCGTAATATTGGAGGTATAGGAGGCATCCATAGTAAATCCTTAAGTAGCACCAACAGAAAAGCAGAGTAGGGCTATTGTTGTTAGTAGTTTGTTCATGATTAGTTGTTGGCTATCAACTCTGCCTCCAATTTGTTGCAGAAAGAATCTCACGAATTGCCTGTTTATCTTCATCGCTTAAATGAGCGTAGGTATCCTCGTTATTGTCATCTGACAGAATTTCTTCCATACGAGTCGCGACGATTTCCTTTATTTGTGCCGGCAGACCGGCATAGGCATTGGAGTATATTTGATAGCTCAGTGGATGTTTGAATAAGCGTTGCTCCATATCGAGGTCCCATAACGATCTGCCTTGTCCGTCCTTTCGACCTGCCTCCTCAAATGCTTCTGTAAATCCGGAGGTGCCTTCTATGGCATCGGTAAGCGGTGGTTGACCAACCATAAACAAGGAATGCAAAAGCTCTTCTCCAAGTACTTCCAGGCCTCGCGCAACTTCGTCGTCTTCAAGGTCTTCTTTTTTCTCCAGCAATGTTCTGGCGTGAAAATTGGTGCGGGCAATTTTGTTTTGAACTTCGATCTGATGCTCAATAACCAACAGTGCCACAATATCGCTATAAGGTGTTATGTAGGGATCGATCTCAGTGAGTGTAGACAGGTTTTCCCGATTACCCATTCTTGCCAGATTCTCATCTGCAATATCAGCTGCGGTTTGAACTAAGACATTGCCCAAATGTCGCTGCTCTCCATGAAAACCTGTAACATACCAACCGCCCCAGCGACTTCTGATGGGTGTCCGACTAGTCGTCATGATACTGCCTTCATGAGAAACGAGTTGACCCGCAACACCAGTATAGTTGGAACTCATCATAAAGCGCGGAGTGCCACTCCCGGTAAGTGAAAAGCTGTCATGACAACGCAAACAAGATCGGAATTCTCGATTAAACTGCGGGGTTTTCGATTCAATTTGGTTCAGGGTAAAAAAAACCGGTCCGAGATTCGGATCCATTGAGGCAATTTCCAATAGATTAGATTTCTGCACCCAAGCAACATAAACATCTTCGTTAAAATAAATCGCTCTTGGAGTTTGGGGCGAAATCAATGGCTGCTGCACACTGGTGCGGGAAAATACCAGTAACTGAGATGTTGTACTAATATCTAACGCTGCCAAGGTCGCATCTAGATAACCTCGCTGCGAATCAAATTTCAGAGAAACTTCACCACTATCGATTTGAGCTTGCAGCTCAGTCACCACATCCTGTAGCGGAGCCGACCCATAATTCATCACTGGATAGTCTTGCTCGTAAGGCGAATCATCCTGGGCCAACATCGGCACCGTGTTTACCAACGCTAGTATCGGGAAAATGAGAATTTCGACTTTCTTCTTAAACATTTATTCAAACTCTTAAATTTA
>ERZ651768.2365-NODE-2365-length-13129-cov-28.909133_pt1 | contig 13129 bp, 10 predicted proteins | sample MGYA00514754_ERZ651768 | MGnify/ENA metagenome assembly ERZ651768 | reverse complement strand
AGATATTTTAAAAGTCACCCAGAACAGCAAGAGGCTTTTTTCTCATTATCAACATCAGATTCTCGTGCAGTTTTCCAACGACAGAGAAAAGGAGTTTTGTTTGTTGACATTGAGAGACGTGTTAATTTATTACAGCTCGCATTGTGGGGTACTGATTTTATGTATGCACGTTATTCACCAGACTTTGAACAGCTTGAACATTTTCATCCTTATTTGGAGGATGGCGTTATTAGATTGCCTGATATTTATACTGAACTAAATGGAATTAATGGCGAGAAGCGCTATTTTGCATTAGTAGCTCACTTGTTGGCGCATAATCAATTCACTACTGCAATTGTTGCTGATAATCTGAGCCCCCATCAAAGATTGTTTGTTGAGGCTTTTGAAGATGCGCGAGTGGAATATTTATGTGCTCAACAGTATCCCGGTCTTAAATCTCTATGGAAAGAATTGATTCCAAAGATTGGAGAAAGTGTCTGTAATGAAGAAACTCAGTCTTGCATTCGTCATCGGGCCTCAATGCTCAGTCGTGCCCTAATTGATGAAAATCATAACTATAAAAATGTTGAAATATTGAAATTTGTAAAAAAATTTAAGGAGTTGATGAATAAAGGAGATTCAACCACCGAGGATAGTTTAACTTTGGGGTTGGATTTTTTGGCTAGTACAAGTAATGCCTCAGATTCACTTGCAGATATATTCTTCACAGATACTGAGATCAGCTATCGCGATGATAATCGAGTTATGTGGATATATATTGAGGATGGTGATGAGGGTGATGATATATTTCAAATGAAATTAGAAGACAAAGAAAGCCAAGAAATTGAAGCAGTGATTCCACCTCACTATTATGACGAATGGGATTATAAACATAAATCCTATAAGCCAGATTGGGCAGCAGTTTATGAAAGGTTGCATTCCCATTCTGATGCTACTTTTATTGATGAATTACTTGATAAGAATCGTAATCTCGTAAAGCAATTAAAGCGTGTTTTAGACCTCTTGAAGCCGCAAAATAAAAAACGCCTCCGGTTCCAAGAAGAGGGTTCTGAACTGGATTTAGATATTGCACTTCGAAGTGTTATTGAACTTAAGAATGGGTCACAACCTGACACTAGAATTAATACCGATTTTGAGCATGATTCTCGAAGTGTATCTGTACTTCTTTTATTAGATTTATCGGAGTCACTTAATGACATTGTAGAGGCTACAAACCAGACAATCCTTGAGCTTTCTCAAGAAGCTGTATCTTTACTAGCATGGTCAGTGGAGCAATTAGGTGATAATTTTGCGATTGCGGGGTTTAATTCGAATACTCGTGAGCAAGTAATGTATTACCATATTAAAGGTTATTCAGAGCACTGGGATGATACTGTTAAAGCGAGATTGGCTAACCTAAAGGCAGAATATTCAACACGAATGGGTGCCGCCATTCGTCATGGCACACATTATCTCGATCTTCAAAAAAGCGATAAAAAACTCATGTTAATTTTGACTGATGGTGAGCCATCCGATGTTGATGTAAAAGATCCTGAAATGTTGATAAAGGATACTCATAAGGCAGTTCAAGAATGCCAGCAAAAGGGTATGTACCCATATTGTATTAGTTTGGATAATAGGGCCGACAATTATATTTCAGATATTTTTGGGTCACATTATTCAGTCATTGACAGAATTGAATCTTTACCAAAAGAGTTGCCACAATTGTTTTTATCTTTGACAAAATAGAAGCTATAAAAAAATTAGTATCAATATTTAAATTTTGTTATAAATTTATTTTTCATTTTTTTTCATATGTACTTATTGGCGGTGGAATTTATAATCCGTTTGTCCCTGGTTCGAGCCCAGGTCAGGGAGCCAATTAAATAAAGGCCTATCTTACGAGATAGGTTTTTTATGTCTGATTGAAAAATACTGGGATCATGCAGGGGTCATATTTGGTGTGGGTATGACACGTTTAAGGTGTATTGTTTTAGTTCTGTCTAGGTTTCTAACTTCTTAAGATGGTTTTTAAAACATACCGAATGTAATTTGAATTCTAAATTGTATGCTGTTATCCTATGGCTTTTAATGAGCAGATTAGTAAGGTCATGCCACATGAAAATTTTTCTATAAATTTACGTATAGTATGTGATGAACAAATTTCGGTAGCTCATGTTTGTCGAAAGATGGAGATTAATCGACAGCAATTCAATAAGTATTTAAGTGGTCAAATTTACCCTTCAAAACATAACTTAAATAGAATTTGCCAATATTTCCAATTGTCGGAAGAAGAGTTTAATCTAAAATCAAGTGAATTCCGTCAGATTGCTCCTAAAAGTCATCAGTTGGAGTCAAATCCTGGGAAGATTGAGCTAAATAATATTATTGATTCAATATCCAGTCACAGTAAGGATTTGTCACGCTACGAAGGTTATTACTACAGCTACTTTCATTCGCCTGAATTTCCTGGCTATATAAATCGGAGCCTGATTCATATCTATCAGTATGAGAATAATTTTTACTCAACAAGTATTGAGCATCTATGGGACAAAGAAAATGGTGACATTCACCGAAATCGATTTAAATACAATGGAACCGTGTTTTATCTCGGTGATCGAATCTTTATTACTGAAGTTGAAATACTAACTCATAATGTTATCCATCACACCATCTTATGCCCCAGTTATATGAATATTGTAGATTCGCTATCAGGAGTCTCAATGGGTGTAAGTAGCAGAACCTCACATGTGCCCGCCGCAATGAGAATTGAATTCAAATATTTAGGTAAGCAGATCAATATCAGAGAAGTGTTGAGGAATTGTGGTTTATTTAAATTAAATACCAAGTTGATTGATTCTAATATCATAGCACGAATCAATAATGAAATTAATGATCAGGAATATATGTTGAGGGCTTACGATACCTAGAACTCTATTACTTAAGTTTAATTTTTCTCGACTTCCAAAACCAATGTTCCCATTTGACAAAGAAATGAAGCTGGAAAAATTTGATTTTTTATAAAAAGTGAAGCATAGTGAAGCACTTTTTTATGATTCTGCTTCTAATATCTTAATAATGCGAAATTATAAAATTATCAATATTGATGTATGATTAGTAGAGTAAGTTAGATAAAGACCATTCTTGATATAGTAGTTTAAATTATATAAGATATATACAAAGAGCTGATTCAATTGATGGTCTTTTAAGATATCAGTTATTAATAAAAGGAGAAAAAAATGAAAATTAATAACATTCTAAATTTCACGAAAGCGTCGACGCTTTCCGTCGGAATAGCTATATGCGTGGCAGTCAGTGCACCAATTTATGCCGCCGAGTTAAAGGTTCAGGTTCAATCTGATTTTGGACAATTGGATCCTGCTTTCTGGGCAAGTCAATCGGATCGAAACATCATTCACGCGATTTATCCTAAGCTCATCGAATTTAAATCCAGTAAAACCTGGGAGTGGCAGCTTTCATCTGCCGAAAGCATTGAGCAGATCGACGACCTAACTATCAAGTTCACTCTCAAGCCGGGCCTCATGTGGACGAATGGATATGGGGAAGTGACGGCCGAGGATGTAGAATATTCTTTCGAGCGCTTCACAAATGAAGACCTTGCCGCACCAAATGCTGGTGACTGGTCGCCTCTAAAAGATGTCGAGGTGCTCGACAAATATTCTGGACTGATCCACTTAAAAGAGCCATTTGCTCCAATCTGGTGGAGTACTTTACCTTACACGGGAGGTGCTATCCTGAGCAAGAAGGCAATGGAAGAAATGGGCGGTAAGTTCACGACCGACCCTAAAGTAACGGCAGGGCCATACAAAATTGAAAGTTGGGACCAAGGCCAACGGACAATCCTTGTGGCGCATGATGGTTGGAACGGTGTAGCCCCTGCTTTTGATCGCCTTGAGCTGATTCCAATCAATGATCCGAAATTAGCAGAAGTTGCGTTTCAGGCAGGTCAAGTGGATATTACCCAAGTTGCCATCAGTTCTGTCCCAGGTATGCTAGCGTCTTTGGCCGATGATGAGCTTCTTGAAGTACGCCCAAGCGCTGATTATTTTTGGCTGGGTCTGAATGCGGAAAATCCAGATTTGAAGGATGCGCGGGTTCGCGAAGCGATCAAAAAAGCAATTGATGTTGAGGCGATTATTGAAGGAGCTTACTTTGGTATCCCAGAACGCTCAACGGGGCTTGTCGCACCTGGTCTTATTGGCCACCGCGAGGAGGCTCAACCGGCACGTGATGTCGCAGGTGCAAAAGCATTACTTGCAGATGCCGGTATCTCTTCGCTTAATCTTGAGTTGGAACTTCAGAATTCAACAGATGAACAGACAGCAGGTCTAATTATTCAGGCGAATCTGGCGGAAATCGGTGTGAATGTTCAACTTAACGTGCATGAAAGCGGTACGTTTTGGAGCTTAGGTGACGAAAAAGGTGTCAATATGCAGATGACGCTTAAAACTTTCACCAGCCCGCCAGATCCAGCATGGTCTACCCAGTGGTTCCTTGAAGGACAAGCTGGCATCTGGAACTGGGAATGGTTCAAAAACGCTGAATACGAGAAACTGCATTACGCAGCATTGTCAGAAACTGATTTTGGCAAGCGTGCTGACATGTACGAGCAAATGCAGGAGCTGATGGATGAATCGCATTCCTTTGTCTGGCTGATCCATCCACCTTTGGCTCGGGTTTACAAATCGTCGATCAACCCAGGCTTGATGCCGAATGGCGACTACAAACTGCAAGACTTCGCACCTGCGAACTAAATGTATATCCCTTGCTGGCGGAGCCTCACTTCGCCAGCAAGCTTGTAATTTCCTAACACAAAGGAAAGATTTATGTTTCGTGACAGCTATTCTCCTATTGACGTTTCTGTATCCGATCTCCCTTATCAAGTCATCGACGAGGAGATCTATATTCCAATCTCAGACGGCACACGTCTTGCCGCAAGGATTTGGAAACCAGTTGCAAGTAGAACTGAGATATTCCCTTCACTCCTAGAATACATTCCGTACAGAAAGCGTGATGACACTCGTGTCCGGGATGAAGAGCGACACGCTTATCTCGCAGGACACGGCTATGTCTGCGTTCGCGTTGACATGCGGGGATCGGGCGATTCCGAAGGCATTCAGCTAGATGAATACCTACCGATTGAACAGCAAGATGGCCTGGAGATTATTGACTGGCTGTCAAAACAAAGCTGGAGTAACGGCAATGTTGGCATGTTTGGCCTGTCTTGGGGTGGGATCACCTCGCTCCAACTAGCAACACACCGACCGCCAGCGCTGAAAGCTATTGTGCCCGTCGGGGCTTCCGATGATCGTTATTATGATGACGGGTGTTATTTCGTTGGTGGTTTAGCTGGCGAAACAGTTGGTTGGGGTGGTGTCATGTTTGCTTTAAACGGCCGCCCGCCTGATCCTGTAATCTATGGTGACGAATGGCGCGATGCGTGGATGAAACGCCTCGAAGAACCACCTTTATTCATGAAGACATGGCTCGAACACCAGCAACGCGACGACTATTGGTTGCAAGGCTCAGTTTGCACGGATTATAGCCGCATCGAAATTCCCGTCTATGCGATCTCCGGTTGGACAGATTGCTGGCCCAACACCGTGATGCGTCTGATGAAAAATCTTACCTCAGCCCGTAAGGGTCTGATTGGGCCATGGTCGCATCTTTACCCAGATCGGGCATTGCCCGGGCCAGGCGTGAATTTTCTAGATGAAATGCTTCGTTGGTTCGATCGCTGGTTGAAAGGCATCGAGAACGGGATTGAAGATGAACCGATGCTGACGTTATTCCGTCAGGAAGATGTCCCAGTCGATCCCCGCCATAATTGGCGCGATGGTGTTTGGCTTGACGCCCAGTCGTGGCCAGATGAAAGTCTGATGCATCGTGAGATTTGGCTTTCACCTGAGGGAACTTCAGATAGCCCTGCACAGGGACAAATGTCGATAAACTCGCCTCAATCTACCGGGATGATGAGTGGGGATTACATGCCAGGGTTCGGGGATATCCGCAAGGCGCAGATGCCTGGTGATCAACGCAATGAAGATGCTGGATCGTTATGTTTCGATATGCCGATCCAAAGCGCACCACTTGACATTATCGGGACAACCACTGCTGAATTCGAAGTCAGCAGCGATGCCGGTAATGGATTGTTGGCTGTCCGCCTCTGCGATGTTGCACGAGACGGATCATCTACCCTGATTACCTATGGTGTCATGAACCTCGCACAGCGCGATGGGCGTGAAGTTCAAGCGCCAGTTGTGCCTGATGAACGGTATAGCGTTTCACTGACCCTAAATGATACGGCCTACCGTATTCTAAAAGGGCATAAACTCAGGATTGCCGTTTCAAATGCAATGTGGCCTATGGCATGGCCTGTGGCAGATAACCATAATTTAACAGTGCATTTGGCAGGCAGCCGGATCATTCTGCCAAACGCCGATTTACAGCAAAGCGATGGCGAGCGCGTCATATTTGAGCCCTCTCGCGTTGCCGAGACCAGCAAGGTTTTGGTTCTGGAACCTGGTCTACCTAGTAGAACCATCCTTGAAGATCTAAGCACAGGCAAGCGCACGCTCACAATCCGCAATGATTTTGGAAAAACGCATCTAAGCAGTTCTGATCTTGTGGTTTCTGGCTTCACGCAAGATCAGTTTGAAATCAGCGATACGGATGTCCATAGCGCCACTGCCGACTATCAGTTCTCTATGGGGTACACACGTGATGGATGGGATGTTGAAACTTTTGGACAAATGACGATGACCTGCGATCAAGACGCGTTCTTTCTGCGTGGCGAAGTTCGGGCATTAGAAAACGGGCAGGAAATCTGTTGCCGACGCTGGGATGAGCGTATTCCTCGAAAAGGATTTTGAACCGATGAACGGGAGAAATGTGACTTATTAGCTTATGCTATTCAAAGAATAACAGTCTCTATTCTGATTGTTATTCTCGCTGTCACGGCGCTTTTTGTCATGATACAATGAACCGATGAACGAGAGAAATTTGACGTGTTAGCTTATGCTATTCAAAGAATAATAGTCTCTATTCTGATTGTTATTCTCGCTGTCACGGCGCTTTTTGTCATGATACAATTTGTACCAGGCGATCCAGCCAATGTGATGCTGGGTCCTCGCGCAACACCGGAACTGAAAGAGGCGCTTCGGGAACGGTTGCATCTGAACGATGCATTCATTGTGCAAGTCTATTACTTTTTTACTGGACTATTGCAGGGCGATCTGGGTGTGGATTTGACGTCTAACCGTCCAGTTTTGGGTATCCTTATTGAACAGGTTCCCTACACCGCGTCGCTTGTTGCGTCAACCTTGTTGGTTACGCTTTTAGGCATCCCAATTGGAACCTATGCAGCGGTTCACAGAGATGGGTTTTTCGATCAGGCAAGCGGTGTGGTTTCTGTGTCGCTGATTGCGGTGCCACCAATTGTGATTGGCCTTTACCTCATTCTTTTCTTTTCAGTGTCCCTCCAGCTCCTCCCCGCCATCGGCGCTGGCGAAGGGTTTTGGGAAATTCTGTTGCATCTGGTGTTACCTACGCTCGCGATTGGACTAACATGGATCGGTTATGTTTCGCGACTTGTTCGGGCGTCTATGATCGAAGTTTTAGGTCAAAACCATGTCAAAACCGCCCGCGCCTTTGGCATCCCAAACCAACGTATCTTGCGGGCTTATGTGCTGCGCGTGGCTTTACCTGCCACCATCACTGTATTGGGCGTTAGCATCGGGTTTATACTATCGAGTGCGGTCATCGTCGAGATAGTCTTTTCCCGCCCTGGCATCGGAAAGCTGATGTACGATGCGGTTATAAGCCGAAACTATCCTGTTGTTATGGGGACAGTTTTGGCGAGTACGGTGTTCATCGTAACCGCCACCACTATTTCCGATCTGCTGAATGTGATGCTTGATCCCCGTACAAAGGACGAAAATTGATGGCACAGGGAGCAAACAAACACACACGTCTGACTCGGGTCAGAAATGTCATTAGAAAATTGTGCTCAACGCCTCTTGGTTTGATCAGTGTCATTGTTGTTACCGCATTTTTTGTGGTCGGCATCACAGGTGATTGGATTGCACCTTACGACCCCATCAAACTGGATATACGAGCCAAACTGCAAGGACCAACTGCAGCGCATTGGTTGGGAACCGACCAAGTGGGTCGCGACGTGTTTTCCCGCCTGTTGGTCGGCACTAAAGTTGCTAGCTACCTCGCGGTCACGGCTGTATCGATTTCTCTGACAATCGGTATTTTTCTAGGCATGATTGCGGCCTTTACAAGTCGCTGGGTCGATTGGTCTATGTTGTTGATTTTTGACACCGTCCGCTCTTTTCCAACACTCATGTTCGCATTAGCAGTGATCGCATTGTTTGGCCCAAGCGTAAATACGATCATCGGGATTGTCGTCATCTCGACCTTTCCATCATACGCGCGACTGGTGCGCACCCAAGTCCTGTCGCTTCGCAATACGGAATACATCGAAGCACAGCGGGCAATGGGCGCGAGCTTGCCTCGGATCTTGATGCGGCATATTTTTCCTAATGTGATCGGTCCGGTCATGATTGTTGCCAGCATGGACATCCCGCTTGTTATTGGTGTCGAAGCAGGTTTGAGCTTTCTAGGTCTCGGCGTTCGCCCCCCGACACCAAGTTGGGGTACCATCTTGAATGACGGGTTTTCGTTTATTCGCAACACGCCTTGGATTGTCGTTTCAGCAGGCTTGCCGCTTATCCTGACAACAGTCGCCTTCACTACCCTTGGGGAAAGGTTGCGCGATATCCTTGATCCGAAACTCCGCAGATAGGTTTGAAAATGACTGAACATACTCCTCTTGTTGAAATCAATGACCTAGCTATTAAATTTGGCGCCCACACGGCTGTCAATAATGTAACGATGGACATCGGTCGTGGCAGAATAATGGGCCTCGTTGGCGAAAGTGGCAGTGGTAAATCCACCATTGCCAATGCAATCATCGGTCTACTTCCCCACGCGGCACAAATTTCAAACGGATCACTGCGTTTCGATGGTCGCGATCTGCTGTCGTTTACGGCACAAGATTGGGGAAAAATACGAGGGAAAGATATAGCCTATGTGTCCCAAGACCCGATGAGTGCGTTAAACCCAGTTCTACGAATTGGCGAACAAATGTTGGACATCCAGCATTTGAGCGACCAGAGCAACACTGAAAAGCTAGCGAATGCATTAGCGGCACTTGAACAAGTTAGAATGCCCCAGGCGCAAGCTCGTCTGAGTATGTACCCCCACGAGCTGTCCGGTGGACAAAAACAGAGGGTTTGCATCGCCATGGTAATTATGGCCAGACCAAAACTGCTGATCACGGATGAGGCAACCACTGCGTTGGATGCAACCCTTGAAGTCGAAATCGTGCGCCTTTTGAAGGAACTGCAAACAGACATCGGTTGTACAATGTTGTTTGTGACCCACCACTTAACAGTTGTGGAAGAGCTCTGTGATGATGTCACGGTCATGTACCAAGGTGATATTAAAGAATGTGGAACGGTAGCAGACGTTTTTTCAAACCCGTCCGACACCTACACTAGCAACCTTTTATCTTGTGATCCTTCGAGGATCGAAGAAAAGTGCCGCCGACTTCCAATCATGTTTAATTTAGGTTTGAAAGAACTGGCTGATCCTGAAACAGATCGCAATCGGATCAACAATACATCGCGCCCGCTCCTGTCAGTCCGCCACCTTGATGTTACGTTCCGCAAACCGCGCAGCCTAATTGATATACTAACTGGAAAGCCGGAACAAAGGGTTGAAGCGGTGAAAGCAGCCTCTCTGGATATTGCACCCGGTGAAACTGTTGCACTGATTGGTGAAAGTGGATCGGGTAAATCCACGCTGGCCCGCGCAGCATTCCGCCTTGTACCATCTGAAAAAGGTGAAATTGACTTTGATGGAACTGACCTGTTGTCCATCACAAATGCAGAAATGCGCCCGTTCCGCAATGAAATGTCATTGATGATGCAAGATCCAATCGGTAGCCTCAGCCCGCGTATGCGGGTTGGAACCTCGGTGATTGAACCATTGATCGTTTCGGGAAAAGCAAGTGGTCTTAATTTACGAGACGAGGCCATCCGTCTGTTGGAATTGGTGGGGTTGTCAGCGGATTTCGTGGATCGGTATCCCCATGAGATGTCCGGTGGTCAGGCCCGGCGCGTAGGGGTGGCTCGTGCTTTGGCATTACGTCCAAAAATGATTATCGCTGACGAACCGACTGCAGGCCTTGATGTGTCGATTCAAGGAGAGATATTCAATCTGCTTGCAGAGCTACGCGAGAGTATGTCGTTGTCAATTCTGATCATCACTCACAACCTACATGTCGTCAGACATTTGGCAGATCGGATAGTGATTATGTATCACGGCGAAATAGTCGAAACTGGGACTACCGAGAATGTCATTCGCGCACCTAAACACGCCTACACAAAGGTACTATTAGAAGCCAATTTACATGCGAAGTATGGCGTATAACATAACACTGTGAGCGATACTTGAACTGCTACTTTTGTTGGTTTTCAAGCGTACTGTGTAGGTAATGTACATCTATTTGACGAGCAATCATGATGAAAACACTAACTAAAATCTTTTTCGACAAAATCTCTATTTATTTGCAATTTTGAATTATCTAGTAACTCTAGGCATTTAGGTACCGCCAAGAACACTGCACTAAGACATACAGCAATAGCCACAGGCTTTCCCGGCAAGTTAATGATTAGACTATTGCCTCTAGTTCCAGCAATTTGACGAGATAGAATGGCAGTCGGTACAGTGCGAAGAGATACTTTTCTCATTTGCTCGGCAAAACCGTCAAAGATTCTTTCGCAAACAGATTGGGTAGCCTCAGGCGTCACATCTCTGGTAGTTGGGCCAGTTCCACCAGTGGTGAGAATTAAATTGCAGCCAAGAGTGTCACTCATTTCGATAAGGGTTTTTTCGATTACAGGCTGCTCATCCTCAATAATTCTTGAAACTGCCTCATATGGGTTTGTTATTGCCTTTGAAATCCACTCTTGCATTGCAGGACCACTGATATCTTCATAAACGCCACGAGAAGCCCTATCCGAAATAGTAAGAAATCCAATTTTGATAGTATTTTCGCTCATATAACCCTTTAACCTCCAGTTACAGGTGGGAAAAATGCAACTTCATCGCTTTCACAAACTTTGGTGCTTTCATTGGCCATTTCATGATTGACTGCGCACAAGATATTGTCAGGAAAGTGACGTTCACCATATTTCTCAATCAGTTGTTTTTTAATCGATGAAATAGAGACTGGTGATACAACATTGATTTCGTCATGAGCAGTATTCAAATTTTCTTTTAGTGAAGCAAAGTAGAGAATTTTCATCCACCAATCTCCACCATTTGTCGGTTGCTGATATTATTAATATCAGAGCTAAAGAAATGCTTCTCTGGTTTTTTTGTAATAGCATTTATAATCAAATTCTTGATTTCTGCGTCATTCATTTTTGAGCGAACAGCATCACGAAGAGAGACAGAATCTTTCTGCCCAAGACAGAGAATTAAGTCTCCTTTGGCTGTCAATCTGACGCGGTTACAGCTACCACAAAAATGATTAGAAACTGCCGAAATTGTTGCAATACTTGTATTTGTTCCTTCAATCAGCATGGCTTTTGCAGGGCCGTCTGTTTGTTTAGGGTTCTTGACAATAAGTTTGTTACCATACTTTTTATAAACTCTTTCAAGGATTTCTTGTTCACTATAGTGTCTGTCAAGAGCTTCAATTCCAGCAACTCCTATAGGCATGGTTTCTATGAAACGAATATCTAGTCCTCGAGCAATTGCAAAATCAATCATTGATTCAATTTCATCATCATTGACACCTTTCATTACTACCATATTAAGTTTGATTGGACTCATTCCAGCGGCAATTGCTGCATCGATGCCTTTAATAACTCTTGCTAAGTCACCATCTCGAGTAATCTCTTTAAAACGTTCAGGAATAAGAGAGTCAATTGAAATGTTGGCCCTATTAATACCATGACTTTTTAATTTTCCAGCCAATGATGGTAGAAGGTGAGCATTGGTTGAAAGAGGTATGTCAGTCAAACCTGGAATATCTCCTAACATTCTTGTCAAGTTAAGAATATCTTTACGGAGTAAAGGTTCGCCACCCGTGAGTCGAACTTTTGTTACCCCTAGTTCGGCAAATAGGCCGACAATTTTGACAATTTCTTCAAAAGAAAGGACTTCAGATCGTGTAGTGTGTGTTTGGTGATCTTCGTCACGACAGTAATGACAACGATAGTTACAATGATCCGTTACGGAGACTCGTAAATAAGTAATATGACGGTTAAAGGGGTCAATTATTTGATTCATGATTGTAGTTTCCAATGACCCGACTTGCCACCTTTCTTTTCTAATAATTGAACGTTATCTATCCGCATAAATCGATCAACTGCTTTGCACATATCATAAATCGTTAGAGCTGCAATGCTAGCTGCAGTTAATGCTTCCATTTCAACTCCTGTTTTACCATTAAGTTTCGCAGTAGCTATAATTTCAATACAGGATTTTTCTTGGTTAGGAGTTAGTTCAATACTAACTTTGGAGAGCATCAGAGGGTGACAAAGTGGAATTAGCTCCCAACATTTTTTTGCAGCCTGAATACCAGCGACTCTTGCAACAGCAAGTACATCACCCTTTTTGTGAGAACCAGAAACAATCAATTCTAGTGTTTCTGCTTTCATCAGGACGACTGCACCAGCTTTAGCTTCACGAGCAGTATTATTTTTATCCGAAACATCGACCATTTGAGCGTCACCATTTTCGTTAATGTGGGTTAATTTACTCATCGTGTTAGCTCACTTAAAGGATAGTAATTGAGCAGCTCACCTGATTCAAAAGTTTTGTTTTCTGGAATTTCAACTAGGCCATCAGCCCAAACAATGGAACTCATTACATCGGAGCCTTGCTTAGGATATAGGGTGGCAACCGGTGTGCTTTCTGAGTAATCGATACGTGCGCGAGCATACTCAAGTCTTGGTTTGGCACGTTTACATTCAAAATTTGCTTTCACTTTTATTATTTTAGATTGATAGTTATTGTTACCCTGCATTTTTTTTATGAATGGCAA
>ERZ651768.2363-NODE-2363-length-13143-cov-2.990127_pt1 | contig 13143 bp, 10 predicted proteins | sample MGYA00514754_ERZ651768 | MGnify/ENA metagenome assembly ERZ651768 | reverse complement strand
CGCGCGAGAACGAGCAGTTCGAGGTGTGCCTCTCTCGAAGCCGTTCCACCACAGTGAAGGCATACCAGGGAGAAGTAGAATCAGTCCGTTCTGGGGCGTCCCAAGCTGTCGGGGTGCGAATAGTCGTAGACGGGCAGCAAGGATTTGCTACCGCAGGTTCACTTGACCGCGAGGTCCTAAATCAGGTCGTCAAGGAAGCCCGAGAAAACCTGCAGTTCGCCGAAAGCGACCCGCATCAAGGAATAGCAGCTCCCGACGGAGTGGTTCCCCCAGGTCTTGACCTCACCGATGACGCAGTTCTTCGGTTGAGCGAAGACGATAGGGCAGATGTCGCAATCGAGTTAGAACGACGATGTCTTTCTGCCGATTCACGAATCACTGGAGTCCGCTCGTCCGCCTGGTCCGATGGTTGGGGAGAATTGGCTCTAGCCTCAACCTCGGGGATTGCCGTTCACAGCGAGGGAGGTAGTTGCTCAATCGGCGTTCAACCGCTCGCGGTGGAGGGCAGCGAAACCCAGATCGGCTACGCCGGCGACGCGGCTCGGCGGCCAGACGCGCTAGACCTCGATCGTGTTGTTAGCGAAGCGGTTGAAGATGCAACGGGAATGCTTGGCGCGACTAAACCGCCGAGTGAAAAAGTCACTGTGGTTTTGGAACCATCGGTCGCAGCCGCCTTTCTTGGAATTGTGGTAGGCGCATTAACCGGAGACCGAGTGATCAAAGGTAGATCACCATTCGCAGAACGCCTCGGCGAACAGATTGCTGTCGCTCACCTAACTTTGGTAGACGACCCGACCAATATGGAATCGTTAGGGGCTGATAATCACGATGGTGAAGGGCTAGCCGCGCGACGAAATGTGATTGTTGATTCGGGCGTACTTTCGCAGTTCCTGCATAACTCCTACACCGGTCGCCGCGTTGGAACTAGCTCCACAGGGTCCGCAGTTCGTGGGCCCCGGTCTACGCCGAGTGTCGGCATTCATGCGCTTTCAATCGTCCCCGGAGTCGATGATAGAGAAGAGCTTTTTGCGAAGATCAACAAAGGCGTGTTCATTCGCGGAGTCAACGGTCTTCATAGTGGCGTCAACCCAGTTAGCGGCGACTTTTCTGTAGGGGCATACGGTCAACGCATTCAAGACGGTGCTCTTGGCGAACCATTCCGCGAAGCGACGATCGCGTCAACTCTGCAAAAAATGCTGCTCGACATCGTCGAAATTGGCAGCGACTTCGAATTCCTGCCCAGTGGAACCGGCATGACTTCAATAGCAATTGCTGATGTTGCGCTTTCTGGGATCTAGCTCTCGCGGGCGCAAGCCGTAAGGCCATTGATACTCTGCTGGCCGTGCCCACTACACCCTCTCCCGAAGCGATAGGACGTCACCCTCATCTTGGCGACCCGTGTCCTCAGGGTTGGATTCGCGTCGATTTCCATTCACACACCATGTGGTCGGGGGATTCAACAACCACGCCCGATGAAATTCGAGAAAGTGTGGCTGAAACGGGTATCGACGTACTGTGTGTGACAGATCACAACGCCATTAAGGGTGCTATCGAACTCAACGACAATCTTCCGTGCCGAGTCGTCGTAGGAGAGGAACTAAAAACACATGCCGGTGAAATCATTGGTCTGTTCCTCAAGGAACGAATTCCACAGGGCATTCGACCTGAAGACGCCGCAAGAAATATTCGAGACCAAGGAGGACTTGTCTACATTCCGCACCCCTTCGACCCAATGCGCAACAACTTGCAGGCGGAAGTTCTTGACGAATTAGTCAATAACGACCTCGTGGACGGCATTGAAATTCTCAACGGCAAAACGAGCCTTCGAAGCTTGAATGAGAAAGCGGCGGCGTACGCGGTTAAACACGACCTAGCGATTGGTGCAGGAAGTGACGCCCATGTAGCGGAAGCAATAGGTGCCGTTTATCTAGAAATGCCGGACTTTGATGGCCCAGAAGAGTTTCTGTCGTCGATGCGGATGGGTCGGGCAGTAGGACATCACTACGACCCCCCGCGACGCTGGCGACCGCGTATCGTTCCGTCCACAGCGGACTGACCGCGTTTCTCGCTACCAACGGCCACAAATATGCCGATCTTCCACGCAATTGTTTTAGGTATCACTCAAGGACTTACTGAGTTCGTGCCAGTGTCCTCAAGTGGCCATCTTGAATTAATCCCTTGGCTTTTCCAATGGAACCACTTCGCGGGCGACAGCAGAATGGAAAACACGTTCGATGTTGCTCTCCATCTGGGAACCTTGAGTGGTTTGCTCGTTTGCCTTTGGACCGACGTCCAGCTCTACGCTCGGGCTGGCCTTGGCGCGTTGGTCGGGCGACAACCGTGGAACACCGACGCCAAGATTGGATGGTTGTTGCTTCTATCGTCGGTCCCGGCGGCGATTGCGGCGACCTTGTTCGAATCGTTCTTACTCAAACAGAGCGGTCGCGTAGGAATAATCGCGATCGGCTTAGCTGTATTTGGGCTGTTGCTGTGGCTTGTTGATAGGCAAGAGCGAACCACGCGTTCCTTCCACGATTTTTCTGGTCGGGATGCACTCAAAATAGGAGTAGCGCAATCCTTGGCGTTGCTGCCCGGAGTAAGTCGGTCGGGCATTACGATCACGGCCGCCCGGATGATCGGTTATGACCGACCTCGCGCGGCGCGTCTCGCATTCTTAATGGGCATTCCGATAATTGCGGGCGCCGGCGTACATCGTTGGTACGGTGTCCTCTCCGACGGGCTTCCCGCTGGAATGTGGCCCGCCTTGATTGCGGGAACACTAACGGCGGCCGTTACGGGCTCCTTAGCTCTCCGTTTCACTCTTCGCTGGGTGCAATCTCACAGTTACTTTGGCTTCGCGATGTACCGGTTAGCTATTGCGGCGGGAGTGATCGTTGTGCTTTATACGCGCTAGTTTCCTGGAATAACGACCCTTAACAACCCCCTAAAGGTGCAGGGGACTAGTGAAGTTGGTGATGCTTTCGCACTGTCAAAGCATCGGCGACACAGACCTAATCCTTAGCTGGGGTTGAACTTTCAGGCTTAGACGGCTTCTCCTTTGAACTATCGGATGAAGCGCTCTTGTCTGATGGGCCAGTACCGGACTCCTTGCTGGAGTCTTTGGGGCTCGAAGTGTCGGAAGATTTACTTGTCTCGTTCGACCGAGTGTCGGTTTTGTAGAAACCGCTGCCTTTAAAGGCTATTCCCACGTTGCCGAACACCTTCTTCACTTGGCCGCTGCAGTTCTGCTCAGGGCACACAGTTACAGGATCATCTTTGAACGATTGACGTAGCTCGAATTGGTTGTCACAACTACTGCACCGATATTGGTAGGTAGGCATCTCGTCGGGAACTCCTAATCGACCTTGAAGGCCGACGGAAATTGTAGCGACGAGCCGCAAAACTGACACCCGGGACGCCGTAAAGGCGCTGACGCCTGATGACCGCTAGATTCCCGCTCATGATCCCGCTTGAAGAGGCCCGAACTTATGTCCTAGATCGTTGTACCCGTCGCGCCGCCACCTTTACACCCGTAAGCGACGCGCTTGGACTAGTCACTGCGGCCGAAGTAATTGCCGAGGAAGCAATTCCGCCATTCGCCAACACGGCGATGGACGGCTTCGCTGTTCGGTCCTTTGACGTGACGACCGTTCCCGTCCAGCTCAGGATTATCGAAACAATCGCGGCGGGGTATGGTCCCAAATTGGTTGTGGGGGCCGGTGAAGCTAGCAGAATCATGACGGGAGCACCTATCCCCGAAGGTGCTGATGCCGTAGTCATGGTGGAAAAGACCTCGGTCACAGGTGATGTGGTAACCATCGAAGTTGCGGTCGAGGAGGGAAATCACATACGCCCGGCAGGCGACGACGTCGCCATCGGGCAGATGGTATTTGCCGCAAGCACCGTTCTTACAGCGGGACATTTAGGGGTCCTCTGTAGCCTGGGCATGAATGAGATTGAGACTTACCCTCGTTTACGAGTCGGCGTCATGTCGACCGGTGACGAATTAGTGGACGACGGCGGACATCTCGGTCCCGGACAAATACGCGACTCAAATAGACGCACCCTCATTTCTTTGCTGACCGCCGACGGATTTGTTGCTATTGACCTCGGACTCGTTCCCGATGAAGAAGAAGCTATTGAGTCAGCGTTGCTGCAAGGAGCGGACCACTGTGACGCGATTGTGACCTCCGGGGGCGTCAGCATGGGTGACTTTGATTACGTCAAGGCGGTTCTCGACAGCGTTGGTGATATGCGTTGGATGCAAATTGCCATCAAGCCCGCTAAGCCGCTCGCCTTTGGCACCATCGGGCATACGCCGGTTTTCGGTCTTCCAGGTAATCCAGTTTCGTCAATGGTGTCCTATGAACTATTTGCCCGACCCGGACTGCGGGCCATGATGGGCTTCCCTGAACCGATCCGAACCACAATTCAGGGAGTCGCGGCCGAGCCCCTGGTGCGGCATCGTGATGGTAAGACCCATTATTCGCGAGTGTCGGCCAGCTACCAAGATGGAAGGATCCTCGTTCGGTCAGTGACAGGTCAGGGTTCACACATGTTGACATCGATGGCACGATCGAATGCATTGGCTGTACTTCCAAACGGCGACGGATGCGATGAGGGTGATGTCGTCGACATTCTGCTTCTCAACTGACCCAACGCCACATTCGCTACGTACAAGGAGCTAGGCGTCGCTACGCTTGAGGAATCATGCGCCAGAACATCCACGAACGAGATTTGGTTGACCCCTTTGGTCGCACCGTTCGTGATCTCCGTATCTCCGTTACTGATCGCTGCAACTTTCGGTGTCAGTACTGCATGCCGGCCGAGGGCATGCAGTGGCTTCCGAGAAAGGACATCCTTTCCTTTGAAGAGATTGAACGCTTCGCTCGCATATGCGTTAGTCGTTTCGGATTTAATGGAATTCGACTAACCGGGGGCGAACCACTCGTCAGAGCCCACCTTCCTGAGCTAGTGGAACGTCTGGCCGGTCTGGGAGTTGATCTCGCCCTTACCACTAATGGCGCAACTCTTCGACTTCACGCAGCTGCTCTTGTTGCAGCGGGGCTCAAACGAATCAACATCAGTCTTGATTCCCTTCAACGTGAGCGGTTCACAGAACTGACGCGGCGCGATGAGTTAGACCGGGTTCTGGACGGAGTTGACGCGGCACTTGAAGCTGGGCTCCAACCGATAAAAATCAACGTTGTGATGATGCGCGGCATCAACGATGATGAAATAGTTGATTTTGCAAACTATGGCCGAGAAAAGGATGTCACTGTCCGCTTTATCGAATTCATGCCGCTCGATGCCGGCGGCGTGTGGACCGACCGGCTAGTCGTGCCAGCTGACGAGATCATCAAAACAATTGGTGAAGCTTTTCCCATCGAGCCTGTAGTGCGCGGAAACGAACCAGCGGAAAGATGGCGATACAGCGATGGTAACGGTGAGGTGGGTGTCATCGCATCGGTGACGAAGCCGTTTTGCGGCAATTGTGATCGCGTGCGTCTCACCGCGGAAGGACAGTTCCGAACCTGCCTGTTCGCAGTCGACGAATTTGACATGCGGTCTCTCCTTAGAAGCGAAGCAAACGATGAAGCAATCGCTGACGCGATCTCTGCCGCTGTGGGTACCAAATGGGCGGGTCACTCGATAGGTCAAGTGAACTTCATTCGTCCCAAACGAACGATGAGCCAAATCGGAGGTTGAACCATGAGCGAAGCTGACGCTGCTGAACTCACTCACCTGGACTCATCAGGGCAAGCGCGGATGGTCGATGTGTTGGCGAAAGAACCAACACGGCGACGTGCACTGGCCAGATGTCGGGTCGACATGACTGCTGAAACAGTTTCGAGGGTCGCTAGCGGCGATGCCATAAAGGGAGATGTTCTGGCAGTGGCTCGGGTTGCCGGGATACAGGCTGCAAAACGTACGTCTGATCTCATCCCTCTCTGTCACCCACTCATGATCGGGTCCGTAACTATCGATTTTGAGTTGGGAGAAACACACATCGCTGTCGCAGCTGAAGTCGAGACAATTGAACGAACTGGAGTAGAAATGGAAGCCCTCACCGCCTGTTCGGTTGCCGCTCTCACCGTCTACGACATGTGCAAATCGATAGATAAGAACATGACCATTCGCGACGTAGCATTATGGGAGAAGACAGGCGGAAAATCAGGCAGCTACAGTCGAAGTTCCAACTAAAGCCGCCTACCGCTACAGATTTAAGGGGTTCACATTTCACCGCACTCGCCGCCTCGCACTACTTTGTTAACAGCGCTCGGCCCAAATGTCGTTCGGGTCGGCGGCATCGATTGCGCGTTCCAGAAAACTATGGCCAGTTAATTCGAGGGCCAGCCAGCTCAAGTTCGGAGAAGGAGGAGACAAATAAGTGACTGAAATCGTGCTCCTTGTTCTCGCGTTTGTGTGGGCCATTGTGCTCGTGCCCGGCTTGTTCCGTAACTTTCTCAACCGCGGAACCCGACGTACTCCAATGGCGGCCTGGCAGCGTCAACTAAACACTCTTTCTCAGACGGCCCCCGCAGCGGGGCTTCCCGCACCATTTGGAGCCCGCGTATCAACTGTCGACAGCCGCGGTGTGTATCAGCGGCCTCGCAGTTCGGTGCCAAACAACAGTCGCGAAGCTGCGGTGCGTCGCCGAGACATCCTTCGCTTATTGGTGTTGGGCGCAGCACTGACCTTGTTTGGGTGGATCGCAGGGGGCCTCACCGTCGTCGGTATCATCCACCTCGTTTTCGACGTTTCTCTATTCACGTACCTCGCTTTGTTGAATCAGCGTCGAAAAAGGGAGATACAACGACTTGCCGACGTCCACTACCTTCGGCCGCAAGTGGCGCTTGCGATAGAGATTCCTGAAGAAGGCATGGGACGTAACGCTGCGCGCTAAGACCACTAGCCCGAGTGGCTGTGATCCACAATCTTCTGCCTTCAACAGTTTTCCGGTATCGTCCAAACGTCCCCACGGGGGTGTAGCTCAGTTGGTAGAGCGCTTCGGTCGCATCGAAGAGGCCAGGGGTTCAACTCCCCTCACCTCCACTCCAGTCTTAACAACACGTCATCTCCCATGGGTTTTCAAGTTGCTTGTGGGGATGCTGGCCATAACTCCTGCGTTGACCACCGCTTGCGCCGATCACGCCAATGAGAGCAGCTTCGCGGGACTCGAAGTCGATGCGCCAGCCACCATGCCCAACCCCACGCTGACCGACACCGAAGGTGAGCCATTTGCGATGCGGTCTGATACCCAAGGATCGGTGCGGCTGGTTTACTTCGGATTTACGTCTTGTCCCGACATTTGCCCCGTACATCTGGCCCAATTGAGTGATGTTCTGGATAGACCAGGTATGCCGCCTAACGTCAAGGTTCTCTTCGTGACAGTGGACCCGGAACGAGACACCTCAGAGGTTATTAGAACTTTCCTGGATCGCTTCAACAGCGACTTCGTTGGTCTCACCGGCACGGTTGACCAACTTCTCGAGGTCCAGCAACAGTTCTCCGCGTTAGTAGCGATCCCAGAAACCGTCGAAGACGGGGACTCTCCCGTCATTGGTCACGACGGCAGGGTCTTCGCATTCGCCCCTGACGGCTTGGGTCGAACCCAATACCCGCATCCGACTAGGCAAACTGCATGGACCAGGGACCTACCCATTCTTGCGACCCTCCGATAGCGTCCAGGAATAACGGGCCTGGAAGGCCAAAGGAAAAGGGTTGATAGCGTGAGGTTCTGGTGCTCAACACTGGAAGAGCCATGGTCATGGACGTTTCGCGCTTATCCGGGCATATGGGTAGCGATGCTGTGTTTGGTCGTGCCGTATTTGGTTTTAGACCGCAGAGCCCCGAAAGTGCATGACAACCGCGGCTCGCGACGGTGGGTTTTTATTGTCGCGGTCCTTCTGCTCTGGGTTGCCACAGACTGGCCCCTTGGGTTGCTTGGAGCGAGCTACCTTGCATCCGCTCACATGGCTCAGTTCCTGATTTACACCATGGCGGTCGCCCCTCTTCTCTTGCTGGGCGTTCCGGAGTGGATGGCAAGACGGATGTCCGGCCAGTTACGCTTTTATCAATTGGTTGGCAGGTGTTCTCGCCCATTGACCGCAGGTCTGGTGTTCAATGCGATGCTGATATCGACTCATTCGCCGTGGCTGGTTGACAATCTGCGAGTCAACCAGTTTGGGTCGTTCGTAATGGATTTCCTGTGGCTGATCGGAGGTCTAGTGGTGTGGATGCCCATTGCTTCTCCGATACCAGAACACCGAATGACTAGCTATCCAGGGCGGATGGTTTATCTCTTCTTGGCGTTGGGAGTAGTACCCACAGTACCAGCCGGGTTCCTTACCTTCGCTAGTTTTCCTTTGTACGCGACTTACGAATTGGCGCCGAGAGTGCATGGCCTTGGGGCCACTACCGACCAGCAATTAGCGGGGTTAGTGATGAAGCTCGGCGGGATACCAGTCGTATGGGGCACTATTGCTGTGCTGATGTACCGGTGGAGTGAAATAAGCCGTGCTGAAAGCGCCGCGGCGCGAGGCCAGTCGACAGCAGCACCTGAAACGGACAATCAACATCAGTCCAGTACCGACGTCGACCAATAAAGAGCGACCCACAGCAGACTGACGGCGACCAGCAGCGCGGCTATAGACGACCAAAAGGTGTAACGAGGACCCAGTTTGCGGCGGGTCGCGCGACCGAACATGGCTGCATTCTGTCAGGCAAACTTGGCGAGCGTAGTCAACCGCCCAGTCGGTGGCCTTCTCGTCGTCGAAGTTCTACGTTGACACTGAGCTTCTCCAAATGCTGCTGCACTGTTAGATGGCCTTGAGGTATCGGATGATCCTCGAAGAAACTTTGGATCTCTGCCGCAAGGCTTGGAATCGATAGCGATCGAATTCCCGAGATCATTCTCGGGATCGAGTTTTGAGGAAACTTTCTGTTGAGCTCCTCCCAACGATCTCGAACGAGTTCCCAAGCAAGTGGTCCGTGGCTTCGATGGCTCATAGCGGCCGACAAAAGATACGGTGCGTTCTGACTTCGAACTTCAGAGGTTATGACTTCGAGAGTCCGTCCGAATAGCTCGACATCTTCGAGCTCAAGCAGCGCCATGAGATAACGAATCTCTAACTGAGGAGTAGGAGCTTCGCGGTATAGATCAACAAGAGTTGCGTGAGTAGTGGCGTCTCCTGCAGCAGCCACGACACGCACCACGGCGGCAGCTAAGTTGGGCTCAACCGCGTTGCCAGAGCTTGCATCAGCGAAAAGAGCACTCGCCATTTCTCGGACCGAGGAGTCTTGGCCAGTGGTTCCGGCAGCCGCGAATAGGGCCGCTCGTAACTCGCGATCCAGGGCGGGTTCATTTTCCATCGGTTCGAATCCCAGGACTCCAAGCCCTGTCGTGGATAGGTCCCGAACAAGCACTGCCAAACGCTGCTGTCCCGCGTCGTCTGCGATGGAATGCAAGTGACCCAAGGAAGACAGCATTCGTTGCCAAACCGCGAGGTCAGTTTCCGAAGCCAAACTAGTTATCAGAGCGATGTGTTCTTCCGCTTCGAGTTCACCAGCCAAAACTGCTGACCAGGTGTCATCCACGAGCCCGTAACGTTCAGCCTCGGAGAGCACGTCAAGAGCGCGCACCGACAACGCCTCCCGGAGGGCCTTGTCGTAGCTCACTCGGTAAAATCCGTGGCCACCAGCGTTGACTACCACCCACGCCGGCGTTCCACCGAGATCAATAGTTGCCTCAGAATCCTCAAGAAGTAGACGGCGTTCTACGGTCTCCAAACCGACTTGAGCCCGAACGATTATCGGAACATGCCATGTCGCGTGCCCAACCTCGCCATAACCGAATCTTGACTGTCGAAGCTTGATGCCTTGTGAGCATGTTTCGACTGAAATCACCGGGTGGCCGCCCTGAAATATCCAAGTGTCCATCGCAGCGCGAACTGGGACCCCTGTGGCGGTCTCTAACGAGTCCCACAAATCAGTGGTTGTGGTGTTGCCGTAACTATTGGTAACTAGATAGTGGTTCACTCCACTTCTGAACTGCTCAGGCCCGAGGAACTGTTCAAGCATCCGAACAACCGCCGCGCCCTTCTCATATGTCAATACGTCATACATTGCCTCGGCATCTTGTGGCGATACGACTTCGAATTCGATGGGCCGAGTCGATATGAGAGAATCGGTGTCGAATGCGGCGCCGCGTTCCACACAAAAACCATCCCAACGTCGCCATTTAGGACGAAAAGCGTCAGTCGCGGCGACTTGCATAAATGTCGCGAACGCTTCCTTCAACCAGATGCCGTTCCACCAATCCATGGTCACCAGATTGCCGAACCACATGTGTGCGATCTCATGAGCAATCACATCAATAATGCGGGTTAACTCTGCTTGAGTTGTCCTCTCAGGGTCCGACAGCAAAAGAGTCTCTCTAAAGGTGACGCAACCCAAGTTTTCCATTGCCCCAAAGGCGAAGTCCGGTACAGCAATAAGATCCAATTTCCCCGCTGGATAGGGAATGTCGTAGTAGTCGACCAGCCACTTCAAGCTGAATTCGGCTGCCTCCAAACCGAACTCGGTAAGGTCGCCCTTCCCAGGAACGTGAACTATGCGAAGAGGAACACCGTTTACATTGATGGGGTCCGTCGCTTCCAACTCGCCCACAATGAATGCGACCAAATAGGTTGACATGACCATCGTGTCAGCAAACGTGTCTTCCCGGCGTCCGTCGCCGAGTTCTCTTGAACTGACGAGCTCCCCGCAACTAACCGCCATCAAGGAACTATCCACTCGGAGTGTGACTCCAAAGGACGCCTTCAGGTCGGGTTCGTCGAAGCACGGAAAAGCGCGTCGAGCATTCGTCGACTCAAATTGAGTGGTAGCAATCACGCGCTCTTGCCCGGCTTCGTCTCTCCAAGTAGATCGATAAAACCCACGCAACTTGTCGTTCAAAGTACCTTTGAAAGAGCAGGTGAGCTGCGCTTTCCCCGGTTGAAGAACACCAGGAAAAGTAAACTCTGCCCTCTCAAGTTCTTCGTCAATAACGATCGAATTTGCTTGGACCGTCTCGCTCTGCTCAAGGTAGACGCTTCCAATCTCAAGCTCTGCGGCGTTGATGACGATGGTGTCCGTTTCCGTAACTACATCAAGATCAATCGAGACGGTGCCTTCGAATGAGCTGGCTTCCAGGTCGGGCTCTAAGGAGATTACGTAGTGTCTTGGCAGTACCTGTCGAGGCAGGCGATGCGGGTTCTGGTCGGTCACAGGCCGAACCCTATCCGTCCTTCGGGAGCTTCATCGAAGTTGATTGGCTAGGGTGCCGGACAGTCCGCGCGAAAGTAGATATGGCTGCCAGCGAGTCCAAAGTAGATATCGATGTTGTTGGATTCGGTAACGCCCTCGTTGATGTGCTCTCCTACCAAGAAGATGCGTTCATCGAAGGAATCGGCGCTACCAAAGGAGCAATGAACCTGGTCGATGCTGCAAGATCGGCTGAGCTGTACGAACTCGTTGGAGAGCGCGTGACGGTTTCCGGAGGGTCGGCTGCAAACACTGTTATCGGTGTCAGTTCTCTCGGCGGCACTTCGGGCTATGTGGGCCGAGTTGCAGACGACGAGTTGGGGGACATTTTTAGCTCGGACATGCAACGTCTTGGGATAGTTCACGCAACACCGCGAGCTCCAGCAAATGACCCAACTGGTCGGTGCATAATCTTCATCACCCCCGATGGAGAAAGAACTCTCAACACCTTCTTGGGAGCCTCAAACGGTCTGTGTTCGTCAGACGTTGATTTGGATCTAGTGGCACGAGCGAAACTGTTATTCCTTGAGGGGTACCTCTGGGATCCCCCAGAAGCCAAGGCCGCAATGCGCTATGCCGCATCAGGTGTTGGTCCAGAGGGGTGTGTGGCATTAACCCTGTCGGACCAGTTCTGTGTCGAACGTCACCGCGCATCGTTCCTCGACTTGATCAACGACCACGTCGATGTGTTGTTCGCAAACAATCATGAAGTCATGTCTCTATTTGATGTCGACGATTTAGACCGAGCAATTGAGATGGCCCAAGCACTTGTAGGTCTAACAGTCGTGACGATGGGAGGAGAAGGTTCTGTTCTTATTACTCCGGAAGGACTTACCAGAATTGCGGCAGATCCCGTAGTCCGGGTCGTTGACAAGACAGGCGCCGGAGATCTGTACGCAGCAGGCGTCCTCTATGGATTGGCTCGCGGGTACGACCTGCAACGCTGCGGCCGACTGGGGTCGTTAGCGGCTGAGGAAGTGATTGGCCATGTTGGCCCGCGTCCGGAAACATCGCTCCGTGATCTTGCAGGTCCCCTGGCTTGATCACGACTCGGTTCTGAACCACGACAGCGCAACGAGGCCAAGAGATTCGAGTTGTTCACCGCATCGGATTCGAGCCGACCCAAGATCGTCGTGAGGGCTTTGAGCGAATTGTTCGAGGTAAATCTTTACTTTGGGTTCAGTTCCACTGGGTCGGATCGCTACTCGACTACCTCCCTGCGAGCGGAATTCGAGGAGGTTGGTGTTGTGAGGAGACGGCCGATTGAGCCAATCCGTAATGTCGACTATTGGGCTTCCGTCCAAATCTCGAGGCGGAGCGCTACGAAGAGCTTCGAGGCAGGACTCAATATGCTGAGGTTCAAAACGAGCGCTTACTTGGCTCGTAACGTAAAGACCAATCTCAAAGGCCAACTCGTCAAGGCGCGTCAACGGATCAAGGCCCTTGCTTCTAAGACCGGCCACCATTTCCATAAATGTGACGGCCGCAGCGATGCCGTCTTTGTCCAACACGTGGTCGTTTACTGAATATCCAAGAGCCTCTTCGTAACCAAATATCCAACGTGCCTCAGGTTTCTTTACCGCCGGTTCCATAATCCATTTGAACCCGGTAAGTGTGCGGATGTGTTCAACACCTCGACGCGCACAAAGAGCAGCGACCGCTTGAGACGAGACAACCGAACTGGCTGTCAGACGGTTATCTCCTGTTGTGTTCGATAGTTGATGATCACATAACAGCAGTCCGACTTCGTCGCCCGAAAGTTGACGCCAACCATCGACCGTTTGAATATAGGCGGTTTCTGGATCGGCAGGGGGACGACAAGGCATTTGCTGGAAA
>ERZ651768.2362-NODE-2362-length-13149-cov-13.791157_pt1 | contig 13149 bp, 10 predicted proteins | sample MGYA00514754_ERZ651768 | MGnify/ENA metagenome assembly ERZ651768 | reverse complement strand
GAAACTTGTCCATCGTCACCCGCATGTTTTTGGCGAAAAAAAGGCTGATAATTAGAGCATTAACACCCCTTCAGGGGTGCTGAGCCATGGCGGAAAATACGCCAGAAGAACCGCAGGCGGAAAGCCAGCAGGATGCGCTGGAGCAGGGCAAGTATGAGTCCATCCGGCAGCGCCTTGATCAAAAGTCCAAGGACTTGCGACAGGGGATCAAGGTGGTGGACGAACAACGCGCTGTCGTCTTTGGCTCACGCAAGCTGCAATTGAAGCAGCCATCGCCCGTCACCACACAGCTTAATTGTGAGACGCGTGACGTAATCCAGCTGGGGGCCAACCGGTTTCTTTTCGGGTTCAATGTGCATCTGGGTCTCAAGCGCGGGGAATTGGGTGATGTGTTTGCGGTATATGGGTATGACCCGGAAGAGGAAAAGTTACGCGAGGCGGATATTTCATTTCTTCAGGATGAGGAGTTTGTAAACAATGAAAACAAACAGAACAACTATAAATAATAAAGAGGAAAAGAATGAACAACGACAAGACATGGGAGAAACAATTTTGTGGACAGTCGGAGAGGCAGCCAAATATCTCGACGTATGTGAAGGGACAATTCGACGAGATATCAACTCTGGCGAACTCCCCCATCTGCGAATCAGGGGATGTATCAGGGTGCCAAAACAGGCCGTTTCAGACTGGGTTGAGAGCCAAACACGATATAATTCAAGGTGCGCAGGGTTGGCGGTGCGTAATCCGAAAGGAGAACGTAAATGCCTAAGCAGCGCAAACGTAAGGAAGGCGTCAAACAACGAAAAGACAGCCCGTTCTGGTGGGCATCTTTCACGGACGCAAGCGGTAGAAGAGTTCAACGCTCTACTGGGACAACCAACAAGAGGGAAGCGATAAAACTACGCAATATGTGGATGTCGGAGGCGTGGAACCAACAGGCTCGGGGTATCGAACCTGATCATTTCTTTGAACAGTTGGTGATGTCATATCTCAAGGGCACTAAAGATGTTAAACGCAGTAACGATACGGACAGGAAACGATTCAAGGTCCTGGCTGGATTCTTTCGAGAGGGTCGTTTGATGAACAAACTGGTTGGCGCCGATGTGCTCGCCTATGTCGAGCATCGCCGTAGGGATGGCGTCAGCAATAAGACCATCAACAAGGAACTCTCGGCATTGTCATCGTCAATCAAGTGGGCGAATCAAAAGCTGGATTGGGAGTTACCGAATCCTGTTATTGGGAAACGGCTGCCCGAAACAAATGACGAAGCCAGATGCCTGACGCTTGATGAGTTCGAATTGCTGCTACGCTCGGCAAAATGCTCACGGAGTCCACATACCCAGCGGTATCTACCGGAATTTTGTATCTTAGGTTTCACTACGATGATGCGCCCTGGGGAGATACTTGGCCTTGAATGGAGTCGAGTCGATTTTGACAAACGGCTCATCCGCCTCGAAGTCGGAGATACAAAAGGGAAACAGCGCCGTATGGTACCGCTGAATAACGATGCTTTTGCGGCACTGGTACGGTTAAGAAAGGTCTGTAATGAGCACTTTCCAGAGACCCCATGGGTATTTACCCATACCAAACCCCGTTACTTGGGTGCCCGTATCCGGGATGTCCGAAAGGTGTTTCAGACTGCCGTGGAACGCGCTGGTATTGACTATGCGACGCCGCATTGCCTGCGTCATACGTCAATCACTGAGAGCGTCCATGCGCAGGGTGGAGACGTCGTGGTCATAGCAACAATTGCAGGCCACAAGAACCTGAAGACCACCATGGGGTACGTTCATACTGCCGACGATAGACTGCATCAAACAGTAGCGAACTTACCCACAATAGGTACGATATAGGTACGTTAGTGAAAGACAGAGCGGAAGGGTGAATCAGAAATGCCTATAAAAACTGGCTCCCCGGGCAAGACTCGAACTTGCGACATATGGATTAACAGTCCACCGTTCTACCAACTGAACTACCGGGGATCCGGATAGCGAATGCTACTGTTCGGTCGGTCGACGGTCAAGAGAAACTGCCATAACTGGTACTTAAATTTGCTTCTATATGCACTCCAGACCTGTTCCTGTAGATGTTCGTGCGCGTCCCGTACGATAGACGATCACCAATAGTGGCGGAACTTTGGAGCTGGCAGTACAGATTTTGAATGTACCGTTGGGCCAGGCGCTGCCATCGTTTTTATAGAAAAGATAACCCGGCTTTCGAAAGCGTACAGAGATACTATTGTTCAGCGGCAGGGTACGTACCAGCAATAACTCGCTGGGATCCAGTTGCCCATTGTGGTTTTGATCAGAAAAAACCGACCATCCTTGACTCCAGTCGGTATTCTTCCGGCAACGATCTGAGTTTTGACCCGGACAAAGGTATAGTCTGGTACTGTTTGCGAGTGCTTCGGTCCGTGCCCAATTAAGATCTGTAATAAGCAATCGTGTTGTTGCATTCCGCTTCGTTCGATCTGAAAGCGCTTGAAAACCGGGTATGGCCAATTGAACAAAGACGCCAATAGTCAAACAAACGACAAGCAGTTCAATCAAACTTACACCAGTCTGTCGGGATCGATGGAATACCGGAATTCGTGTTACAGGGTTGTAGAATTGACAAAGAATTCGCGCCATACCTGTGAACGGTAGGTGTTTTGTACCGGTCAGGCTGTGTCGAAGTTCACAGAACTATTTGGCTGAATAAATCTCTGTACCGAGGTCGCTGGTCAGATGAACATAAGTTATCTAAAACGATTGAGCCACTTAACCTAGTTCAAGATGATGCGTCAGTTTGAATTAGAAAGTGAATTTCATCCTGCAGGAGACCAACCTGAAGCGATCAAGGCATTGCTGAATGGCATTGAGGTTGGAGAGTTGTACCAGACCCTGCTCGGTGTCACAGGGTCGGGCAAGACATTCACAATGGCCCATTTGATTGCCAGCACGGGTAGAACGGCATTGATCCTTGCACCGAACAAAACACTTGCTGCGCAGCTCTATGCGGAAATGCGTGATTTTTTTCCGGGCAATGCGGTTGAATATTTTGTGTCTTACTACGATTACTACCAACCCGAAGCGTATGTACCGAGCAGTGATACCTATATTGAAAAAGATGCGTCTATCAACGATCACATTGACCAGATGCGTCTATCGGCCACAAAGGCGCTTCTGGAACGAGAGGACACAATCATCGTTGCCACGGTTTCAGCAATTTATGGCCTCGGGGACCCGGCGGCTTACCACGGGATGATTCTTCATTTGAGGCAGGGGGGGTTGGCAGAACAACGCGACATTCTGCGGCGCCTTTCTGAGCTTCAATATACACGCAATGAAATGGACCTCCGGCGTGGTACCTTTCGGGTTCGCGGAGATGTTATTGACATCTTTCCCGCAGAATCGGAGCGTTTTGCCGTACGGATCGAGTTGTTTGGTGACCAGATTGAACGCCTGGCGCGGTTTGACCCCCTGACAGGTGAGGTCGATGAAAGACTGAATCGTTTCACTATCTATCCTAAGAGTCACTACGTAACCCCGCGCGAGACTCTGCTAGCGGCAACGAAAGTTATCAGAGATGAGTTGACTGAACGACTTTCAGTTCTTCGGGGCCAGGAGCGACTCTTGGAGGCGCAGCGCCTCGAACAACGCACTCAATATGATCTTGAAATGATCGAAGAATTAGGCTACTGCAACGGGATTGAAAATTATTCAAGATATCTTTCTGGGCGCAAAGAGGGCGAACCACCCCCGACGCTGATCGACTACCTGCCAGACAATGCGCTGCTATTTATCGACGAAAGTCATGTGACGGTGCCCCAACTGGGTGCTATGTACAAAGGCGATCGTTCAAGAAAAGAAACACTTGTTGAATATGGATTTCGATTGCCGTCGGCACTGGATAACCGACCGTTGCGATTTGATGAATTTGAACGAATGATTCCCCAGACCGTGTTCGTATCGGCCACGCCAGGACCTTACGAGTCGGAACACAGTTCCAGTACCGTAGATCAGGTTGTGCGACCAACAGGACTGGTAGACCCAGTCTTAGAGGTCAGGCCGGTGGGCACTCAGGTGGATGACCTGATTTCTGAAATACAACTTCGTGTGAAAGGGTCTGAAAGGGTGTTGGTAACAACATTAACCAAGCGAATGTCTGAAGATCTTAGCGATTATCTGGCAGATCACGGAGTGCGAGTGAGATACCTTCATTCCGATATAGATACTGTCGAACGTGTTGAGATTATCCGGGATCTTCGCCTGGGTGTTTTCGACGTACTGGTAGGTATTAATTTATTGCGTGAAGGCTTGGATCTCCCAGAGGTGTCTCTCGTAGCGATTCTGGATGCCGATAAAGAGGGGTTTCTCCGATCGACGCGCTCTCTGATTCAGACAATTGGTCGTGCTGCTCGAAATATTAATGGTAAAGCGATTCTTTATGCCGACAATGTGACGCAATCTATGCAAAGGGCAATCGATGAGACAGAAAGGAGGCGGGAGAAACAGGAGGCTCACAACATTCGCCATGGGATTTCGCCGGCGACTATAAAAAAACGAATTACAGAAATCATTGATGGTGTTTATGAGAAGGCTCAGCAAGCAGGCGGAACCAGATTTGGTAAAGCAGGCACAATAGATCCAAATATTGCAAATATCGAAATCAAATCAGCCGGCGACCTTGGGCGCCTGATTGATGGTCTTGAGAAGCAGATGTACGATCACGCACGTGCGCTTGAATTTGAGCAAGCGGCACAGCTTCGGGACAGCATCAGTGAGCTAAAAAAGAGGCACTTCACCGGCAGTTCTGTGGCCGATCGACCATCGGTGGTTAGCTAGCTGTCCACCGAGCCCATCGCGATAACTGAATGTAGAATAGCGGTATAGGGGTTATATAGGCGCGTAGTTCGGCGGTAAAGCGCCTGCTCGACAAGCAAATTATGCTTTTCTACAGCGCATTCCTAAACTTATTTCCATTGGTGTTGTGTGAATGTGTTCGATTGCGCGTACTGATGTTACTTTTGTCCCCTGAAGTAGACAAAAGACGGGGGCCCTGTAGTTACGATGGGACACTTTCGAAACCATGGGGCGGAGCTTGGTGGAACTGAAATTGTTTTTGTAAGAGAATATTTGATAGCTCTAGTTCAAGCGATCTTCTTGAGATTCCGGCGCATTAACAGTAAGTTAAAGCTATCTGGATCAGCACAAGTTACACGTCACGATGACGAATAGAATTTAAGAAAGGTTGGGACAAAATGCAACTGGGAACAATTGAAAGCATCTGGCGTTATCCTGTTAAAGGGATGCGCGGTGAAGAGATTCCATATACTTACACGGCATTTACCGGGTTGATGGGTGACCGGGTATATGGCGTGGTTGCAGCCGATGGCAGCCCTGGACATCCGTGGCATACCGGTCGCAACCAGGAAGAGTTCATACTCTATAGCCCCAGCTACAAGTCGGACCAGGAACTGCTGCTTCCGCAGAATCTGGATGCCACATATAGTGAATGGGCACCCGGCATCGATCCTATCTATCCAGATACCAATGCATTCAAGGTGAGCGTAAAAACGCCCGATGGGGTGACCTACGACGACATCGAAGATCCGGTGTTTATCAAGGATCTTGAAAAAATAACAGACAGATCACTGCGGGTTCATGTTACCCAGAGGGGGCAATTCGATGCTCGTCCGGTATCGCTTATTTCACTGTCGGCGGTTACCAAGATCAATGAGGAAATAGGGATGTACATCGACAAACGCCGCTTCAGGGCGAACTTTTATGTGGAGTGGGCCAATCAGGATGACCCCTTCTTCGAATTGACGCTTGTGGGCAAAACGCTAAAAATCGGAGACAATTTAGAATTGACAATTGTTGAACGCGACCCGCGTTGCAAGGTGGTCACGCTCGACCCTGACACCGCCGAAGCTACACCCAAGTTGTTGCGGTATCTCGCACGAAATCATGGCGGTAATGCCGGCGTGTTCGCCGTAGTCCTGCAAAGGGGCCAGGTGAACAAAGGCGATCCGATCTTCGTGATATGAGTCAGAGCAAAGGGAGCGATAACACCGTCGGGCACGCCTATCACCAGCTAATTGTAAAAGAGGCACCCGATGAAACTACCGAAGTGCGTAGGGTTGTGTTCGTTTCCGGGCGCTGTCGAAATGCGATCTTGAACGCGGTTACGTCCTTGCCTGCCAGTCGGAGCCCTCGATTCCTGCACTGATTTGGCTCGACTTTGATATTTAAGTAAATCACCAAACTTGGATAAGCCCCACAGAGTGTCTTGTTTGATCATTCGATAAGATCATGTGTCCAAGGAACTGATGGTGCAACCTACTCTCTGGTCTGTGGGATAAGCTGGAACAGAGGAAAGCAAGGAAATAATAATTCTCTCACCCTAATTCTGTCCCCCTAAAATTCTTAATTGTGTAGAATACGCCTATAAATAAGCATTTAGGCGCGTAGCTCAGCGGTAGAGCACTTGCTCGACACGCAAGTGGTCGGTGGTTCGATCCCACTCGCGCCTACCAGACACTGGATCAGTCGAATGCCACATTGAGCCAATGTGGCATTCTCATTTAAAACATCTAGAGCTTAGATGCCAGACCCGACAGCTTCCAGGGAAAATCCAAATGCCCGAGATTCAACTGCCTGACGGCGCTATCCGTAGTTATGAACAGCCCGTTACGGTTATGGAAATCGCAGCCGATATCCACCCAAAACTAGCGAAACGTGCGTTGGCAGGTGAGGTTGACGGCAATCTGGTTGACCTGAATCACCGTATCGACGGTGATCAATCTGTGTGCATTATCACACCTGAAGATCCCAGAGGAGTGGAGATCCTACGCCATTCCTGTGCACACCTTTTGGCACATGCGGTTAAAACTCTGTATCCGTCGGCTCAGGTAACAATTGGCCCTGTTATTGAAGACGGGTTTTATTATGATTTTTCCTATGCTTCAGGTTTTGAAGAAGCTGATCTGGAAAAAATAGAAGAGAAAATGTACGAGCTTGTAAGTTCGAAGCTTCCAATCAGTCGTTCAACTATGCCGCGCGACGATGCGGTTGCCCTATTTAAGACCGGTGGCGAGAACTATAAGGCGGAAATCATCAGCGCTATACCGGAAGATGAGATGATTTCGTTGTACACACAAGGTGAGTTCACCGATCTGTGTCGCGGACCGCACGTTCCATCAACAGGTCATCTAAAAGCTTTTAAGCTCACAAAACTGGCCGGCGCGTATTGGCGTGGTGATTCAACGAAAGAAATGCTGCAACGAATTTATGGTACTGCATGGCCCGATAAGAAACAGCTTGATGCCTATCTAACCCGCTTGGTCGAGGCTGAAAAACGAGACCATAGAAAGCTGGGGAAACAGTTGGGCTACTTCCATTTTCAAGAAGAAGCCCCGGGTATGGCTTTCTGGCATGCACAGGGATGGACATTGTTTCAATTGGTAGAAACCTATGTTCGAACTTTGCTCGAAGAATATGATTACCAAGAGGTGCACACGCCACAAGTTCTCAATAGACGATTGTGGGAACGTTCAGGGCACTGGGAAAAATTCAGGGAAAACATGTTTACAACGCATGTCGAGGATCAGGACTACGCCATAAAACCAATGAACTGCCCGGGTCATGTCATGATCTTTAATCAAGGGATTAAAAGCTATAGAGACCTGCCACTAAGAATATCGGAATTCGGCATCTGCCACAGAAATGAGCCGTCAGGTACCTTGCATGGGTTGATGCGTGGTCGGCGTTTTACTCAGGATGATGCCCATGTTTTCTGTACAGAAGAGCAAATAGGCAGTGAGGTGTCAACGCTGATTGATCTGACCTACCGTATGTATAACGATTTTGGCTTTGAAGATATTGAGGTTGCCCTGTCGACTCGACCTGAAAATCGAGTGGGAGATGACTTGTTGTGGGATCGTTCAGAGAAAGCACTGGCGACTGCGCTTGAAGAAAAGGAGATACCCTTTACAGTGCAGGAAGGCGAAGGTGCATTTTACGGACCTAAACACGAGTTCGTACTTCGTGATTCTATAGGCAGGCGTTGGCAATGCGGGACCATACAACTGGACTTCTCGATGCCGAGTCGACTGGGGGCCGAATACGTTGCTGAAGATGGAACGAAAAAGGTGCCCGTCATGATCCATAGGGCAATACTGGGTTCTCTCGAACGTTTTATTGGAATTTTGATGGAAGATACTGAAGGAAAACTGCCCGCCTGGCTTTCTCCCGTCCAGTTAATCGTGTGCAACATTGGGCCCAGGCAACGTGAATATGCCCTGTCTGTGCAAAAACATCTAAAAAATCATGACTTAAGAGTGGAATGTGACTTGAGAAACGAGAAGATCGGCTATAAAATTCGCCATGCGACTCTGCGCCGAATCCCTTTTATTTTGGTTGTTGGGGATAAGGAAATTGACGCGGAGAGTGTTACCGTGCGTACACAAGACGGGACCAATCTGGGATCAATCGACCTAGACAGGGTGGCAACAACGCTACCGGGTCTTTCGTCAATTCGGTAAATAGCTAACCAGGTAAGGAGTAGCGACATAGCAGCAAAGCAGCAGCGCATCAACAATCAGATTACAGCCGGCGAAATCCGGCTAATCGGAGAAGGCGGCGAACAACTGGGTATTGTTCCAGTTACTGAAGCCCACCAGATTGCAGCAGAAAAACAGCTTGATCTTGTTGAGATCTCGCCATATGCGGAACCACCTGTTTGTAGATTGATGGACTACGGTAAATTCTTATATTCAGCGGCAAAGAAAAAGCAGGAATCGAAAAAGAAGCAAAAACAGATAATCGTTAAAGAAGTCAAATTTCGACCTGGGACCGATATCGGTGACTATGACATTAAGGTGCGAAATCTGGTGCGGTTCCTGGATGCCGGTAATAAAGTCAAGGTGACGTTACGGTTCCGCGGCAGAGAGATGGCCCATCAGGAACTGGGTATGAAAATGCTAAAAAGGGTCGAAGCGGATCTGGATGAACTGGGAGTGGTCGAGCAAATACCAAAAATGGAAGGCCGACAGATGGTCATGGTCCTAGCGCCTAAGAAGTAAATTAGAGTCATTCGAGAGACAATTAAGATGCCGAAGATGAAGACGAACAGGGGTGCTGCGAAGCGGTTTAAAACGACTGCAACTGGTCGTTTTAAGCGATCGCAGGCCTATATGAACCACATCCTGACAAAAAAGTCGACCAAGCGAAAAAGGCAATTACGATCGCAGTTAATCGTTCACCCCTCAAATGAATCCGCTCTGAAGCGGATGCTTCCTTACAGTTAACACATCAGATTACGGAGTGGACCGATGCCTAGGGTAAAACGAGGGGTAACAGCAAGAGCCAGACATCGAAAGGTGTTGGCGAATGCTAAAGGGTATCGTGGTGCCCGCAAAAATATCTATCGAGTTGCAAAGCAAGCCGTGATGAAAGCTGGGCAATATGCCTATAGAGACCGTAGACAGCGTAAGCGTCAATTTCGAGCGTTGTGGATTGTGAGGATTAATGCGGCAGCTCGGCTAAGTGGAATTAGTTATAGTCAGATGATAAATGGTCTTTCTAAGGCAGCGGTTGAAATAGATCGTAAGGTACTTGCTGACATGGCGGTCAATGACAAAGCAGGTTTCGAGTCTTTGGCGGAACGAGCCAAGGCAGCACTGGTAGCTTAACGTAGCCCGTGGCAGTGCCATGGCATACGTAGATAAACAACGGGAAAGGTCTATGGCCTTTCCCTTTTTTTGTAGAAAGGTACTACAGTGAGTCAACAATCTGCAGGTGATGAGTTATCTGCCAAAATAGCTGAAGCGATCGAAGCAGTATCGAGCACGCCGACTCTCTCTGCCTTGGAAACGCTACGAGTTGCTCATCTCGGTCGAAAGGGGTACCTGACCCGCCAGCTTAAGCAGATCGGGAGCCTGCCAGTTGACGAAAGAAAAGCATACGGAAAAGCGCTGAATACTGCAAAACAAAAACTGACACTAGCTATCGATAAAAAGGCCGAGCTTCTAGAGCAACAAGAACAAGCAAGCGTGTTAGATCGAGACATTATTGATGTATCACTCCCTGGTCGAGCCATACAACATGGCACATTACATCCAATAAGCCGTTCTGTACGCAGGATTACAGCGATATTCCGACGACTCGGATTTGATGTCGCCGACGGCCCTGAAATCGAAGACGATTTCCATAACTTCGGTGCGCTGAATATTCCCGAGGATCACCCAGCTAGAGCAATGCACGATACCTTTTATCTATCTCCAGGTGTGGTCCTCCGAACTCATACGTCGCCTGTCCAGGTGCGATACATGGAAAATCAAGAACTGCCCATTAGGGTGATAGCCCCAGGTAGGGTGTACCGGTGCGATTCTGATGTTACCCATACACCCATGTTCAACCAGGTGGAGGGATTAGCAGTTGATATGGATATAACGTTTTCCGATCTAAAAGGAATCCTGATTCATTTTGTTCGGGAATTCTTTGAACAGGATTTGCCGGTGAGATTCAGGCCTTCTTATTTTCCATTCACCGAACCTTCGGCGGAAGTCGATATGGGGTGTGTTTTTTGTGCCAGTACTGGCTGTAGAGTTTGTCAGCATACCGGCTGGCTAGAAATACTTGGTTGCGGAATGGTTCACCCCGAGGTATTCCGACAAGTTGGTATCGATAACGAGAAATATACGGGTTACGCATTTGGTATGGGTATAGAACGGGTCACGATGCTTCGATATGGCGTCGATGATCTTAGGTTATTTTTTGATAACGAGCTGTCGTTTTTGAATCAGTTCAGCTAGTAGCTACCCATGAACATCCAATGATTATCAGTCTCAACTGGCTGAAGGAATGGATAGAGGTAGATTTGGATCTGCCGCAACTTTCCGAATTGCTGACAAACGCAGGGCTTGAAGTCAGTTCCATTTCCAGGGTCCCAGAGTTTTCAAACAAAATCCGAGTCGCTGAAATCGTATCCTCGTTACATCTGCCTGGTAATCGTAGTCTAAAGATTTGCGAGGTTGACGTTGGTCAACGCCGAAACGTCGATATAGTTTGTGGAGCATCCAATGTTGAAGTTGGAAGCCGCGTAGTAGCGGCGATGCCTGGCAGTTCTCTGCCTGGCGGAAAACCCGTCCGTGTCGCTGACTTTGGTGGCCAGAAATCTCGAGGAATGTTGTGTTCAGCAGACGATCTGGACCTGGATTACAGCACAGACAATTCCGCTGGTGTTCTTATACTTGATTCAGACGCCCCAACGGGCAGCACACTCAACGATTATCTGCAGGTTGATGACCACATAATTGATATCGACCTTACTCCGAATCGGGGTGACTGCCTTAGCATTCAAGGCATAGCGAGGGAGTTGCATGCCCTAACCGGTAACAAACTTATCGGACCTTCCTTCAAATCGATCAGGGCGACAAGTAAACAGATTGTTCAATTGGAAATACGAGCACCAAAAGATGCGCCGCGATATGTTGGAAGAGTAATCGACGGTATCGTTTCACAATCCAAGACACCAGATTGGATGCGCGAACGGCTAAGGCGGTGCGGTCTTCGAAGCGTCGGTGTCATTGTCGACATTACCAACTATGTAATGTTAGAACTCGGGCAACCATTGCATGCGTTCGATTTAGATCAAATCAAACAAAAGATTGTTGTCAGGCATTCACGGAAGGGAGAAACGCTAGATCTACTTGATGGGAAGTCGATTCAACTAACACCTGAAACATTAATGATTGCAGATGCCGACAAAAGCATTGGTATGGCTGGAATTATGGGTGGTATGAGATCAGGTATTGATGGGCAGACCACTTCCATCATGCTCGAGGCAGCCTATTTCCGACCCGGCACTATCGCTCGCAAGGCACGAGAGTACGGGATTCAGTCGGAAGCATCGTATCGCTTTGAAAGGAAAATAGATCCTGTCCATCAACGGACTGCCATAGAGCGTGCAACTCAGCTGATCAGTACTTTTGTTGGGGGTAACCCAGGTCCGGTGTTTCAGGAAGTCAGTGAATCCCATATGAGCTCTCCGATGTCCATCACATTACGCAGAGCGCGTCTGATTAAGGTGTTGGGACACACGATACCGGACAAGCGGGTCAAGTTCATCCTTGAATCTCTGGGGATGAGAGTCAGGAGTCTAAAATCAGGCTGGAAAGTTCTTCCGCCGAGTTGGAGAACAGATGTCGAAGAAGAGCACGATCTGGTGGAGGAAGTCGTTCGGGTATTTGGCTATGACAATGTACCTACACGCCAACCTAAGAGTGTCATCGCCTATACGCCTGACCGGGAGTCGAGTCTAACCACTGACCGGCTAACTGATTTTCTTATTGACAACGATTATCAAGAGATAATGACATACAGTTTTGTAGATCCAGTAATTCAAAAACTAGTCGATCCAGCCTCACGCGTCATCACATTGGAAAATCCGATCGCGTCAAACATGTCGGTCATGCGTACGAGTCTCTGGCCGGGGTTGTTGCAAGCGCTGGCTGTTAACTACCGTCGGCAGTGGCGACGGGTCCGACTGTTTGAAGCCGGTAATGTATTTCATGGCAACATCAACAACCGAGCCGAAATCAAAAGAATTGCCGGGGTCGTAACCGGTGATGCTTCTCGCAGAGGCTGGGACAGCCATGTTCGAGGGGTAGACTTTTATGATGTCAAGGGTGATGTTGAAGGAATATTTAGGCTAGCTGCTAATGCACTAAAAACCGAATTCAAGCCTGCTCTTCATCCCGCACTTCATCCCGGCCAGAGCGCGAGGATAACCCGTGGTAACCAAGTCGTCGGATGGCTCGGACGGCTCCACCCAGAGGTTATGAAAGCATTCGACCTAGAACAAACAGTGTTCATTTTTGAATTAGATACTCAATGCATAGCGGCCCGTGATCTACCAGCCTATAACCCGATGCCAAAGTTTCCTTCTGTGAACCGTGATCTTTCAATAACTGTGGATATAGCTACGCCAGCGGGCGAAGTCAGAGAGGTTATCATAGGATCTGGTGGCACAATGCTGAACTCAATCGAGCTCTTTGATGTATATCAGGGCGCAGGGCTAGAAAAAAACAAAAAATCTTTGTCTTATGGGTTGACGTTGAAAGGAACTTCACGCAATCTTACGGAACAGGATATCGAGAAGGTT
>ERZ651768.2361-NODE-2361-length-13150-cov-3.785742_pt1 | contig 13150 bp, 10 predicted proteins | sample MGYA00514754_ERZ651768 | MGnify/ENA metagenome assembly ERZ651768 | reverse complement strand
ACCGTAGCTACAAAGTTATCTATGGATCCGGATGTGGATAATTTTTTAGATACCACTAATTTATTTGACCAATGGGAAGCTGTACTTCCTGATGCTGAGTATCCAATTTTTGTAATGGCTGTTTTAAACAATATACGCCGGAATGTTGTCATTGATGTTATTCTTAACTCTTTATTAGATAATTCAGTTACTCCCAAACGACCCATTTCTAACAAAGATGTAGAATCGATAGAGAATACTGATCACCCTTTTTGTTAAATTATCCCCCAATTGCATCTCCCGTTTCCATAACATAAATTTCATTCTATGACACCTGATATTGCCATTGCCCTGGGTATTTTGGCCATCGGTTTTATACTGTTTGTGACAGAGACCTTTACTCTTGACGTGACTGCCTTGGTCCTCTTATCGATTTTGTTTCTACTGGGTTATTTATCACCTCTCGAAGCAGTCTCTGGGTTTTCTAATCCCGCTGTGATCACCATAGCATTTCTGTTTGTATTAAGTCATGCACTGCAGAAAACTGGTGTATTGGAATATCTGGTAGTTCGAATCAATCGTTTGGCAAGTAAATCACAAGCTCTTGGAACGGCAGTGTATTTGATAGCAATTGGAGTAATATCTGCTTTTGTAAATAATACAGCGGTTGTAGCTATTTTCATGCCAGTAACTATTCGACTGGCCCACACATATCAGGTTAGTCCATCAAAAATGTTAATTCCACTGAGTTATGCTGCTATTCTGGGCGGAACCTTAACATTAGTAGGGACATCCACTAACCTGCTTGTTAATTCTATTTATTCCGCTAGTGGAAATGTGGAACCACTAGGAATGTTCGAATTCACTAAGTATGGTGTAATCCTGATGAGCTTGGGATTAATATATATACTGTTTTTTGCCCCAAAACTATTACCATCGAGAACAATTACATCCAGTTTAACGAAAAGTTACCATCTTGGTGGGTATCTTACTGAAATGAAGATTATTGAAGGCTCACCTTTATTAGGTAAAACCTGTTTGGAGCGTGGAATTAATTATAATTATGATGTTATGGTATTAGATATTCTTCGTGAAAAACAACTCATCACGAAAAATATTCGCAGGACACCATTAAAAGTTGGTGATATCTTATTTGTTCGAGGAACGTTAAAGAATTTTCTCCGAATGAAAGAGGTCGAAAAAATTGCTCTCTTGACGGACGAAAAACTTACCCAATCTGAATTGGAGCAGGAAGATAATGTGATTGTAGAATGTCTTTTGACAGATCAATCTGATCTGGTTGGAAGAAGCTTGATGTCATCTAATTTTAGACAACGGTTTGGAGCATTTATTCTGGCAATTCGCCGGGAAGGCGATATATTCCGTAAAAAGATTGCCCATGTAATATTACAAGCCTATGATACCTTGCTTGTATATGGCCCTACAAAAAACATTGAGAGTTTATCAAATAAAGGCAATTTTATTGTACTTGGAAAAATAGAAGCAGAATTGAGGAAACAACGATTCTGGTGGATGAGTATTTTTATTATCCTAGGAGCTGTTGTTCTTGCCGCATTAGGCATCATACCCATTATGAAAGGAGCTCTCATTGGTGTTGCACTTCTTTTAGCACTAAAGGTAATAACTCCCCAGGAAAGTTATCAATCTATTCATTGGCAGGTGATAGTTCTAATCGCTGCCTTAATTCCTGTTGGAATTGTTATTCAGACTACAGGAACAGCTGAATGGATTGGTGAGATTATTTCTGATATAGCACGAATGTCATCTCCAGAATGGCACGCACATATCTTGCTGGCATTGATTTATCTTATTACCGTGATTCTTACCGAAATTTCATCCAATGCGGCTACAGCTATTATCATGACACCTATTGCTCTTGCAGTTTCAGAGCAAATGGGATTTGATTCACGCCCTTTTATTTTTGCTGTAGCCTTTGCGGCATCGGCTTCATTTATAACACCAGTAGGTTACCAGACTAATCTAATGGTGTATGGACCTGGTGGATATAAATTCAGTGATTTTATTCGTGTAGGATTTCCACTAGCGATATTGTTTTGGGTTTCTGCTATTATATTACTACCAATGATCTGGCCGGTTTGAAATATTTCTGATCTGACTTTACAGCAAGTATTCTTTATAATTGCAAATCAATAATATAATTTAAATCGAGTTAATCTCTAAATTCCGAGTTTGTGGATCTGAATTCTAAATCCGAATCTCGTCTCAAAACCTTTCTGGAAAATCCATCGAAAGCCCTATGGTCTTTGGCAATTCCTATTATGTTTGGTATGGGAATTCATACACTCTACAATTTGGTAGACATGATATTCATTGGTCGTTTAGGTAGTGATGCAATTGCGGGGATTGCATTCAACATGCCGCTTTTCTTTTTGATGCTTGGGCTCACCATGGGGTTGGGTACCGGCGTTACAGCATCTATTGCTAGATTTATTGGCGAAAACAATAAATCCAACGCGGATAATAGTGCAGAGCATGCCCTTGTGTTGGGTGCGATCATCAGCCTGATATTCACATCCCTTGGATTGGTATACGGTCAGGATATTTTGAAGTCACTGGGTGCTGATGGAAAGATTCTTGAACTAGGCTGGGATTATCTTTTTGTGATTTGTATTGGTTTGCCATTTATGATTTTCTCTGGATTTTTCCGATCAATTCTGGCAGGAGAAGGTGACATGAAGTTCCCCATGATGGTGGCGGCATTGGGAACTATTTTAAATATTATTTTAGATCCTCTTTTTATTTTTGAATTGAAACGATTTGGTAGCATTGGATTTGGTCTTGGTGTCAAAGGTGCCGCTATAGCAACTGTTATTAGCCAGGCCACAGTTTTTGTTATATTTATTTTTATGCTTTTTGTGAAGGAGCATGCTTATATAACATTTCGATTACAATTTTTTTCACCATCAAAAACTATTTTATGGGATATCATTAAGGTCGGAATACCAGCGTCGTTATCCATGGTCATCATGGCAATTGGGCAGGGGGTATTTAATAGAATCCTGATCCATTATTCATCACAGACAGTTGCGGCATACCAGGTAGCGGGACGGTTGGATATGCTCATTTTTCTTCCCATTTTTGCTATTGCTGGTGCATTGACGACACTGGTAGGTATGTTTTATGGAGCGAAAGAAATTAAATCTCTGAAATCCATAGTCAACTATGGAGTATCTCGCGCTTTTTTTATTACCGTAGGTTCATCGGCATTTGTCTATATTTTTGCCCCTACCTTTTCAGGGTTTTTTACTAGTGACGTTGAGATTCAAAATGTTGCGGTAGAGTTTTTACGCTTAATGACCTTGGTATATCCATTCGTTGCCATTGCGATCATATCTGGTCGAGTAATGCAGGGTTTAGGGAATGGCGTCCCAGTTTTGATTATTACAACAATCCGGGTACTTGGTGTATCTGCTCCACTCGCAATGTATTTTAGTTTTGTATTGAGCAAACCTGTGGAGTGGAATTGGTATGCTATGATGATATCTACAAGTATTGCATTTGTGATCGCTGTAAGCTGGGTAAGAAAAGAAATGAATAAATTAAACAGACTGGAAAAGGTTCCTGTATGAGTTGCCTATCAGGCTCTGAAATAAAATCCAGACTCACAGAATTAAATGGCTGGGTCTTCAAAGATAATGCTATTAAAAAAATATTCACTTTTAGTGCTTATATGGATGGAATAAAATTTGTGAATAAGTTGGCAGACAAAGCCGAAGCTGCTAATCATCACCCGGATTTGGTTGTTGGCTGGTGCCGTGTCGAAGTTGCTTTTACATCTCATGATCAGGGAGGAGTAACAGAAAAATGTCTGCAAATGGCAATAGAAACCGATGCAGTTAAACTTTAACCTATAAGTCTATGAATTTGCCTTCATCTGACTTAGAATCCACGTTACCATTGAATTTGGCAATATATTCACTAGTTTTATAAGCCACCGCATTTGCCATGGATAAATAAAGGTTGGAACTCCTTTATCGATTGCTTTCGCAAAGATGGGTGTTGCTTGTTTGAGGCTCTTAATAAATGGTGTAGATGTTATTTCTGCCGTCATGGGTGTTTCGATAAATCCAGGACAGATTGTAACTAGTTTAATACCATCATTTTTCATAGTGATACGCCAAGAATCAAATATACGGCGCATTGCCACTTTTGATCCAGCATAGCCGCCATGTATTGGGAGAGACAGAAAACTGGCAACTGAACTAATACCCACAATTGTTCCGGATTGCTGCTGTATAAGTGTCGGGATGAATGGGAATATAGTATTAGTAACTCCGAGTAAATTTGTTGTAAGGATATTATTTATTTGTTTGCTATTTCCTGAAAGTAATTTATCGTTGCCTCCAATTCCAGAATTGGCAATAACAATATCGATACCATCTGCGACCGCAATAAATTCTCGCGCAGCTTGGGCACAATCATCTGATTTCCGCACGTCAAGTTGAAATACATAAACTTTTGAGCCTGATTGGCGGCATAGATCAGCAACTTCCTCAAGAAGATTAACTCGCCGCGCAGCTAACCCCAGGATAGCTTTTTGCTTCGCATAATACTCTGCTAAAGACCTTCCTATGCCACTGCTGGCACCAGTGATAAAAATTCTTTTTTCTATTCTATTGCTCCTTCATTTAAAATGGAAAAATCATTCCTTCTCTGGCAGTGTGATACCCTTCTTTTACTATGTTATTGGAGGTAGCCGATTGCTTATTCATAGCTGGGTTTGTGTGGTTAAAATGTATAAAATGTATTTTCCGGCGATCTTTATCTAAAAGGTTGCTAAAGTGATAAATACTTTCCAAAATAAAAGGATGTGGAATTTCATCTATGTTGCGATTTGGAAGTTCGCCTATGGAATAAAAAGTACCATCAAGAAGTGCATAGCTATGTTGTTCAATCCATAGGCTAATATTGTGCTCCCAGCGTTCCCATTTATCAATGTCGGGGATATAGATCAGTGACTCATTTGGGCCAACGATAGTGAATCCTACTGTTTCAGAAAACTCATCTCGGTGAGGTACTCCAAAAGGTTCTATAATTAATTGTTTGCCTAGAATAATTTCCTGTTGGTCCATGATTGTATCTAGGTGAATATTTTTTAGCTTTACTAGCTGGTTCCAGGGACCATTTTTTTCTAGGAACCGTTTCATTCTCGGCATGGCATAAACAGTTATATTCCTGGCGCCCATGACTTCACGTCCCAAATGCATCAACCCAGTATAGTGACCTATGTGAGCATGAGTTATAAAGATTCCTGCTAATCTGGCACCGTGCTTTTGCGTTACTGTACGTAATTGCTCAGGAAAGTCGGGAGTTGCATCAATGATCCAGGCCAGCCTGGTGCGTGGGTCAATAATGGCGATGCTGGACACTTTTTCCTTGGGTATTGTATTATCCCATAAATCTCTACAGCAGAGTTTATTGCACCCCGCATGGGGATACCCGCCATCCTGAGCGATACCTAAAACTACTGCATAAGGTTTATCCTCGGGTATATCATTATACTCTGATCCAAAAGCCAGGGAACCTAATACAAGTATGGTTAATGATAATCTGATCAAAATATGAATTAGAGTTTAATGAAAATCTCTTTACGGTACAGCCAATACAAAACCAGCCACCAACCAGCTACATGGGTAAGTGCGAACAGAAAAGACCCATTTAAATTTCCCGCAATGGGTACAAACAAAGTTTCATATAAATAAGAATACCCTGATGTTAACTGTCCTTCAAGATTAAATTTTATTTTTAATATAGTTTTTGTCCAAAGGCCTGACATAACAAAAAGAAAAATTGAATTGGTTCCAAATATTTCAAAAACCCAAAATTGGTTTTTCCACTTTTGAATGTCAATCATCCACACCAAAATCGAGAGTACCAGTGTAGCAATTCCGGAAGTGAAAAGCACGTAAGAACTGGTCCAGAGTTGTTTATTTATGGGAAATATGAATCCCCAGATCCACCCGCTTACAATTAAACCACTTCCCCAAATCGCCATCCGTTTTATATTATCTAAAAAGTCTTTTGTTGTATGTAGCATTCCGCCTACTAGGTACCCAAGAATCACTGTTATAATTGCCGGTAGAGTGCTTAGTAATCCTTCCGGGTCAAAAGGAATACCTGTGCCACCATAGAGATGTGTTTCACCTAGAATCAGCAAATCAATCTTTCGGGCCATGTTGATTTCTAATCCATAAGGGTCACTGCCACCTCCGATCCAGAGCAATCCCCAATAAAAAACAAGTATCCCGATCCCAGCTATCAAGAGTTTTCGAAAGTCAAGATACATTACTAGGATTGCTGTGATACCATACGCGATGGCAATACGCTGTAGCACTCCCATTATGCGAAATGTGCTCCAATCCCAATCCTGGCGGATAAATGGATATGCATGTATAAACCAACCTGCCATAAAGATCGAAAAAGTTCGCCAGAACACATGGATAAAAAATTCTTTGGATGGGTAATAATGCCAGCGGACAAAAGCAAAACGCATGGCCGTACCCACAATAAACAGGAAAAAGGGAAAAACCAGGTCGGTCAGGGTGCAGCCATGCCATTTTGCGTGAAGTAATGGAGGGTAAACGTGTGCCCAACTACCAGGATTATTTACCAGGATCATCAGTGCGATAGTCATACCCCGAAAAATATCAATGGCATAAATCCGTCTGGGACTTGTCATTTATGATCCAATTCTTTAATTGTTTGATTCCAAACAAAATAGAAACCAATTCCAGCAATAGTAAATAGGAGCATAGCATTTTGTATTTGACCAAATACAAAATTTCCAATGCAAAAAGTGGCACCATAGATCATCATGATTCCTGCGATCCATTGTGAAAAAAAACCTTTGCTAACGGGTTGTAATGTATGATCAATATTCCCTATAACCGGTTGCCACCAGCCACCTGGCTGAACCTTTTGGTAGAATGTTGTTAAACGGTCAAAAGGTTCGGGTTTTGTTAGAAAAGTAACCGTAACCCAAGCAATAATGGCACACGGTACAATGATTAGCAATTTGTGATGCACCTGCAAGGTCATTCCAAATAAAACAGGTGCTTTATCAAATAGCACGTAAACTCCGCCAGAAGAGATTGTTTGTACTGCGGCAATAATTTCAAGTATAATTGTCATGAGAAAAGACGTTGCTAGTGCGGTTAGCTCACTCCAGGCATTAATTCGCCACCAGAACCAACGCAGGATAAGCACCAAACCTATTCCAGCACCCATTGCATATATGAATTCCCAGGCTTTGGAGATACTCTGCATTTTTAAAGCAACAACTGCTGCCAGTATCATAAGGAGTACCGTAATGATTTTCCCAGCAAAAACATAATGTTTTTCATCACCATCTTTATTAATGAAACGTTTATAGATATCATTTATCAGATATGATGCGCCCCAATTTAGATGTGTATCGATTGTTGACATAAAAGCGGCTAAAAATGACACAATCAGGATCCCTTTTAATCCAGGTCCCAGTAACTGGTTCATCACCAATGGATATCCGACTTTTACCCCAAGGTCTTGGAAAGCATTTGGAATCTGCGGAAACATAACAATTGACACCATGGCGACCACTACCCAAGGCCATACTCGAAGAGCGTAATGCGCCAGGTTATACCAAAGGGTGGCGATTAGAGCATGTCGTTCATTCTTGGCAGAGGACATTCGCTGAATAATATAACCGCCTCCATCGGTGCCATGGTGGCTCCACCACATTATTGTAATAAAAACCAGAAATTTCGAAAAGGGTGATTCCCAGAATCCGATTGTTGTTATTCCTGCGTCTGGTATAGGAGGAATGAAATTCAATGTTGTATCATGTGCTACATTACTGTTTGTTGCTAAAATATTAATTTTACTCAGTAGTATATCCATACCGCCAATGTGATTTACAGCAATGATTGCCAGCACGATGGATCCGAACATAGCAATACAAAACTGTACAAAATCTGTAATAACCACACCCCAGAATCCAGATAGAATAGCATAGATCAAAGCAATAGCTACACAGATCCAAACGGCAGTCCAACGGTCCATATCTAGAACTACAGATACAATAGATGCCATGGCATTAATAACCCAGCCCATAACAATAAAGTTATATAAAATGGCAAAATAACCAGCCTTGAATACTCTAAGGAAAGCTGCCGGTTTACCGCTGTAGCGAAGTTCACACAGTTCATTATCTGTAAGGACCTCGGCTCTTCGCCAAAGCCTTGAAAAAAGAAATACGCCTAATAATCCTCCCAATAACATATTCCACCAAAACCAGTTTTGCCAAATGCCAGGTCCTCGAACGAATTCAGTTATAGCCAGAGGTGTATCTGCAGCAAATGTTGTTGCTACCATGGATGTTCCCACTATCCACCAGGGCAATATTCTACCGGAAAGAAAATATTCTTCTGTGCTGGAAGCAGCGCGGTGGGAAAAATACATACCAACCCCGATGGAAAAGATCAGATAAACCAGAATAATGGCCCAGTCAATCCAATGAAGTTGTGTTGCTTCAATCATAAATATTTATTAATTCTGATGCCTGATAATAATGAGCTAAAATAGTCTTTAAATCATAGCCAGCTATAGCCATTCCCAAAGCACCGATCTGGCATAAGCCTACACCATGACCCCACCCAGCGCCGCGCAGAATGAACTGTAATTGCTCTTTGCCTCCGCTTAAATTTGTTTCAATGATAAATGCAGAACTATATAAAAAATCAGGGTGGAGCACTCTACGGATTTCATATTCTGATTTAAGCATGAGACTAGAATTATCACCATTCACAATACCATCAATTCTGAGTTCCATAATTCGCCCTGATTTTCCTCTGAGAATAGGTATCAAGGCTGAAATTGAATCAAAGTAATTCCTAGTCTTTTCTGAAATAAGATTTACAATTTCTATTTGGATGTAATGCACCGACCATCGGTAATAATTATCTATTTTATCAACTTCCCCCAGGTACTCATTTATATCATTGGCAGATACGTATTTTGGTCCGCAATAACAACCATGTTGTGACTCAACCCAGGATTTCAGGACAGTTTCATCAGATAAATTATTTTTTACTATCTGAGGACCGTCATAAACCGAACGTAGGTAAGATTTCGGTTTGGTTTTCCAAACCAACTCATTGTCTTCTGTCCTACCTCCACAGCACTTAGAATATCGGGTATCGCATATTTGTTCATTGGCTATCAAGACTTTTCCCCGAGTATTTAATGATACCTTTTTTACCACTTGTGATTGGCTACCGATGCCTTGGTAACGCTGGCAGCAATCATCGTTACAAACATCAAGGCCAAGGTCAATATGTTTTTGTTCTGATGCCGCTAAAATCCAGGAACGAGCTACAATGGTTTGGACTTCCAATAATGCACCAGGACAATTAGCACTCATTTCCGATGCTGCAACACACATAAGGTATTGTTCTAATAGTACTTCGTTTACGGTAAATAAAGAGTCATCTCGAACCTCTATAATAACATGTCCTGGTAACTGAACTGATATTTCTTTCTGCCAATGAAAGCCTCTACCGGCAACTACAGAATGAATAATAAGTCCTTGCCTCGCAGACACATATTGATCTTTTCTAAATATGCACAATTGAGAAATATTTACAATACTTGCTGTTTCATCCTCTATATATCCATCCTTGACTTGCAGTTTTAATTCCGATTGGATCGATATTGGAATACCATTTATGTTAATTTCATATAATTCCGGATCAGGGAATGCAATAGTTGTGGCATTGAATTTATCTTGTGGCAGATGAATTCCTACGCTAACCACGGGTTCCTGATTTGGAATCACGCCTTTTTCAAGCATTGGTGTCCTCCAAAAATATATTCCATGCATCTATAGCAGCACCAAGAACTGGTGCATCCCTCAGAGAAGAAATAACAATAAAATTTTTTGGTGTGAAGTTGAGTTTAAACGAGTCTGGAAGATTTTCAGATTTGCTTATCATTAAAGAAAGAGTGTTTTCCAATTCTTCCCAAATAATTCGTGAATCTAGATCTAGTTGGAGTAAAGATCCCAGCCTTTGACCAATAATCCCCCGCTCTAAAATTGTACCTAGATAATCATGGTCTGGGATCAAATGGTCACGATTTGCATTAATAAACTTGAACCGATTTTGCCACCCGCAAGCGATGGTTTCTATCCGCTCAAATAGTAGCATTCCCAATGTTTTCCCTGTTTCAGCCAGAGTTTCTATTGCTTGTTGGTTATTACTCTGAGCTCGCTGAAGGATTTGTTGAGCATATATGCCATTTTCTAATAACTCATGAATATTTACACCTGCTTTCAATGAATATTGCTCTTGAATTCCTCGAACAGATAAGAGATTTTCAAATGAGAATCCATTAATTTTCATCTCCCATGATTTGCTGAGCCAATCCTGCGTATGGTCCAGCTGAACCAGTTGACCATGAAGTTTTAGTGCGTCTGCCACACCCGTACCCCCGCCAATGTAATATGCATTATCTATGTTTTTGAACAATCCGCCAGTCCCGTGTTCTTCACCCAAGCCACAATAATCTGCATCACTACCCAATTGATGAATTGGTTTGAGTAAATTTATTTGTTCATATTTCAGTTTAATCTCAATATCAGATGCCAGATTAGGGATCCGGGGCCCATTAGCCATGGCAGATATACCGCGATTATTTTCGGTTTTCAAACCAGGAAATCCAAGTCCGATAATCCAGGGACCGGGTTTTTGGCTAACCAAATCGACAATAGTTTTAACAATTGTATCCGTGATGACATGTCCATATTTTATTTCATCTTTTCGTAAATTGATTTTTCCGGATTTTTTTTCATTTAATTGCTGATCAATGTCGACAGGAGAAAAATTTTTAAAATAGTCCGGATGATTCCGATATTCATTTTCAGCTGAAGCACCTTCAAATTCAAACCCTCTTGGTGTGGGGCTGATTTCCGAACCGCGAACCTTGGAAGCTCCGCCATCAAGTCCCAACAATCGAGTTTTAGGTGAACTCATTCTGAGATTGATTTAGTTTAATACGTCGATCCAGGGCTATCTTTCGCATCCAATCCTTGGCTTCATCATTGCGGTCGATTGTTTCTTGGTCTATGCTGTGGTCAGTACCGCCAGAGTGGCGAATAACGTCATAAATAGGTTCGAATATACGGCCCACCTGGTAGGATTCACTGATACGTATGACTAGTTCATAATCTTCTGCGTAATTCCGAGAGTAAGGCTCCTCATTCATCCCAAAATAACCTATATCCTTGATCAACTGGATGGGTATAGAGCGCGGTGCACCGGCACCTCCGACACGCAACAGGTTATTTCGCCCATTTTCTTTAGTCCATTCCTTATGAGTGACAGTGGGAATTTCCTTCTTGAGAACAAGAGTACCATCGTTTTCTAGTTCCCATACATTATAACTTCCGATAACGATTCCAATCTTTGGATCTGAATCGAACATTTCAAGGATTTTCTCTATGGCATTTTGCTTTAATCGGTCATCAGAATCCAATTGGACATAAAATTCTCCTTTAGCGATGGAAACGCCCATATTTAGGCAAAAGCCAATATTATTGATATCTATCACTTCAAGGCGAATATCAGCTTGCCCATTTACGTATTTATCTCCACCTTTTTGGTACCGTTGCACGGCCTCTACGGTAGGGTCATCATTGCCGCCATTAACCACCACAATCATTTCAATGTTTTGCACAGATTGATTCAGGCAACTGTCCAAAGCAGTACCAATAAATTCAGGGCGATTATTCACTGGGATAATTACACTTGCTTTTAGTGTGGGATTGTGGAGCGGCAGAGGGCGATTATTAATAAATTTACCTGGACCAAGAAAAGCACCAGTTCGCTTCAAATGATTCGTAAAAACAGACTCCGCTTCTATCTGACTATCTTTTTCTTCCATAAGGTAATCAAAGACATTTGCATCTTCTTTAGTTGTGGCTATTTCATATAAGCTTCCTTTTTTTTTATTGGAGATGTGTGTGATTGTACCTCGTTCAGATATTTTCAGGCGAATATCATACAAAAAATGGTATTTTAACGTTTCATCAAACCCGCAAGTTTGGTTAATAAATTCCTTTCGAAATAAAAATATTTTTCCGTGGTCTTGGTTGTCTCGTACCCGCCCGGAATGGTGTTTTAACAACCGTATGGGATATTTTTCATCCCCGGATAGCAAGTCATAATCGGCATAGAACATTCCTGTATTTGGATACCGTTCTGCTGCGAGCAGAAATATGTTAGCGCAAGAATATTTCAGAGAAACTTCATTTTCCGAATTATCAATATAGAGTATTAGGGAACCTTGGGATTGCTCAAAAGCCCGATTTAAAACTGACGAAGGTTTCGTATCCTTAATAGAGTCTATCCAAGTGCCTTTAAACCATCGATGATTATTTTCCTTTTTCCCCAGTGCCACCCATTGGATAGTATATGAAAAACCGGATTTTAAAGGTTTCCATATCCCTTCTCTGATCTGCATTTGTTTAATACTATTTTCCGGAAGGTGAAAAATACAGGTGATTGTTGAATTTGAACTATGGGTCATATTTTTATCGACTTATTCCTTTGTGGGATTTAGAAGACTATTAAAAAGAAAATTTGTGTTTCCAAATAAATAGACATGGAATAGGTGTTGTGCATCAATCTTCTTAGATATAGCTAAAAAAGTAATATCTATCAATAATAATGAAAGTTTTATCATTAATGCTGAGATTGGCGGCGCTACTCAAAACTCTCTAAATATTTCATTCTTACAAGCACTAATTTTTGCATTTGTTGGTGGATTAATTCTTAATTTAATGCCATGTGTTTTTCCGATAATTTCTTTAAAAGTTTTAAGTTTTGTTTCAATGAGTAATCAATCTCCGTCAATAATTAGGGCTCATGCTCTATCATTTTGTTCAGGAGTAATGATCTCATTTATATTAATTGGAATCGCCATGATTCTTCTTAAGCAGGCTGGTTTATATTTAGGTTGGGGATTTCAATTGCAGTCACCCATTATAGTTGGGTTGCTTAGTTTATTAATGTTTATCATTGGTTTAATTCTTTTAAGTGATATAAATATAGGCTCATCACTTACTAGACTTGGTGGTGTTGGTTCTAGTAAT
>ERZ651768.2360-NODE-2360-length-13154-cov-2.565650_pt1 | contig 13154 bp, 12 predicted proteins | sample MGYA00514754_ERZ651768 | MGnify/ENA metagenome assembly ERZ651768 | reverse complement strand
GAGTACGCACCTCTTCAGGCGCTTCATTTTTTTTTAAAGGGATTATTCGAACCATGTGCGCCTCCTACTTTCTCCTTAGTATCAAATCAATGGTGACGATGGTTCCAGACCAAACATTATCTCGCCACAGGTTGTGCCTGCCAAATCCCAGCTTAGGCCGATGTGTCGAACAGCAGCTTGCAGGTCACGAAACTTCCTCTGAGAAGTATGGCTATCAAAAATGCCACTGGCCCCAGCCATGTTGTGCAGTCGATCTACCGCTGATTTGCATAACCGACCAGTGTAGGCCTGATCGCGGCGACTGCGCCCTCTTTCCAACATGCTCAGGGAGCGACCATCCCTCATGGCTGACATGGCATCTGATGTATCCCGCATCATCAACAAACGGGCGCAATCGATTTCGGCAGAAACTTCCGCAATGTGTAGTTGCATGGATTGAAGTTCAGCCAGTTTTTGCCCCATGGATTGTCGTCTGGAAATCTGCTCGGTCATAATTGTCAAAAGGCTCTCAGCAATTCCAAGGGCAACACTTGCAAAGACGAATGGAACAGTAGAGACGTGACCCAGTCGGTAAAGCGGGCGAGTTTCCATGTTTCCCCTGGCGATGGAACCGCCGTTTACCTCCGGCATTGATTTAACTCTGTAGTTGGGCACTATACTTTCCTTAATGATTACGTTTTTACTACCGGTACCGCACAAACCCATGACATGCCAGTTGTCCTCGATCTCTATATCATCTCTGGGAACTAAGAAAAAATTGTGAACCATGCCAGCATTATCATCTGGCACAAAGGCACCAAACAAATACCAGTCAGCAAAATCGCAACCGCTTACCCAACCCCATTTACCAGATAGCTGCCATCCATTACTAGTGCGTTCGACTTTTCCCATGGGATGATAGCCGGCAGAAATGAACGCTTCTGGGTTTTTGCCCCAAACCTCGTCCGTCGCTTCTTCAGAAAACAGGCTCGAGAGGATAGCATGATCTGTGTAAACGGCACAGACCCATGCCGTAGACGCACAGCCACCAGCTAATATGGAAAGCACGTCAATTGCCACATTCAAAGGCAACTCAGCCCCGCCATATTTTCTCGGTTGGCACAGCCTAGAAAAGCCAAATGATTTCATGTCCGCCACGGTTTCTTCAGGGAGTTGGCGAAGTTCTTCCGTTTCATCACTTCTTGAGGCGAGGGTTTCAGCAAAACTAAAAGCTGATTGCCGAAAAGCCTCAGCGCGTTCAATTTCGTTGTCTATTTCAAGCGCGTTCATGGTTCAGAAATTCCCTTAAGGCTATTAAAGTCAATTGTCCTTTTACTTTTTGCATACCAAGGCACTGGCTGTCGTCTTGGGACCAGTCCAGGAGACATTACATTTCATACCTGGTTCTAAAGAGCCGGCTTTGAGGGGCGGCGGTTTGATTTGGTTACCGTAGGCTGAAACGCTTGTTGTTCTCGCATCCAACCGAACGATGATGGTTTTCTTTGTGTCTTTAAACGTCAAATTGGCATTCAGGCTGCGACCCTCTTTCGTGACTTGAAACAGTTCGGCGTTGAAAGTCGTATAGCGAACAGGTTGGAGAAAGCTCTTATCTGCTAGTGCCTTTCTGGTCATGGCCTTTGCCGTTTCAGGGAGGGCATAAATTCTTTTCACATATTTTTTCATGTTGGGTCCGCTCATAGGGTCTTTTATTCCCAACTTTTTTTCTTGGGCTTCAACAATTAGTTCTGGGTCTTGCATCGCCTTCATGAAAGCGTTCTGCAACGCCTTTAAACGAGGTGCGGGAATATCTGGGGGGCCCATCAAAGGCCGATCCAAAACCTGGCTGGCAAAGGTAATCTCCAGTGCCTGTTTCTGAGTCTCTGTGGTTCCCGCCATGCCGGCAAGAATGGCGCCCGGATATTCTACACTTTTTGTGGTGGCTGTATATCGGAGTATCGGTATAACTTTTCCGTCTTTGAGAAGAGATGGAAAATAGCGCCTGTGTTCTGCTCCAGCTGTTACGCCTGCTCCAGCTACACCTCCTGTTTCTCCCCGTAACATTGCCGCAAAAGCATCACGATGCGACGGATAATCTCCAACATAGGTGATCTTGGTTCCAAGGATGTTATTGAGCGCAGCAACAAAATTCCTGTACGCACCTCGAGAGTTGCTAACCTTAAGTGGTTTAGAAACTAGGTCTGAAAGGGTTCTAATGTTAACATCTTGGCGGACGAACAGAAATGTGTCTCCAGCTGAATTAACGTTACCGATGTAGCTCATTTGGAGCGGATCGTATTTGACTGGAACACTTGTCTGGAGTGGCATCCATGGACCAAGAGAACCAGGCATTGCTAAATGCGTACCATCTTTGAGTGCCCAAGGTGATGCCAGGAAGTCAAGTACTGCCGTGCCGAGTCTTCCTGGCCGACCTTGAAAAACAATTTTGGGATTTCCTGGAATATGCTTTTGCATGTGTTTACCAACGAGCTTGGCTGATTCGAAGAACCCTCCCCCCGGAAATCCCATATGAATTACGATCGACCCACCTTTATAGAACTCAGCAACAGATTCTGCAGCTACTGGTGCTGTGTTCACCCAAACCAGTAACCCTGAAATAATGCTAGTAGAAAATAGTTTATGAATACGTGCTAACATTTTGTTTTCCAACTTGGTTTCGTAGGTGTTACTGCCTTTTCTTTAAAGAATGTTCTATGGGTTATTAGAAAAACAGGAATTTTTGTGTCTATGTATGATCTCAGGAGGTGGGTTCCAAACGCTTAGTCACCATATCTATTTCTACAAGGGCACCATATCGTGCTCTAATCTTTTCACTGAATTTGGTTGAGGACCTTTTCCAGATTGTTCACAGTGCGATCGATATTGTGGAGTTTATCTAAACCGAATAAACCAAGCCGAAAGGTCTGGAAGTCTTCCGGTTCATCGCATTTTAAGGGAACGCCGGCTGCAATCTGCATGCCCAATTCAGCAAATAGTTTCCCATTTTGAATGTCAGCATTATCGGTATAGCTGACCACCACGCCAGGAGCTTGAAAACCTTCTGCAGCAACGCTTCTAAATCCTTTGCTGACTAAAAGTTCACGGACTTTTTTACCTAATGCCCACTGTTCAGATCGAACTTTCTCAAACCCATATTCCTCGGTTTCCTTCATTGCATCCCGAAATTTGACCAAGGCATCGGTCGGCATCGTCGCATGATAGGCATGGCCGCCATTCTCATAGGCTTCCATGATTTGTAGCCATTTCCGTAAATCACAGGAAAAACTGGTACTGGCTGTTTCATCTATTCTGCTTCGGGCCAGGGGACTCAATGTCACTAATCCACTACAAGGTGATGCACTCCAGCCCTTTTGGGGAGCGCTGATCAGCACATCCACGCCTATAGCTTCCATATCAACCCAAATTGCTCCTGAAGCGATACAATCCAGAACAAATAGTCCTCCAACGGAATGCACGGCTTCAGCAATATTTTTCATGTAATCATCCGGCAGAATTATCCCGGACGATGTTTCCACATGCGGCGCGAAAACAACATCACATTTTTCTGACTCAATTGTTGATACGACCTCCTCGATCGGGGTTGGCGCAAAGGCGGCCTGATTACCTTTTTCTATAAGTTGCGCTTTGAAGACGACTTCCTCAGAGGGGATATTTCCAACCTCAAATATTTGAGACCAGCGATAGCTGAACCATCCATTTCGGATGACAAAACATTTTTTTCCGGTTGCGAACTGACGGCTTACGGCTTCCATTGCGTAGGTACCACCCCCCGGGATAATAACGACGGCACTAGAGTTATAGACTTTTTTCAGCGTTGCCGAAATTTCCCTCATCACTTCTTGGAAGGGTTGAGACATATGATTAAGCGATCGGTCGGTGAAGACTACGGAATACTCCAGAAGCCCGTCAGGATCGACCGCAGATATTGGGTTGTTCATACTTTATCTCCGGTACGCAAAGATTACATCTACGGCACGTATTAAAAAAGATACTTTAACAATTACAATTGATTAATCCGCCCACGAATTTCAGAACCGTCGATATCGTAGCGATATGCGCGAAAAATACAATTAGTGCAATTTGCATTTCTTTCGGGCGTATGTGGAACGAAGAAAGGTAAAATGTATTCCCACACGACCTATTTTTGGGGTGTAACATCAAATGTTTTTTTAACATTTGATCCAACTATTTTTTACGGTAACTTTGAAGGCAAATGGCTATGGTAAATGTAAGTCTAACAGGTAAAACCGTTATTGTGACCGGCGGCGGCCGTGGGCTTGGTCGTGCAATGGCTTTTGGCTTGGCTCGTGAAGGTGCAAACGTATGCATAGCTGCCAATATTCAGGATGATATCCTATCTGTAGAAGAAGAAGTTAAGGAGTTGAACTATGAGGGAAGGTTTATAGCGCTACTGGCGGATATACGTTTCCCTGATGCGTGCCGTGAAATTGTAAACGAGACAATTTCAACATTCAGGTGTCTCTTTGGATTGGTAAACAACGCCGGTTTAACTTTCACCTATATTGCGCCCCATCGTTATCGTCGCGGGTATTCAGAAAAGTTTTTTGAGTTGTCAGATGATGTCGTCCAAAATGTTATGGATACTAACTTTGTTGCGGCCGACCGTATGGCTAGACTGGTGACACCGCACTTAATTAAGCAAGGGGATGGGCGCCTTGTGAATGTAACTACCAGGATCGAAACAATGACTAAGCCTGGTGCCTCCCCTTACGGTCCATCAAAAGCCGCTCTTGAAAACGCTTCTGAGGTTTGGGTCAAGGATTTGGAAGACACGGGGGTTACAGTAAACATACTAAACCCAGGAGGTGCAGCGAATACAGAGGGTTTCGAAATTTCCGAAGACCGTGCCATTGCGTCTGAAGCTGTTGGCGGCATGGTTGAGCCGTATAAAATGGTTGCTCCAATTTGCTGGCTTATTTCGGACGATGCTAAAAACACAACGGGTATGCGCTATGACGCATCAGATTGGGATGAAAGCTTGCCTCCTGAAGATGAAGCCATACGCGTTGGCAGACCACTCGGACTTACACTTAAGCCGCTTGAGTGATTTTCGGGGCCAGCTTCATACTTTAATTGCAATCGGGAAACCTATTAATGATGATTGAAAACAAAGACTTGCCATTCACGGCACTTGAGCGGGAACGCTACTTGGAAGATTACACTGAGGGTGCGGTTTACGTGCTGGGTGAAATTGAAGTAGACGGCAAGGAGATGGTTGAATTTGCGAAAAGGTTTGATCCTCAGGACATGCACGTAAATGAGGCCAAGGCGAAGGCGGGACCATTTAAGGGACTTATTGCAAGCGGTTGGTTTACCGGCAGTGTTTTTATGCGGCTTTTCGCCACACACTATCTATCCAACGCATCTAGTATGGCTTCTCCAGGATTTGACGATCTAAAATGGAATGCGCCAGTGCGACCCGGCGATATCCTCAAAGGTCAGGTGACAATCAATGAGGTGAAGCGCTCTACATCAAAACCGGACCGGGGGGTGGTTAAAACGTTTTGTGAGATTATAAACCAAGATGAAGTGGTTGTGATGAGCATAAGAGCCATCAATATGATTGCTTGTCGTTCCGGTAAGGATAATTGAAAGCAGTTAAACTCGAACTGATGTCAGTATTTATTACCCAGCCACAATATACAAAGCGTTCGCCAGAGCTATGGGAAGGATGTGATGTTCGGAGATGATCGATGTAAAATTTTACTCTCCCAACATTGCCAATGTGGCTTTGCCAATTTTTTCACGATAGGGTCTTGTCGGGGTAATTAAGGCGTCCTCGAATAAAGATTTCTCCTCATCTGTCAACTTGTGTATTTTATAGTTGTCTGGTGAAAATTTCTTAAGAACAACCTCTTCCTCAATTGCGGCTATCTTTCGCTGTTCAAGTGTTGCATGGAGCGCGGCCGCAGTTACTACCTCCTGGACCTCCCTTGGCCAATTTTCAAATAGTTCCCTTTTACATATCAATATTGCCATACCGAGGAGGTGGCCGGATAAAGTTATATGATGATGAAATTCATGAATTCCAAAATTATAAAAATTAGTTAGGGCATTCTCTTGGGCAATTTTTCTGCCGGTTTTGAGTTGTTTTAAGAACTCATTTACTTGCAGGGTCACGGGTTTGAAACCCAGAGTTTTAAACATTATCGGATGAAGCTCATTCAATAGAGTTCTGATAGGTAAGTTTTGGCAATCTGTCGGTCTACGGATGGGATGACTGTCGTTCGTAAAATGCCGGTAGCCATATTCCCAAATGTTCAAAAGTTTCAGATGGGTCTTCTTTTCAAACTCCGAGGCGACCATGCCGGTAAATGGTCCATCCACCAATTGATAAGCTTGGATCTTATTTCTAAATGTAAACGGCAGGTCAAAAATATAAAGTTCGGGAATAGGTTTGGCAAAATAGCTTGTAGCTATATATCCTATATCAAAATTGCCAGATTCGATGGCATCGGGCATTGCTCCAGGAGCATACCCAAGTTCCATAATGTTATTAGTAATTTTGATGCTTACGGTGTCAGGCAATTGTTTTTGGATAAAGTCAGAGAACAGTTTCAAAGTCTGGCTAAGGAGTGAACTGTGCGGCTGATATCCAGCAAGCTTAATGTTCGTCATCATGTTGGTTTAGTTTAATGCCGCTAACTTTACAGCTTCAGGCGTTAGAGGAAGTCGCCTAAGTCTGAGCCCAGTAGCACGGTAAACGGCGTTGGCAATTGCCGCAGCTGTTGGTCCTGTGGTCGCTTCTCCGGCCCCCAAAAAAGGTTCGCCGGGGCGTTCCATAAGGATTGTGTTGATCGATGGTACGTTTCCAAAACGTAGTATTGGGTAGCTATCCCAATCGCGACTGGTGATGCCCCCACGGTCGTATAACACCTGCTCGTAGAGTGTCCAACTTGCTGCCTGAATGACACCACCCTCAAGTTGTACGATGAGCCCCGCAGGATCAATCACGTGGCCTGCGTCTGCGGCGACGACGGCGCGCCGGAGTTTAATTTCGGCGTTATCGGTAACCTCTACTTCAATGGCGACGGCGGCATAAGTCTTGATGTTCTTGTATTGTCCAAATGCGAGACCACATCCGACGCCCTCGGAATTTTTTCCAGGCCATCCAAAAGCCTCTGCAGCAGCTTCAATTACATTTTTAGCCCTGACGTCTGAGAGGTGCATCAGGCGGAAATCAACCGCATCCATGTTCGCTTCTAACGAAAGTTCATCCATAAAAGACTCAAGAGCGAAGATATTTGCGTAGCCTCCGAGCGCGCGTAGTGATGAACAACGGAGTGGTAAGTCTTTTACGAGGTGCTTAACAATCCTTCGGTTCGGAAAAGTGTAGAGTGGATCTTGATTACGAAACTTACCATTGTGTGAGCCGCCCGTCGGTTGCGGAGGCGTCGGAGGAAGCGATGGATCCATATAGCGGCTACCAATAAGTCGACCAGGCCCAAGGCCGTTTGGTCCGGGAAAGGGTCGCATGCTATGGGTGTCACTGTAAGTATCATGCGACCACTCGATGACGTCACCTTGTCTGTTCAAACTGCCCCGAAGTTCCATAACCATGGCTGAGCCATAAGGCTCCCAGGCGTGTTCGTCTTCGCGTGTCCATTTCAGAAGTACGGGTATTTCTGGTAATGCACGTGCTACCAGGGCGGCATCAAAGGCGACGTCATCCGCGCCGTTATGTCCGTAACAACCTGGTCCCGGTACGTGTGTAATGACAAGATCTTCTGGTTTCATTCCAAGCGCTTCGGCAGCACTATCCCTTAAGATATAAACCCCTTGGCTATGACACCAGATTTTGATTTTTGAGGCTTCTGCAAGCGCGAATGCCGCTGAAGGTGCCACTGAAGCATGCATGATATAGGGTTTTTCATAGCGTGCACTTATTGTTTTGGTGGCTTCATCAGGCGGATTTCCCAGTTTAGGTATGGGTTCATCATCTGGTACGCCATCGACGAGCCGGTGGCTAACACGCGGGTTTGATAATAAGGCTTCATAAAGATCATTAACCAGAAGGCCATCAGCTAGGTCCCAAGTGACAGCTGCTGCCATCCGATCACGAGCCTTAATTGCTCGATATTCATCTTCATGAGCAACGGCAATAAAACTACCATTGATGATAATTTTTATCCCCTCCAACTGCAATTTTTCGAGTTGCTTTTCATCTAGGCTCTTTAAGCGGGCATGATAGTGCGGCGGACGAACCACGCGTGCGTGCATCATGCCATCCATCGTCATATCGTGAACGTATTGAAAATTCCCGGTTACAATTTCATTTAGGCCTTTCGGCACCACTTTGGTACCCACTACACTCTGTTCGCTGGGAACCTTGATTTTGGCATTAGTGTCCACAGCGATGCCAAATTCTTTCCCTCCCATTAAGTCGCTATAGGTAATCGAGCGGTTAATGTCGCGGGATGTTATTAGCCCATCAGAGACTTCCAGAGTATTCACGTCTACTTCCAACGCCTTTGCTGCAAGCAGGAGCATGTGATGGCGTGCGGTAGCGCTGGCTGCACGAATGGCGGTGGCTGACTGTTCCATAGAATTGCTACCCGCCGTCACACCTTCATCCGGCGCTTCCCCAGTCTGCGTGCGTTCGACATGGATGCGGTCATAGTCGACATCTAATTCTTCGGCCGCGATAATGGCTAAGGAAGTTGAAATACGCTGTCCAATGTCGACCTTTCCAGTGCGAATGGTGATTAGATCATCCGATGAGATGGTAAGCCAGTCGTCGACATTGGGGCTCTTTTCCAGAGATGCACTAGTCAATATTGCTCCCCCCTGCAGTCAGACGTTTAACCGCCTTAATAACGTTTGCGTGCGATCCACATCGGCATAGATGTTTTTCGAGTGCTTCGTTGATTTCACTGTCACTCGGTTTGGACGTTTTGGAAATAAGACCTGTCACTGCGATAATGATACCGGGTGTGCAGTAGCCACACTGCGCCGCTCCCTCATCCATAAAGGCTTGCTGCACCGCACTGAGATTACCATTTAAGCTTAGACCTTCGATTGTAGTGATTTGTTTGCCTTCGAATTCCGATGCTGCACGGGCACAACTGAGCTCAGCTTCGCCGTCTACAAGTACAGCGCATGCACCACAAGTCTCGAGCCCACAGCCGAGCTTCGGGCCGGTATAGTTTAGCTGATTTCTTAGTATAAAGATCAAGGGTGTTGCCGGGTCCGTTTCGACCGAGTGATTAGTCCCATTTACTAATAAGGTAAATGTAGTCATAGAGAAAAGTACCTAATGCCGGTATGTGTTATCAATGCGGTCGAGTTGCCGTAATGCCGCTGGCCAATCGTCCAGTCCTCGACCTTTGTTATGTTCCATAAACTGGCTTACAACGTGTTGACAAACTTCCTCAGATGGGACCACCAACTCTGCGCCAGAAGCCATCAATTGCAGTTGAATTTGACATGCTTTTACCAGGCGCTGGGTCCAAGAGTATGCCTCCTGGGTAGTCTCACCTACCGTAACAGACCCGTGGTTTCTCATGAGCATCGCTGTCTTATCGCCTAGATTATTTGTTATAGCCGCGCGCTCTTCAGCGTTCTCTGTTATGCCAGCATAATCATGATATGCGACTTGGCCGTATAGAAAAACGGCGTCTTGGGTAAGCGGTAGCAAGCCTTCTTTTGTGGAGGAGATTGCAATGCATGCATCTTCGTGGATGTGCAGCACGGCGTTCACGTCTTGTCGCGATCTCAGGATGGCGGAGTGAAGGACAAACCCTGGTCGGTTCACTAGAGATGTTTCATCTAACTCTTCGTTCATATTAACCTTCACGAGGTTAGATGCTGTGACTTCGTCCCATAATAAGGCATGGGCCTTAATTAGAAAATAATTAGGTTCTCCCGGCACACGTGCGGACACATGATTGAAAATATTCATATTCCAGCCGTTAGATCTAACCAGCCGATAACATGCCGCCAGGTCAACCCGAGCATTCCATTCGTCTGTCGAGACGTTTCCCTTTAGAGATTGAACGTTACGGATAGTCCGAATATCTTGTGTTGCCATCTTAAAAATCCTTCCCCTACCTCTAACATGGGGGCCCCAATATCTCACGTCAATTTACTTTTTGCATGCCTAAATACACTTGGAGGGTTAGAATATCTACATGATTAATCTCGCGGTCATCGGCCTAGGTGTTTGGGGGCAACGTCACGTACGTTCGGCGCAATCTAGTGGGCGTTTTAACGTGAAAATGGCGGTTGATCCCGAAACAGAAAGAACAACCCCAATTGCGAAAAAATTGGGACTAAATTTTGCGGAATCCATTGAGGAAGCACTCTCAGATCCGTCAATTGAAGCAGTGTCGTTGGCGACCCCTCATACACTCCATACAATGCAAATTGTAAAAGCAGCAGAGGCCGGAAAACACGTCTATTCGGAGAAACCATTTGCATTGAATCTGCAGGATGCCAAACGCGCCGTCGTAGCTGCTGAGAGCGCCGGTATACAGTTAGCTCTTGGTCACGATCAGCGGCATTATCCGGTGATAGCAGAACTAAAAAATATGATCGGTAATGGAACCTTTGGAAATATTCTTCACTTGGAAACAAACCTCAGTCATGACTCAATACATCTGTTGTATAAAAACTATTTTGATAACGCTGATGTCCCAACTCAACGTGGATGGCGATTGAGAGAGGAAGAGGCTCCTACTGGTCCTATTTCTCAATTCGGCATCCATCGTGTGGATACATTCATCCATCTCCTGGGAGAAATTAATTGGGTATTTGCTACCGGATCTTGCCAAGCCGTAAATCCATCATTTCTGGATACAATTTCTGTAACTGTTGGGTTTAAAAGCGGAGCCACGGGTTACCTTGGCAATTCCTTGGCCACACCTCTCAATTCACGGTTACAAATATTTGGTTCAGAAAAATGGGCTGAGGCAACAGGTCCGGAGACTTTTAAGGCGTATAGGGAATGTTCCTTGATCAATTTAACCGTTAGTTCAAGAGAGGCGCATGCAAAACATTCCTTCGATATCATAGATTCAGTAGCACAGAACTTTTCATCATTTGCAGATGCTATTGAAGGAAAGTCGGGGTTTATAATTTCAACAGATCAGATGATCCACAATATTGCTGTTGTGGATGCTATTCGCCGGTCACTCGATACCGGAGAACGCGTCACGGTCTCTGCTGTGTAGAGTTTGAGGTTCAAACATTATGTACTTTCATGTTCAATTAATTGACAACCCGGAAAATCCCAAACAAAGAGAGCAGAGCCGTTTGGACCATTGGCAGTATTTTGATGATCATAGGGAGTGTTTTATAGCGAGAGGGGCGACAGTAAGCGACGATGATGAACGCCTGCTCTCTAGTGTTTTATTTGTTGAGTTTGATGACTGGGAACAGGTGTGGACATTCGTGGACAATGAACCACACAACAAAAATGGCGTCTATGGTGAGGTGCACATAAAGCAATGGGGGTTTGCATTAAAAAGACGCCAGGTTGATTTTCCTCGTAAGAAAGATCAATTAAACTGGTACATACGAGGGTATGGAAAGGCGGGAATGCATGAAAAACGTCAAGAACTTTTGTCGGCTCATCGCACCTATTTCAAACCCTATGATACGGAAAACTTTATTGCTCGAGGACCAATATTCAGTGATGATGGGAAAGAGTGGCAGGGCAGTGCCAACCTGATCAGCTTGCCAAGCCGCCAAGCAGTAAATGACTTTCTCGCTATCGAACCTTACTATTCAAACGATTTGTATGATCGGGTCACAATCGAAAGATATAGATTTGGGGGCCGTCCAGGTCAGGTTGTGTAGCGATTTAAAATATTATTGAGAGTTCGTGCCGTGCCGGTTTTTCAGACTCTTTACTATGCTTACATAGATGCCGGTTTGGTACCGCTCACAGGTTATAACCCTTGGCATTTTCACAATTGGCGTGACGCTCCGTTCACGGTATTTCTGCAAGGCAACGAAGAAATCAGGGCAACTGACCAAGGGGGTTTAGCACTTCAAGAAGTTATGTTTCTTGAAAATCTAGGTACGCTATTGTCTCCTAAAAACTGCTTGATAATTGGCAATGCCTTTGGCTGGAGTACAGTCGCCACAGCGCTCACGTTCCGGGGAGCAAAAACGGTGGGTATGGATAACTCCCCGGTAAATGAAGGCTTGGATCTGACCAACCGGATTTTCAAAAAACTTGATCTTGATGGCACTGCTGTAATGGGAGAGTCGCCCAAAGACGTGGCTGGAATATGCGATGAGTATCTGGATGGACCACTGGACTTCGTCCTTGTTGATGCCGATCACACGAATGAGGCTTTGGTCGCCGATTTTTGGGCGACAAAAGGAAAGGCATCATCGGATTGTGTGTATTTGTTTCACGACGTTTTAAATTTTAATATGGTTGATGGTTTTAGCCGCATCCTTAAAGAAAGTCATCTGGACGGGCGCCTTCTGACCAAGACCCCATCTGGGATGGCGATAGCTTACGAAAAAGACAAAGTAAGTAGAGCATTTATTGATTACCTGGAGGTCTTCTCAGACGATCTCAAACTCTACCAGGGTTATAGAAAACTCGCAGAACAAACGACTAAGGGGCGCAACCCATTTCTATTGTATAATGAGTAACGATTTAACGGCTAAAGGTGCCGGTCGTTAAATTTAAATTTTCGATTAACGTTCTACACACATCGCAATACCCATGCCTCCCCCTATACAAAGGGTGGCGAGGCCTTTTTTTGCTTCACGTTTTTTCATTTCGTACAGTAGGGTCACGAGAATGCGTGCGCCTGATGCACCAATTGGGTGACCAAGTGCAATTGCCCCCCCATTTACATTGACTATTTCAGGATCCCAGCCCATTTCCTTAGTAACTGCGCAAGCCTGGGCGGCAAAAGCTTCATTGGCTTCAATTAGGTCTAGCTCATCGCTAGTCCAGGCAGCTTTTTTGAGAGCTTTTTTGCTTGCTGGGATAGGGCCCGCCCCCATAATTGCTGGGTCCACACCTTCCGTTGCCCATGATTTAATTCGTGCCAAAGGCTCTATCTTGCGCTTTTCAGCTTCTTCGGCAGTCATGAGGAGAACCGCTGCAGCACCGTCGTTTATACCGGAAGCGTTGCCCGCCGTAACCGAACCCTCTTTATCAAAAGCCG
>ERZ651768.2359-NODE-2359-length-13155-cov-3.010323_pt1 | contig 13155 bp, 17 predicted proteins | sample MGYA00514754_ERZ651768 | MGnify/ENA metagenome assembly ERZ651768 | reverse complement strand
TGGAGCCAATATCGGGCTTGGCGTCCAGCCACGTTTTGCGCGTGGCCGACCACTACGCGAATTCCTTGCAGAATTCCTGACGCGCTATGATGGCCGCATCACCTATCGCGGCGGCGGGCTGCTGCCAATGTCCGGCGCCATTCGAAGACTAGTCAAGCCGCCGCACCTGCTCGTTGGCGATTCCGCAGGCATGGTTTTCCCCTCTAACGGTGCCGGCATCATCCCAGCGATGGTCGCTGGCCGCATAGCTGGACAGGTCATCGCCGAGCATGTTCGCGACGGGACGCCTCTGACAGAATACGAAAGAATCTGGAACGCGCAGATGGGGCGTGAGATGCAAGCATCACAGCGTGCGGCATGGCTCGGCTCGGTACTATTCCGGATGCCTGATTCACTTGTAAATATTGCACTCAGCCAGATGTCGCGGCCGTTCGTCTGGCGCGCAATTACCTGCCGGCCGATGTTCGGGCTCTTATGAATCCCTCCAGCTCCGAAAATCATTTACTCCTATGGGTACTGCGCAGGCATGGACGGTTGGGTGGCGTTGCGAGGTGTAGCAACGATTATCGTGCTTGCACTTTTGAAAATGGCTATCTCGTAAGCATTAGAGTCTTAGCTCCTCAGCGAGGTTTGGTAGCTCGCGAAACATGTTTGCCCTATCGTCCAGAGCATCTCTTCATATTTACTAGCCCCTGACGGGTTGTGTATGTTCTTGATAGTGTCGCGTTTCTGACCCGCCGCCATCCTCAGGGTGAGTTATTGACAGTGTCCGGCGTCGAACCAGAGCTGGTTAACCGACGCAGCCGTGAATATCATGAGCAGCTGGTGGCGGCTGGAATGCAGGTTGCCATGGCCAGTGAGACTACGCGGCAACAGGTGGAAACCACAGCGCAGGAGACGGGTGACGCTGGCGTGCTTTCAGCGGTTGATACAGAGCTGCTGGCGCTGGCGCTTGAGCGCAACGCAACGCTGATCACCGATGATTTTGCGATGCAAAACGTCGCCGCTGCCCTGAAGATTGCATGGCTGCCAGTCGAGACCGCCGGTATTGCACGCGAGCTGCGGTGGCGCTGGACCTGCGTTGGCTGTCGCCAGCACTGGGATGAGCCTCACGGCGAGTGCCCGACTTGCGGTAGCGAGTTGCGGCGGACGCGGCGCTAATCCTTTGCTGTAATGAAACCGTCACCATCCAGCAGAGGCACCACGTCGAGTGAATCGAATGCCAGGCAGAGGTCGAAATCACGTTCGAGCCCTGCGGTCAGTAGCGCGTCGTAGCTAGGTGAGCCGCGGCAGCGTTCACGGATTTCATCCTTTGAGAGCTCGAAATCACTGTTGTTATCGAGCAGGTGTGCCAGCCAGGTAGCGCCAAGCCAGTCTTCTATGACCGGTTCTCCGAGTCGGCCGGAGCAAACCAGCGAGACGTCGTCGCCCCGCTCCCGCAGGAAGCGCGCGACGGCGGAGCTGTTGCAGAAGCCCGCCATCACCACGACAGGCGCGCTGGAAGCGGCAACGACCATGCGCGAGCCGTTGGTCGTTGACGAGAGCAGTGTCTTGCCGCTCAGGTCGGCGTCTGCCATTTCGGTCGGTGAAGAGCCTAAGTCGTAGCCGTCGATGCGGCGACATTCGCGCTCGCCCGACTGCAGCGCCTCGGGATAGCGCTGGCGCACCTCATCCAGGTGGGCACGGCTGGCGCAGGGCACAATGCGTTCCGCGCCGCCAGAGAGTGCAGTAGCATAGGTGGTCGAGGCGCGGATAACATCGATGATGACCGTCGCGTCGTCCCGCGCAGCGGCCGCCTCGGCGCCGGGCAGCCCCTGCTCGATGGTTATGCGCACTGTAGCCTCACCTCCCGCCGCGTTTAGCAAGGTGGCGCTCGCCGATGACGAAGTAGAAGTCCTCGACCGTATCGCCGCGCAGTCCTCGCCGCAACGTCTCGACCGAAATCACGTCGGTCGGTGCAATATTACCCAAGCTTGTTTCAGGTCCGAACTCGCGCAAGAAGAATATTTGCTGAGACTTGCGTGGCGCCTCGAAGATTACTCGGTCGGTGTCGACTCCGGCCAGTGCAGCCTGCATGCGTTCCAGCTGGACATCGCCCCTGTCATCCATCAGCCCTACGCTGGCGCCTGATTCACGTGCCTCAACGATGACCTTCTCCGCTCCTGCTTCGAGGAATTGCTTCAGTTGTGCGTTGTATTCACTCGCTTCGAGGTCGCGTTTGGAGAGTTTTCGCCCTACCTCGCAGTAGGGTACTAGCCCTGATTCGCGCGCCTCGACAATCAGTTCGCAGATGCGCTGTGGTTCAATGTCAAGGCTACCGCTGGAGAGTTCGGTCGCGTCCGCCCCCATCTCGCGTAGCTCGGCGAAAAGCTCACTTGCCTTCTTCTGGTGCTCAGAAAGCTCCAGAAGCGTGCCGCCGTTGCAGACCGAGATGTTGTGCGACCGCAGCAATTCCACCTTACGTCGCACCACATCAAGTGGTTGCAGCTGTGTTGTTGCCCACCCTAACTTCCACAGGTCGATGTAGTCAGCACAGATTTCGAGTAAATCTTCCGTGTAGCGGTAGCCGAGCCCGGTGTCGATAACCATCGTCAGCCCTGTGCTGCGCGGCTTCCCGCTGCGCTCCGGCATCGGCAGGAATTCGAACGCGTTTTCGCTCACAACTCGTACTCCTCTTCCTCCTGCAGCATCGCTCCCAGTCCGCCTTTATTGCCCATGTGAAGGTGTCGCGACTGGCTTGAGCTACTTAAAATCTTCAGAAGTCGCCCAGTGTTGCTTGCTGGCCCGTGGGTGGAGCGGGTTGCGCGAACTTCTCCAGTGCGCCGCTAACCCTTGATCGCGAGAAGCCATGGCGGTCGCAGAGCAGTTCCATGACACGGCCGCGCCGTGACTCGCCCCACGTTGGTTCGAACTCGACCGACGGATGTTCCAGAAAGAGTTGTCGCAGCTCGTCAAGGTTATCGATCTTGTGCCCTAGCTTCTCGAGCGCCGCCTCGGCACTACCGAGCTCGCGCAGCAGCTTCAGTCCTTTCTTCGGGCCGATGCCATGGATGCCGGGGTTGAAGTCGGTCCCCATCAGGATTGCCATGTCGACCAGTTGCTCACGAGTGAGCTGTGTCGCTTCCAGGGCCCCAGCGAGTGTCAACTCCTCTGGCGTAACGTCGACCCACTCTTGACGGCCAGGGAGCTTGCGCCGTCCAGAGACGGTCAGGTTGCGCAGCAGCCGCGGCGCCCCGAAAAGCAGTGTGTCGAAGTCCTGCGAAACGGCCGCGTCAACCACCCCCGCTTCCAGCATCGCTGCCGCCTGCGCTTCACCCTCCGAAGGCGCAGCGACCCATGGCAGTCCGAGCGCGTCGAGCAGCATCTGTGCTTCGGCGACCATTTCTGGTGTTAGCCGCGAAGTTTGCTGTGCCTTGGTGCGCGCTTTTACCAGGTCGCCGGCGGCGAGTGCTGCTTCCCACTCGGCCTGCGCCTTGTTTTTGCGGTCGCGGCGTTCATCTAGAATGCGCTTCTTGAGTGGATGCGGCTTACCATCGAAAATTAGGCACAACTTCAGCCCTTCCGAGGCGAGTGCCGAGAGCCGGAACAGCAGTCCCGAAAGATGAGAAGTCGTGTTTCCCTGTGCGTCGGTGAGAGGCATCCCGTCGCGCTGCCGAATGCTTGCTAGGAACTGGTATAGCAGATTGTGGCCGTCGACCGCTAGCTTCTGCCCGCTTAGCTGCACAATCTCGATGGGGTGCGCCGGGACAATTGAGCCCAGTTTGATTCCCATGTCACCCCTTTACAACGCCGAGCGGCCGCATGCGCGCTACCTTGCGCGCCAGCCCTGCCTGGTGGCACACTTCAACCACTTGTGAGACGTCCTTGTAGGCTCCCGGTGCCTCTTCTGACACAACGCGCGGAGAGCGGGCGCGGACATAGACCCGCTGCTTCTGCCATAGGTCCTTTAGCAGCCGCTTCGAGTCGAACTTGCGCGCCGCCGCCTTGCGCCCCATCGCACGGCCTGCGCCGTGGCATGCAGACCCAAAGGTATCTTGCATTGCTCCATCAGCGCCAGCTAGTACCCATGACGCGCTGCCCATGTCGCCTGGTACCAGCACCGGTTGCCCCACGTCGCGATATTGTGCTGGAATCTCGTCCGAACCAGGCGCGAAGGCGCGCGTGGCGCCCTTGCGGTGGACGCAGACTTCGCGGCCACCGTGCTGTTCAAACTTGGCAATGTTGTGTGCGACGTCGTAGACCGTTTCTATCCCCAACGCCTCGGCTTCGGTGCCGAAAACGCTAGTGAATGCCTGGCGGGTGAAATGTGTGATCATTGAGCGGTTAGCCCAAGCATAGTTGGCAGCAGCCGACATCGCACCGATATAGTCGCGCGCAACCTGTGATTCGAGCGGTGCACATGCCAGCTGTCGGTCGGCAAGCTCGATGCCGGCACGTTTCGATTCAGTCATGACGCACTCAAGCTGGTCCTGGCACACTTGGTGGCCACAGCCGCGCGAACCGGTGTGCATCATCACCGCTACCTGACCTTCGCGCAGCCCGAACGCCTTTGCCGCCGCGGCGTCGAAGATTTCCTCGACAACCTGCAATTCCAGAAAGTGGTTGCCGCTGCCGAGCGACCCTACTTGCTTGCGGCCGCGTTTGCGTGCGAAGTCGGATACCTTCTCCGGCTGAGCTACGTCAAGCGCCCCCCGTTCCTCGAGCACCTCGACGTCGCGCTCCCAGAGATAGCCCTCCTCGGCGGCCCATTGCGCGCCACGCTCGAGGACGGAGTCCAGTTCGCGGTTCGAGAGCGCCAGGGTGCTTTTCGAGCCCAGACCGGCCGGAACGCGCTTGAAGAGTTCGTCAACCAGCTCCTTCTGCCGCGGCTGGACGTCACCTATCTCAAGATTGGTGCGCAGCAGCCGCACACCGCAGTTGATGTCGAAGCCGACCCCGCCTGGCGAAACTACGCCGCCCTCGTTGGCGTCGAAGGCGGCAACGCCCCCGATGGGGAACCCGTATCCCCAGTGAATGTCCGGCATCGCTAGGCTCGCGTCAACGATTCCCGGCAGCGTCGCGACATTGGCGACCTGCTGTAGTGCCGAGTCCATCCCCGGGTGTGCCAGTAGTTCAGGCGTTGAATAGATGCGGCCGGGGACTCGCATGTCGCCCTGCTGTGGCAGCTCGAAGACGCCTTTGCCGGCGGGACGCAGTTGTTCCATCATGCTTCGGCCGGCTCGTATTTCGAAGGGCACCCCATTTGGATGAGTTCAGCGCGCAGCACAAGCTCGCCCCCGATCTCGACCAGCGTGCCGGCAATTGTGGCGCCTTTATCCTCGGCGAAGGTGTCGGGAATGGCTGCCCCAGTCAGATCGACTCGCAGCGTGTAGTCGCCCTCGACCAGTTCGCAGTCTTCGCGAGTCTGGTTCAAGACCACACCGTGGACTTGGACGCGCTCGCCCGCACTGTAGCTGCCGCTGACTGCAGTTTCCACGGAAACGTAATCGACCTGCTCGTCAACGCTGTAGAACGCGACCACGCCAGTCGCCACCAGAATCGTGAGCGCCAGCAGCCCCTTGGCCCATGTTGGCAGCGGCTGCCGCGTGCGGCGTTCAATCTCCATCCTGTCCTTCATCGGGAGCGGCAGCAATATGGCTTTCCAGCTGTCGCCGTAATTCAGCCTGCCGCCGGTGCAGCCAGACCGCGTAACCAGCGATGCCAAGCCAAAGCACAGTCATCCCACCCCAGAGCCATAGCAGGTCACTGGGAGGTGGGACGCTGACGTCAATCAATACAGTAATATTGTCCACTACGCTACCGTCGCGGACTAGCTGCAGCTCGAGCGGAACGTTGAATGCCTCGCCGTGGAAGGTCGCGCCGGGGAACGAGAAGCTGACGCTGCCATCGATCGGCAGTGCTTTGGAGCGCGGCTCGGTGCCGGCGAACTCTGCTTCGACTGCGTAGCCGCCGCTCGCATTGCCGCCCGTAATCTCAGGGTCGATGAACCATGCCTCGCCGGCGTGGAAGACCGGATCGTAGTCCACCGTGACGCTGGCGTATCCATCGGTAAGCGTCACTTCCTCAGCGGTCGTGGTCGGCAGCAGCAGCAGCGCCAGCAGCAGCGCCGCTGCCACGCGTGAGCCGTTCACGCCGCACCTTCCAGCCGCGCCGCAAGCAGCTCTTCCTGCATCCGCTCAAGCTCGAGCCGCGTGCGCAGCATAGCGGTGAAGAGCAGCAGGAAACCCATAAGGCCGGCGTATAGCACCAGTCGCATCTCAGGCGCTAGTGCTTCCTGGTCATCGGTTCCTACTATGACTGGATGGTTGGAGCGCAGGAAACGCGACGAGAGATAAGACAGCGGCACTGAAATCACTCCGAGCATCCCAACGATAGCGGCGCCACGGCGTACCGCTTCGGAGTCGGGCTGTCGCCGCCACGTGATGTAAGCGACGAGTAGCAGCCACATTGCGAGTGTGGTAGCCAGCCTCATGTCGCTGAAGAAGCGCATCACAATGTCGCCCCCCCACTCAGCGCGCATCCAGAATGTTCCCGACGCGAGTGACATCGCGCCGAAAACGACACCTAGCTCGGCAGCACAGCGCGCCAGCCGGTCGCCGCGCTGGTCGCGTTGCCAGAGCCACCAAGCGCTGCCAGCTACAACGAGCATGAATGCTAGATAAGCCATGATTCCCGATGGGACATGCAGGTAGAAGAGCCGCTGCGCGTTGGGCGCGGTGAAGAAGCGCGCCGGTGGCAGCACCAGCAGTCCTTGCCACAGCGTCAGCAATACGAGCGCGAAGCCTGCGCTGCCAAAGGCGCTGGTGAGAGCCTGTGACTTCATCACGCGGCGCGACCTTGCACCGCTAATTAAGCTACTTCCGCGTGCGTGACTTCCACTGCCGCGGATAGGTCGAGCGTTCCATCAGTACTCGCTCGAGCCGTGCTACCGTTCCTTCGGCACCTTGCAGCTCATCAGCGTGACGCGTTGCGCGTGCCAGCGCCACCGCTTCGCCGCGCAGCGTTATCAGCGCTACCAGCTGGCCGCGCTTCAGGCTGCTCGAGACTGCGACCACACCCGGCCCACCAAGGTCGGCACCGTGGCAGACTGCGTCCACCGCGGAATCCTTCAGCTCCATACGTGGCAAATCTTGCAGCAGCTGCTCTAGTGGCCTCAGCAGCTCCTGCAACGGCACGTCGTTGCCTGCTTCGTGCGCGACGAACGCGTCGCGCAATGTGACTAGCGGCACCGCGTCGACCTCGCCGAACGGCCCCGAACGACTGCGACGTAGCTGCGCCATACTGGACCCGGAACCGAGGATGCGGCCGACGTCACGGCATAGATTCCTGATGTAGGTGCCGCCCTCGCAGGCGACTCTGAATAGCGATTCCCGCCCGGTATGTTCGAGCAGCTCCAGCTCGTAAACACGCCGCACGCGCAGCTGCCGCTTGACCGCGGCCTGTTTCGGCGGCACCTGAAAGAGCGGACCGGTGAACTTGGTGAACTGCTCACGCAGCGCATCCTCGGTGACTGCTTGCGTGTGTGCCATGACGCAGACGTATTCCTTTCGCGACTCCTGCATCACTCGTAGCGCGCGTGTCGCGCGGTCGACCGCGACCGGTAGCACGCCGGTCACCTGTGGATCTAGTGTGCCGCCGTGGCCCGCCTGTGCTACGCCGAGCATGTCGCGCACCCACGCAGCAACTTGGTGCGAGGTCGGTCCAGCCGGTTTGTCGATGACGATCACAGATGATTCGAGCAGTTGTGCGATTTCCCTCTCGTCCGGCGGGGAGCCAAATGGCCCTGCGTCCGCATCAGCAACTGGCAGCATGCCGTCCTGTAGCTTGCGAGTGCGCGCCATTAGAGCGCCTCCCGGATGCGCGCGACAATTGCTTCGGGTGCCAGCGCAGCGGAGTCAATGACCAGTGAGTAGGGCTTGTGCGAGCTAATCTCGATGTCATAATAGTCGCGATACCTCTGCGCCTCCGATGCCTCGCGTTCTGCCATCAGCACCTGCTGCTCCGACACAGATCCGCCGTCACGGTCGCCGACGCGCTGGGCACGTGTCGCGCTATCAGATTCAAGCCATACACGTATGCTGGCGAACCTGTCGCGGAATGCCATCCAGCCAGCGAGTCGCCCCTCCATCACTAGTCCCGTGCCAGTGCCCATCAGTGCCACAGCACGTGCATCTAGCTCGTGGTCGATGCTCTCGTCCTCTTCGGCGAGCGCACCGAATTCCGCCAGTGTCACGCCCCGTGCGTCTGCCATGGTGCGGAACAGCTCGCCACTGGACTGGAACTCCCAGTCGAGTGTTTCGGCGAGAAGTCGCCCAGCAGTCGTCGTACCGGAGCCGGGCAGTCCCGAGATTGTCACGAGCATCACGGGCGACCGGCGCTGGCGCTATTTGGGGCTGGCGCCGAAACTAAAGCATCAAATATGGCAGGCGTAAGGAGGCCAAAGGTCAGATGCGTATTGAAGACGACCTAAAGTTGACCTTTGACGACGTGCTAATTCGTCCCAAGCGGAGCCGGTTGAAGTCGCGAGCCGATGTGACGCTTGAACGTGAATTCACCTTCCCGCACAGCGACACGACTTGGAGTGGCATTCCTGTGGTGGCGGCAAATATGGACACCACTGGAACTTTCGCCATGGCGCAGGCGCTACAGCAGCACGACATGCTCACTTGCCTACAGAAGTTCTACTCGGTGCGCGAGCTGGAGCAGGCGCTCGCTAATGGGGTCGACGCGCGCCACCTGGCAGTCACCGCTGGCTCGACTGATGATAGTTTTGCGTTAATGAAACGTAAGTTTGCTATCAGCAGCGATCTGCAGATGGCATGCTTGGATGTCGCCAATGGCTACCGCGAGGAGTTCCTCGATTTTGTCGCGCGCGTGCGCGAGGCGTTTCCGCAGCTCATCATAATTGCTGGTAATGTAGCGACGCGCGAGATGACCGAGGCGCTAGTGCTGGCTGGGGCTGACATCGTAAAAGTAGGCATTGGTCCTGGATCAGTTTGCACGACGCGCAAGGTCGCTGGTGTCGGTTATCCACAGCTCTCCGCTATCTCCGATTGTGCAGACGCAGCGCACGGACTTGGCGGGCATGTCATGTCAGATGGCGGTTGTGCTGCCCCGGGTGACGTTGCCAAGGCCTTCGGCGCCGGTGCAGACTTCGTGATGCTGGGTGGCATGCTTGCCGGCCACGATGAATCGGGCGGCGAGCTTGTCGAGCAGGATGGTCGTCAGTTCAAGTCGTTCTATGGAATGAGCTCACGCAAGGCGATGGAAACATATTTCGGAGAGGTCGCTAAGCATCGCGCACCGGAGGGCAAGGAGGTGCGTGTTCCCTACCGTGGGCCAATCGAGCCAACGCTACAGGCCATACTCGGGGGGCTGCGCTCTGCCTGTTCCTACGTCGGCGCCTGGCGCATCAAGGACCTGCCGAAGTGCACGACCTTCGTGCGCGTGACGCGTACGACTAACGATGTCTACAAGTCATTCGACGTGACCGACTGATTATTTCCGGAACAGCCACGCCAGCAGCCCACCGCCTGGTACTGCCTGACCCGCGTCGTAGAGCTCGGCCAGTTTCTCCGGCGGCAGCTCCTTCAGCTCCGCCGGATCGACTGCCTGCAGCGCTTCGAGCTCACCTGGGTCAAGCCAGACGCCGCTGCAGCTGAGGCAGACGTCGAACTCGACGCCCGCAGCGTGTTCGGCGTCCATGATGCCGCCGCAGCCGGGGCAGAGCAGCTGCGAGTCGGAGTCGATGCCCAGATGCTTCGTTGTCAGGTGATGCAGCGGCCGGTTGCCAGTGAGACGCAGCAACTCGCCGTTGTCGAGGAAAATACCGCCGCAGCCGCTACAGAGGTCGACGGAGACGTTCCAGAGACCACGTTTTTGTTTCTCTACTACCAGTTTTTGCCAGCAGCGTGGGCAGTCGCGTTTCATTCAATCATCGACCGCGTCAGTTTGCTTGAGCGAGCAGGCGCGACAGATAACGCGCGTCGAATTCCATCCGGGTCCGGTCGGCACCATGATTTCGGCATCACAAAAGTAGCACTTGCCTTTGAAGGCAGATGATTCCTTGGTGAACTTAGGCATGGGCGCCACCGCGGCGGCTGCCACATAAGGCTGACGGGACTGGCGCGCTCCGCTGCCGAACAGTTTTAGAACCCCCTGTGGTCCCGCGCTCCAGCCGCGGTAGCTCAGGCGGGAGAGCGCCAGACTGAAGATCTGGAAGTCGCCGGTTCGATCCCGGCCCGCGGCACCATTTTTCCGGCGGCAGGCTGTTTAATACGCGTACGCGTCGCCGCGTTGTAATGGTGCCACCTGAGTATTCCGTTGCTTCCCGCCAAGCGCTGGCTACGATGGCCATGGGGCTGCTGTTCCTGGTCATCCTGCCATTGGGCATCCCGCTGGCATTAGTTGTCGCGCCATTCTTGGCCGGCCGTGCGGGGGCGCAGCAGCTCCCGCGCAACTGGCACGCTTTCTTTGTGCTGACCATCGGTTTCGGCTGGGCGGTCGCGCTGCTTTTGGTGCTGTTGCTGGGGTTGTCGCAACTGGCTGGCCCGAGTTTTGCGCTCGGGACAATTGAGCCAGTCCTGCTATTCCTGATGCTCGCTTCTGTCACGGGCTCGTTTGCGCTCGGCGTCCGCAGTGCCCCGGGGCTGGGGGAGCGCGTCACGCTCGACGTGGCATGGGATGCGCTTGAGGAGGAACAACGCGCTGCAGTGCCGGAAACCGCAGAGACCGACAGTGAAACCACGTCGGCCGACACGTTGTCTAGCACAGCACCTAGCGAATCATCTGGTGAGGAACCGCAACACGACGCTGTGGGGTTGCTCGAGCGCTGGTTCCGGGGCGGGAAGCGCAAGGCAAAGCCAGAGACTGCGGCCGCCGACCAAAAAGACGAGGATGATGAAGTGGCGGTCGATGGTGCGGACACGGACGAAGATACCCGAAAGAAACCGCCCCCGCGCAAGGACGGCCGTGTCAGCCGTGTCGGTGCGCTAGCGAGTCGTCGTCGCAGAGATTAAATAGTTCTAGGATTCGCCGCTAGTATGGGTGGCAAAATCAGAGTGCTGATTGCCAAGCCGGGGCTTGACGGCCACGACCGCGGCGCTAAGGTCGTCGCCCGCGCGCTGCGCGATGCCGGGATGGAGGTAATCTACACCGGTCTGCGACAGAGCCCCGAGGATATCGTTTCGGCCGCCATCCAGGAGGACGTTCAGTTCATCGGCCTCAGCATTCTTTCGGGCGCTCAAGGTCACATCTTCCCGCGCGTGCTGGAGCTGCTTAAGGAGCAGGGCTCCAGCGACATCAAGCTGATTGCGGGCGGCATTATCCCGGACGAAGAAATCCCGAAGTGGAAGGCAGCGGGCGTCGCTGGCATCTTCGGCCCCGGCTCATCGACCGGGGAGATTATTGATTTCATCCACACGCAGTCCGGAGCGTAACTTGGACGCCGCAACGCTGGTGACGATGCTCGAAAGCCAGCCGCAGCGCGGCGTAGCGCGGTTGCTGAGCTGGATTGAGGACGAGAACCCCCGGGCAGTTGAGGTGCTACAGGCGACCTGGTCACGCACCGGTAATTCGTATGTCATCGGGGTTACCGGGCCGCCCGGTGGTGGCAAGTCGACGCTGGTCGATTGCCTAGCGGTACATGCCGCGGCACAAGGCCATGCCGTGGGGGTGCTGGCTGTTGATCCTACTTCGCCCTTTTCGGGCGGTGCAGTGCTGGGCGACCGGCTGCGCATGAGCGACGCGCAGAGGCACGGAATCTTCATCCGCTCGGTCGCAACGCGCGGCCACCTGGGGGGGCTGACAGTGACAACGCGCTACCTCGTGAACGCGCTCGAGCTGCTCGGCTGTGATCTTGTTTTCGTCGAGACGGTCGGTGCCGGGCAGGGTGATGTCGAGGTGGTACAGTTGGCCGATACGACCGTGGTGGTCGAGGTGCCTGGGCTAGGTGACGAAGTGCAGGTGCAGAAGGCTGGTATCCTGGAAATCGGCGACCTGCTGCTGGTCAACAAGTCCGACCGTCCCGGCGCTGATCGGCTAGCGCAGGAATTGCGCTCGGCGCTCGACCTGGGTGGGCAGCGCAACTGGCAGCCGCCAGTACTGCAGGTGACTGCCATCGAGCAGACCGGTATCGCTGAAACATGGGATGCTATTGGTGCACACCGTGCGCACATGGAGGCGGGTCCGCTGACGGCGGACCGGCTGGCACGGCAGATGTACGAATTGGAGCGGCAGCTACAGCATAAGCTCTTCCGTGACCACATAATCGCTGTCGGCGATGCTGCTCTGCGGAGCTCCGCGCAGAAGGTGCTTGCCCGCAAGGCTGACCCTTTCACCGCGATTGACCGGCTGGCCAACTGATTAATCCCCCCGGCAGGTGCAACTGCATGGAGCCTCCTTCCAGAGACGTTCGTCGTTTTGCCGCGGAACCGCACTTCGACCCGGACACACTGCCTACCTCACTGGACGGCGGGCCGCCTACCAGCTTTGCAGCCTGCATCTCTGGCCAGTTTCCCGCGTCGCTACTGGAGTCGGTCGATCTGCCAGCTGGCAATTCACCCGCCCCGCTGCAGGCGCTTCTGGCGCAGCACCAGGCGCTGCTTGCCGAACGGCCGCTGCCGGAGTTGCTCGATGGCGCCAGCATGCTTGTACCGCCGCTGCCCCCGGGGGAGTTTGCAACACCGGTTACGGGAGATACGGACTTACTACCGCCGGTGATGAAAGCTGATTCAAAGCTGCGCAGCGACAGGCGCAGCGATGATTGAACAGGGCACGTGGCCTAGCCAGGAATGGCGGCTGCCTCCTAAGCAGCAGGACGGGGGTTCGAATCCCCCCGTGCCCGCCATGATGCTTAATTTCAGCGATTATTTATTCCCGCTTCAGGAAATCAAGCCCGATAAATGCATCTTTAACGTGGGTGCTCTACGCGTTCGATAGCGATCTTGATTTCGGACTTTCTAATACCTACCGACGACAAATCGAATATCTTTATAAAGGGCAATTTCTATTGCTTCATATCCGCTCTGGATGCTAATGGTGTGACTATGGTATCGAAAAAGTACGTTTCTGACGAGTCCGGGGGACTTACTGATGGTAATGGCCTTACGAACGGTAATGGCCTTACGAACGGTAATGGCCTTACGAACGGTAATG
>ERZ651768.2358-NODE-2358-length-13157-cov-3.120336_pt1 | contig 13157 bp, 11 predicted proteins | sample MGYA00514754_ERZ651768 | MGnify/ENA metagenome assembly ERZ651768 | reverse complement strand
GGTGAAGATAGAGATGCGGTTCAGCCACTCGTCGGCCACGTAGACGTTGCCCGCCTGGTCCAGCGCCACGCTGGTGGCCAGTGGAATGAGCTATCTCGCTTGACTTTAATTTCCTATAAGTATATAAAAATATAGTGGCTTATAGTATTTGGGCACTGGCCCTTTGCCAAAAATCAATCCTCTTTTGACAGGACTCTGTTATGGCCGAAGATATCAAACCTGAGAACCCCCAAAGTTCCATACCATCAGGAAAAGCCGGAGAAGGCTTTAACCCCAAAGAATTTAAAGAACTTGTTAAGCTTGCTTCTCATGAGCGCAAGAACCTGCAATTGCTGGTGGAGTATTTTGAGAAGAAATCGGGGGAGTTGGAAGAAAAGAAAAGGTTTTTTGACCGTGTTAGCAGCCAGGTACCTGACGCGTGGCAGAAACTCGATTCAATGGATGTCCGCTTTGAAGAAATCAAAACTTTTGATGTTCGGATTCGAGATTTTCAACGCATTTCAAAAGAACTAAATTCCAATTACAACACCCTGAAAAGGGATTTGGATGGACTGCATTTGCTCAACGAGCACATTGACAGCAAGACTAAAAGCCTTGGCCAGCAAAAGCTGGTTGTCGAAAAAGCAAATGAGGATGCAGGCCGCCTGAATGTCCTGGTCTGGGACATGGATTCCAAAATTAAAAAAGTTCGCGAAGAAAGTAAACTGCTCAAGTCTGCGGATCAAAATATCAACCGGCTTGAAGATATACTCGATAACGTTTCGGGTCAGGTGCAGGACGTTGTCAACATGAAAGAATTGCTGAAAACGGCCGGCGTAAAAACCAAGGTTATGAAAGACACCCTGGGCGAACTTGAAAGTCGCTATGACGGGATCAAGCGGGATAAGGAAACTATAGAAAGCCATACCCGCGATACGGAAGAGTTGAAGCTCATTCTTGCTAAGGTGCAGGGTGATTATGAAAAGCTCCTTGGGCAGAGCTATATGCTTAGTGAGACCCAGGATACCGTCCACAGCCTGATGCAACAAATCAGCGAATTGAAAATCGAGTCCAAAAACATTTCCATAAAAAATGAAATGATCCGAAGCATTACCGGACGTTTGCGCGACTTGGATTCTTTGTCCGTGGATGTGGAGACCCGAATTACCGGGATCCATGATGAAAAGGCCGTCATTGAAAAGACCGAGGAAAAGATAAACAAGCTCAATTCCTTTCTGATAGACAATCTCAGTAACAAAATGAAGATTTTGAAAGATGAGATGAAGATCATTGATGATGCTAATGAAAAGATGAGCCGCTTTAACGTCATGGCCGAGGAAGCAGAGCAGAAGGTCAAGCGGTTGGATGAGGATATCAAGAAGGTTGATACCATCTCCGGGATTCTCGAGCATGTCGAGGAGATGAACGAGTCCACCCAGCAACAACAGGATGAGATCATCCGCAAGCAACATTTGGTGGATCAGGTGGGTAAAAAAATTAATGATCTTAGCTCAATGGTCATCAGTCTTGACGTGAAGATGGAAACCCAGATGCAGAGGAAAGCCCTCATTGAAAAGATGGAAAAAAAGGTGGACGGCCTGGATTTCTTTATTGAAGAGGCGAACATTAAGATTACTAAAGTTTCCAAAAAAATTGATTTCCTTGAGAAGGTGGACCAGAAGCTCGAGGATTTAAAGTCCATGGCAAATATAATTGGGGAGAAAATACTCGATCTGTCCAAGGAAAAGGCGGCCATTGATGACCAGGAAAAAAGGATGAATAATATTTCCTCAAAACTGAGTATCCAGGAAATTGAATTGCGCACGCGGTTTAAGGAAGTTCAGGAAGCTAAGGATGAAATTTTAAAAATCGATCTGATTCGTGAGGAACTAGGGCAGATAACCACCAACTTTGAAGGCAAAATGGATGAGTTGCATAAATACTCCGCCCAGGTGGAGAGGACGGAATCCAGACTTCAGGAGCTTGATAACCTGATGAAGAATTTGCGGGATAGGCAGGAAGCCCTGGATGAAAAGCAGGAGTTCATGCTGGAGGTTGAAAAGAAAATGGATCATCTTAGCAATATGCTGGAGAGGGCGGAGAAACGTATCAGCCTGGTTTCTGAAAGCGAGGAAAAAGTCAAACGAACCCAGCAGGCTCTTGGAGAGCTTGACGCAGTTATTAAACGCACTAATGTTGAAAAAGAGAAAATTGATAAGGAAAGAGAAAATCTCGATACAATTAATCTGAATATTGAAAAACTGACCACCATTACAGAGGATGCTGAATCAAAAATTGATCTACTGAACAGCAAGATCAATTTGCTCGGAGAGGTGGAAAAACGTTTGAGTTCATTGAGCTTATTGGCGGAAGATGTGAATGTTAAGGTTAAAAACCTCAAGCAAGAAGAGAAAGTAATCAGCAAGGCTGGCGAACAGATCACGGAGTTGAAATTTTTGCTGAGTGAGATAGAAAGAAAGACAGATGACTCGGTTTAAACGGGTTAAACCATAGGTGGGAAACCAATCTCCTGAACCTTTTCCTGTAATGGGGAAGGGGTTTCATTTCTTCAATCGGATGGACCTTCTGTCTATCCATCACTTTTTTGCCCTTTTAAAACCCTAAGGCCTTTGGGCTAAATCCCTTTCAATATTTAATGGAGTAAATTTTTATGGCGGATAAATTGCTGGGTGTGATTGGCGGGAGCGGATTATACCAAATGAAGGGCCTTGATGTGATCGAAAAGATAACGGTGAATACTCCTTTTGGTTTACCTTCGGACAGCATAGTTGTAGGGGAACTGGAAGGGGTTAAAGTGGCTTTTCTTCCCCGTCACGGTGTGGGGCATGTTATCCCGCCCTCTGAAATAAACTTTCGGGCAAATATTTTTTCGATGAAAAAAATTGGGGTCGAGCGGATTATTTCCGTAAGTGCCGTAGGAGGCATGAAGGAAAATGTTCCCCCTGGTCATTTTGTGGTGCCCCATCAATTTATTGACAGGACGCATCGGCGTATCAGCACATTTTTTACTCAAGGAATGGTCGGTCATGTCAGCCTGGCAGACCCGATTTGCCTTTCTACTGCGAAAGCCCTTTTCCAGGCCGCACAAAAGGCTGGCGCAGAGGTTCACGAGGGCGGAACTTATATTTGTATTGAAGGGCCCCAGTTTTCCACCCGGGCGGAGTCGCATTTATACCGGCAGTGGGATGTTGATGTCATAGGAATGACCAATGTCACCGAGGCCAAGCTGGCACGGGAAGCGGGCCTATGCTATTCGACCCTGGCTTTAGTGACAGATTTTGATTGTTGGCATGTAGAGGAAGAGCCCGTCACTCTTGAAGCGGTATTGGAAATCATGCATAAGAATGTGGAGCAGGCGCAGTTGGTTCTTAAGGAATTAATACCCATGTTGGGAAGCATTAAGCCTTGTTCCTGTCGTGAGGCCGCAAAATTCGCTGTGGTCACCGATCCTGAAAAAATCCCGCTAACCCTTAAAGATGAACTATCAATTTTATTTGGCTAATGTCCATGAACAGAAACAATTCCAGTCGACTTTTCTCTATTGCCCAGAAGGTGATGCCGGGCGGGGTGAATAGTCCCGTCAGGGCTTTTAATGCCGTGGGGGGAGATCCCTTGTTTATCAAAAGCGCCAAGGGGTCACGGATTACGGATGTCGATGGAAACGAGTTTATCGACTATGTGGGATCGTGGGGGCCACTCATTTTCGGTCATGCTCATCCTCAAATTGTGTCTGCCATAACTCAGCAGGCCCAGTTAGGTACCAGTTATGGCGCGTCTACGGAGTTGGAAATCCAGTTGGCGGAAAAAGTAGTCCAGGCTGTACCTTCTGTTGAAGTGGTGCGTATGGTGAATTCCGGTACCGAGGCGGTGATGAGCGCGTTGCGTTTGGCCCGGGGAATTACCGGACGTGACAAGATTGTAAAATTTGAGGGATGTTATCACGGGCATGGAGATAGCCTTTTGGTTAAAGCGGGTTCTGGGCTGGCATCCTTGGGAATTCCTGAATGTCCTGGTATCGTTTCCAGTCTTGCCGAAAAAACCTTGAACCTTCCATACAATAATGTAGATCAGGTTCGTGAGCTTTTTGAAAAAGAGGGCAAAGAAATTGCCGCGCTAATTGTGGAACCTATTGGGGGCAATATGGGTGTGGTCCCGCCAAAACCGGGTTTTCTTGCAGCCCTGCGTGACGTGACCCAAAATGCTGGTGCGTTGCTGATTTTTGATGAGGTTATTACAGGGTTCCGGGTCTCGTTAGGAGGCGCGCAAAAACTGTTTGGAGTGAATCCGGATATCACTTGCTTGGGGAAAATAATCGGCGGAGGACTGCCGGTAGGCGCATATGGCGGATCTCGCGAATTGATGGATCATATATCTCCGGTGGGATCGATCTACCAGGCGGGTACCCTGTCCGGGAACCCCTTGGCAATGGCAGCTGGGAACGAAATGCTGGATCTGCTCTCGCAAGAGGGAATTTATGAAACTCTGGAGCAGAAATCGGCAAAACTCTGTGAAGGTTTGAAGCAAAATGTCGAGGCTCTTGGTATTCAGGCTCAATTTACCCGGGTGGGTTCGATGTTCTCCATGTTTTTTACCGAGCAGGAAATCGTTGACTTTGAAACGGTCAAATCCTGTGACACGGATTTCTTTGGACGATATTTTAATGGATTATTGGAGGAGGGGGTCTATATCGCGCCCTCCCAATTTGAGGCCGGTTTTATGTCTGTGGTTCATTCGGATGAGGAAATCAGCCTAACACTAGAAGCCAGCCGCAAGGGGTTAACCGCGGCCCGTGGATAACTTGTAGAGTGAGGTTATGAGCGAAATCATAGAGGTGCTAGGCAGACAGATTCTAGATTCAAGGGGCAATCCTACGCTGGAAGTGGACGTGACCCTGGAAAGTGGTGCTATGGGCAGGGCGGCCGTACCATCCGGAGCATCCACTGGCTCGCGGGAAGCGGTGGAACTCCGCGATAAGAATCCCAAGGTTTATATGGGGAAAGGAGTCTCCAAGGCGGTAAAAAATGTAAACACCAAAATTGCATTGGAAATTATCGGGATTGAAGTTACAGAACAGATTTTGATTGACCGACTGATGATAGAAATGGATGGAACGGTCAATAAGAGCAATCTGGGCGCTAATGCCATACTCGGGGTTTCTTTAGCAGTGGCCCAGGCGGCGGCAAACGATCTCGACCTACCCTTGTTTCAGTATATCGGCGGCACTAACGCCAAAGAGCTTCCAGTTCCTATGATGAACGTACTGAACGGTGGTATCCATGCGGACAATAATGTGGATATCCAGGAATTTATGATTGTACCGGTTGGTGCAAAATCTTTTTCAGCGGCATTAAGAATGGGTGTCGAAGTGTTTCACCATTTGAAAGGAGTCTTGAAAAAGGGAGGCTTCAATACCGCTGTTGGAGATGAGGGCGGATTTGCTCCCGACCTGCAATCGAATGAGCAGGCTATTGAAGTTTTGATTAAGGCTGTTAAAAGTGCTGGTTATAAAGTTGGGAAAGATATTTTAATTGCTCTGGATGTCGCCGCCAGCGAATTGTTCTCCAACAAAAAATACACCCTGTCAGCAGAAGGCAATAGTAAATGGACATCTAATGAGATGGTGGATTTCCTGGTCCGTTTAGCGGGCAAATATCCCATTGTCAGTATTGAAGACGGCCTCGCGGAAAATGACTGGCAGGGCTGGAAAAAATTGACGGACAAAATTGGTGATTCCGTTCAAATTGTCGGTGATGACCTGTTTGTCACGAATACGAAAATTCTGGCTAAGGGAATTCAGGAAGGGGTCGGCAATTCTATCCTGATTAAAGTAAATCAGATAGGAACCCTTACGGAAACACTGGACGCTGTCGAGATGGCCAAAAGAGCAGGATATACATCCGTTATATCGCATCGTTCCGGCGAAACTGAAGACACCAGTATTGCGGATATTTCTGTGGCGGTAAATGCAGGCCAGATTAAAACTGGATCTTTGAGCCGAACCGATCGTACTGCCAAATATAACCAGCTCTTACGTATTGAAGAAGTCCTGGGAGATACGGCAGTTTACCGGGGTAAAGATGTTTTTTATAACCTCCACTAGGCGTGGGGCCGACTAGCAAGGACTTTTGCTGGCTGGCAAAGAGTTCTCGGCTTTACGGCCCGTTGCCATCTGCCTCCCAAGCTAGTGGGCGTCGGGCCGAAATAAACCCTTTTGAGCACTATTAAATGCTAGGGCAATTACCAGCGGAGGTTCTCCGCCTATTGGGCGCCGGCCAGCGGCCGGTGGCAACGAATAATAACTTTTTATCCCTTCGGGGCACGAAAGCTATGGTTAATTATCACGTCTGCGAGCAAAGAGTTATCGCGGCTTGTGTTATTCTTCCTCAGTCTTCATGCCGCGAAGGTGTACAACCAAACCCTTGCTCACTGTCCCTACGGCTAGTAGCTCACTGACCTTATGACTGAAAGTTCTCGATACCAGAAGATTCTTTTGTTGAGCCTGGGCTTTTTTTTATTGCTGGTCTTGATGGCAGTTTTTCACGAGAATGGTATTTTAAATGCTTACCGTTTAGAGCAAGAACAGTTGAAAATGAAACATGAAAATGAAAGTTTGCGGGCTAAAAATGATAAATTTCGGCTGGAAATTAACGCTTTGAAGTCAGATCCCTACGAAATCGAAAAAATCGCCAGGGAAAGATTGAATCTGATAAAACCCGGCGATCAGGTTTATCACATAGTACAACCGAAAAAATCGCTACCCCCTCCCCAATAATTTTTTTCTTCCTCATTCCTGCTTGATGGGTCGAGTTAATACGTCTAATCTATAAACCTTTTTAAAGAAAGGGTTATCTAAGGCCCGTTTTTATGGGTTCCTGAAACCTTGTCAAAAGCGAAATATGAAATATTTCCAGAACAAGAAAATCCTGCTAAATTCTTGAATAAATAATTGATATTTTTAATTTAAGTGATAAGGTAATTGCACCGATTAAAAAATAGGATGTATTTTATCCGGCGAGGTGGTTCCCGGTTTTACCTTGATGAAATGAGTTGAGAAACATGAAATTTTTTTATCAGGGTGTGAATAGTGAAATTAATTTTTTGGCCAATTTAATTTATAAAAATATCATTAGCTTGTTTTTAAGGAGGAAGCATGACCAAACAAGATATCATTAACCAGGTTTCATCTCGGGCCAGTTTGTCCAGGGCCAAAGCTGAAGAGGCTGTGGAAACAGTGATTGAATTGATTAAAGAATCACTAGGTCATGGGGAACCGGTTATCTTGCGTCGGTTCGGAACGTTTCAAGTCCGGGCAAAAACCAAGCGTATTGGCAGAAACCCTAAAACGGGTGAGGAAGCTGAAATTTCTGCCCGGAAAGTGGTTCGTTTTAAATCGGGTAAATTTTTTAAGCAAGCGGTGGATGAAGGTAAGGCTTGATCAAATCTTGGCCAAGGGCGTTACTTTCAAAGAATTAGCATCGCATCACCGTAGCTGAAAAAGCGGTATTTTTTCTTTATAGCCTCGGAATAGGCTTTTTTCGCTAATTTTTCACCCATGAAGGCGCATACCAGCAAAAACAGTGTTGATTTGGGTAGATGAAAATTGGTGAGCAAGTGATCCACCTTCCTGAATTCCCATCCTGGATAAATAAAACAATTGGTCCACCCTGATATGGCCTTGCGGATAAATTTCTCAAACCCCTGGGTTTCCAAAACCCGGGTGGATGTTGTTCCCACCGCTAAAACCGTTTGCCCCTTCTTTTTTGCTTGAGTGATCTTGTTCCAGTTAACCGGTGAAATTTGAAAGTACTCCTCCTCCATTTTGTGGAGGATAAAGTTTCCTTCGCGTATGGGAATGAAAGTACCTGGACCTACGTGTAGTGTCAGGCGGGCTGTGTCGGTAAATTTTCCGCGAAGAATTCTCAATTGGGACTGGGTAAAATGCAGACCTGCTGTTGGGGCGGCAATGGCCCCGGAATGCAAGGCAAAAACCGTTTGGTAACGTTTTCTGTCTAATTCTAGCGTTTGTAGATCCGTATCAAGAGGTCTATGTATATATGGGGGCAGGGGCATTCTCCCATTCTGGTTTAAATAGGCTGATAGTTTTTTTTGGGATGAGAATCTTATATGGGCTCGGTTGTCCTGCCGCCTGAGGAATTGGGCACTTAAATCGCTATTATCGAATTTAAATTTAGCTCCCGGCTTTAAACGGCCCAACCCCTTTATCATGGCTTCCCATACATCAGATTCCAGCTTGCGAATGAGCAAGATTTCAACTTGCCTAGAATTTAATTCCAAACTGGCCTGAAGTTTTGCGGGGATGACACGGGTATCATTAAACACCATCAGGGGATGATTTTTTAAATGGTTTTTTAGGTTGTTAAAAGTATCGTGCGTTAGGGTTTGCTTCTCACGATCAACCACCAGCAAACGGGACTGTCCTCTGCGCTGGGTTGGTTTTTGGGCTATCAGGTTCTCCGGTAAATCGAAGTCGTAATGGGAAAGCTTATGGTTCAAGGAGATTGCCCAGGAAAGAATTAATATCGTTAGCCTATAAATAAAGTAGTGGCGGGGTTTTCGCAAGAACTTTACCTACTCTCGTGGTAGGGAATATAACAAGAGCTTGTTATTCCCCTTCGGGGCATGAAGGCAGAGGAAGAATATCACAAGCAAATAACTCTTGCTCGCTAAATAGAGTTATTGCCCGTTGGCCCCACGCCTAGTGGGCGGAGGTTCTCAGCGATGGCTATTGACCCCATAAGCGAATTATACTATCCTTCCCCTGTTGTATAAGGTGATGTTTTTGAGAACCGTTATGTTCTTCCTCAAACAGGATTTTTGCTTAAAAATGTTTTAAGCCTCGTATGCATGGATTAAGGAGGGATTGTGGAAATAAGGGAGTGGAAAATGGGAAAAATTTTGAAAATTCTGAGCTTGGTTTTGGTGTCCTTGGCCTTGGTCTTTGGAACCGGTATTCATGCAGACGCTAAGAAGAAGAAAAAGAAAATTGAATTGACCGAAGCAGAAAATGCCATGTTTGACAAATGGGAAGTCAAACCCAAAAAACGGGCCAAGTCGGTCAAGATTATGAGGAAAAAACCTAAATTTGTTGGCGCTGTCAAATGTAACGGCAGTTGTCACGATGCTTATTACCAGGCTTGGGTAAAATCGCCCCATGGCAGCACTTTTAATTTGTTAAAACCAGGCGAACGTAAGGAGGCCAAGGAACGGGTTAAACTGGATCCTGAAAAAGATTACACCACGACACCCCTTTGTCTGCGTTGTCATACAACAGGCTATCGCCAAAAAGGAGGGTTCAAACCGGCAGGGAGCAAGAATAAAAAAGGTAAAGATACAGCTAGTAAAATAGATCCCGAGGAGCCGAACAAGGAGCAGGTGGGTTGCGAAATGTGCCATTCGGTTGCCGGGGGTTCCCAGTTCCGGGTCGTGATGAAATCCTCGAAGGGGAATTTTGTCAAAGCAGAAACGGAACAATATGGTCAGCGATGGGATTATGCCAATGTCTGCACCCGGTGCCATACGCATAATAATACTCCTTTTAAACCTGAGGTTCATGACAAGTACAAATTCAACTTCGAGGAAAGGAAGTTGAAAGTCCACCAGATTGCGGAGTACTGGAATGAGGATAACGAGGACCAGAAGCTGGAGAAAAAGGACGACCGTGCCAAAGAAGTTGGCCAGACGGAGAAAACCCCGCTGGTGATCGAAGACTTTAGAATCAATGATAAAGGTAAACTCAAGTTTAAAAAAGGTACAAAGCCCTATAACAGCAAGAAAAAAACCTTTAATTATAAATAGTGATTTTTCATAATCCCTGATAAAAAGGTCTGGTCCCTTCAGGGCCAGGCCTTTTTTTGTTCAAGCCAAACTTCCTATTTACCGAAAAGTTTCTGATGACATCCAAAAATTTCAAAAAAAATATTCTGTGTATCGGAGCGGGTTATGTCGGGGGACCGACCATGACCATCATTGCCAGTAAATGCCCTGATTATAAGGTGACGGTCGTTGATATTTCCGTGGAAAGAATCAATGCCTGGAACTCTGACAAACTCCCTATTTTTGAGCCGGGATTGCTGGAACGAGTGCTTAAGGCCCGTGGGAAAAACCTGTTTTTCTCTACGGGAATCGACCGTTGTATCGAAGAGGCAGACATTATTTTTGTTGCGGTCAATACCCCCACAAAAATGTTTGGTGAAGGGGCTGGAAAAGCCGTCGACCTGCAATTTATTGAGCAAACGGCAAGACGTATAAAGGAAAATGCCAAATCCAACAAAATCGTTGTAGAAAAAAGCACCATTCCTGTCCGTGCCGCGGAAACTATGGCAAACATTCTTCATTCCGGTAATAATTCTGTCCAGTTTGAAATTCTATCCAATCCTGAGTTCATGGCCGAGGGGACAGGTGTCAGGGATATGGAGGCGCCGGACCGTATTTTGATTGGTTCAATGGATACTCCTTCTGGGCTTGCAGCACGTAATATTTTGATGGATATTTATCTTCATTGGGTTTCAAAGGAACGCTTGATCACTACCAACCTCTGGAGTAGTGAACTCTCAAAACTGGTGTCCAATGCTTTTCTTGCCCAGCGTATCTCTTCCATCAACACGATTGCTTCGATATGTGAGGTGACGGAAGCCGATGTGACAGAGGTCTCCCGTGCCATAGGAATGGATTCACGGATCGGTTCAAAATTTTTAAATGCGGGACCGGGGTTTGGGGGGTCCTGTTTTCGCAAGGATATTTTGAACCTGGTTTATTTGTGTGAGTATTATCAGTTGAATGAAATTGCCGCTTTCTGGGAGCAGGTGGTTTCCCTCAATGATTACCAAATGGAAAGATATGTGAAACGGATTTTGCAGGCCATGTTCAATACGCTGGTCGGAAAGAAGCTGGCGGTTTTTGGTTTTGCATTTAAACCGGATACAGGGGATACCCGGGATGCGCCGGCGATTTATATTTGTAAGCGTCTTCTTGAAGAAAAAGCCTGCTTGAATATCACTGACCCCCATGCGTTGAACAATGCCAGGAAAGATCTTCAGGGTATCGAAGAGGGGGTGGACTTTATTGAAGATCCCTATCAAGCTGTTGAGGGAGCGCATGGAATTGCATTAATAACCGAATGGGCCTCATACAAGAAACTGGACTACCAGAAAATTTTTGATAAGATGGAAAAACCGGCTTTTATTTTTGATGGTAGGAATCATCTGGATCATAAGGCTCTCTATGAGATAGGTTTTAATGTATATCCCATAGGAAAACCTGCCTTGAAGCATTTATAATTATCCCGCCTAGAATAAACGGGATAATTCCCGTTTAACCCCGTCGATTGCCGAAAATGAAAATCACCAGATATTTGGTTTTTGCCCTTTTAGGGGTTTTGTCCTGTGTGCCTGTAAGCTCGACTTGTCTTCAAAGATCAATATTGGAGATTTAAACCGGGTTGCCCTGAGTCAGGAAGAGGGGGTGACGGGTAGGGGAACCATCAAGCTAGAAGTTGGCTCCATGGATCACATAGCCAGAATGAAAGCCGGTTTTTTGCCTCGGTTCTTGAGAGCCATTTTCAGGGCTTCAAAATTCTGCCATGTGAACAGGTGGGAATGGAATCTTATTTTGTTGCAGGGTTTCAAATTCCGATTTTGCATTCTGGAAGGGACTGGCCTGAAAAAAATAATAGTCTGATTGCCATTAAAACCGTTCGTTCCAGCCAGATTGGCGGGGTGAATGTGGATTTACTGCTTAATTCAGCGCGTTTTAGAACGATCAATAAGGCTATTGAAGCCAAATACTTTCAAAAATTCGATTTTACCCGTTCCCGGATAGCCATTAGATTGGAAAACGATCAATTGACCTATCATGATGTTTTGGCATCGGATGTGTTTGCTGATAGACTGCCTATCGTTGGACTCAGGTCATTTGGTTTGAAGCCAGGGGCCCATCTTAAAATTGAACTTTCTGATGTCCAACGGGAGTTCTTTTCCCTTTATAGTCGTGTCTCGTTATTCAAGTTGGTTCTCAGTATCTAACCTAAATCAAAACGGGTTGTCCGTGGGGCTATGGCACAATGTGCAGCTACCCATAGGACGGTGAGGCATTATAGGGATTTTCTCTACAGCTTGAATATGACATTCCATGCAGTCTTTTGCCGGAGTGGTGACCTGATGATAATCTGATTTTCTAAAATCCGGTGCGGCGCTCATGAATGAATAGCCCAGGCTACCGATTACGCCAACTCCGATCAGGGACATAAACCTGTAAAAATTTTTTGTTCCGTTAGATTTTTTCGCCACTATAATTCAGCCTATATAAAAAGAAATGTTTTAAGGGCGGGCGATCCGCCGGTGGCAGATAGCAAGAAATCGTCAAGCCGCCAATATTCCCTGATAGCCAGAAAAAGCTATTGCTCATTGTGTCCAGCGTCAGGCTGGTTATGCGTGGGCAATAGCGTCCATTTCTATTTTTGCCCCTTTAGGTAGTGCCGCAACTTGCACACAGGCACGGGCGGGTTTGGTTTTTTCAAAAAACTTCTCGTAAACCTGGTTCATTCGGGAAAACTCACCGAAATCGGTCAGATAAACGGTGGTTTTGATAACATGGTCCAGGCTCAGGCCACCTGCCTTTAAAATCGCTTCTATATTTTTAAGAACCCATTCGGTCTCTTCCTCAATTTCACCGTTCATCATCTCCATATTTTTCGGGTTCAGAGCAATCTGGCCTGATGTATACAGAAAATCACCAATGCGGATTGCCTGGGAATAGGGACCTATTGCTGATGGGGCTTCGGATGTTTGAATAGGCTTTTTTTCCATGATGGGTTTCCTGTGGGTTTCAGCAAGAAAATTCTGCCATATTTTTAATAAAGGGGTAAGACTTTAACTCGCGGCCTAAATGAGAGAGAATCAGGCGATGGGTCACCTTCTCAATTTCATCCGTTTGGGATTTGGGGAATTTTAACCGTTCACAGGTTTTTATTTCCACATCCAGTAATTTTTTAATGTAGTTTCTTGTCCCTGTGCTGAATTGTATGTCGATCCTTGCCCTGTTGGAGCAGACATTGCATAGGATTCCATTGTGGGCATAACTGAAAGCTATCATGCCGTTTTCCGGTAGGCTCTTGCAAAGCACACAATGTTCAAGTTGTG
>ERZ651768.2356-NODE-2356-length-13164-cov-2.703981_pt1 | contig 13164 bp, 8 predicted proteins | sample MGYA00514754_ERZ651768 | MGnify/ENA metagenome assembly ERZ651768 | reverse complement strand
AGGCTTTGGGTACAAAAAGGATCCGTAAAGGTCTAAACTCAGATTCTGTAATGGGGCAAATGGCTAAATTTGTTCGTAACAGGATTGTGTTGATCATGTCCCAGCAAAAATCGTTCCTTGTTAAACGGGAAAAACTGGAAAAGACCATTGATTTTTTAGTGCCAGAAAAGAAATTTGAAGATCTATTAATTCCGCTTATTGTCACGTCTACAGATTTGACAAATGGTGAACAAGTTATTTATAATAGTGGAAATTTGATTGATGCAATTGTTCAAAGTTGTTCTATCCCTGGTTATGTGCAGCCAACTGAACGCGGTGAACAGATTCTTGTTGATGGCGGTGTGATCGATCCCATTCCCGTTGAGCTTGTTAAAAAAAGTACAGATTATGTTGTGGCCGTAAACATCACCAAAGACAGTATGAAAGAATTTAAAGACAAGAATATTTTTGAATTCTTATCTAGGGCAGAACAGATTAAATCCAAATATCTGGCAAAGTCTAAAATGGAAAAAGCAGATTTTGTTATTCACCCCAGTGTGGGTAGTCTCCATTGGTCACGTTTTGATGAATTTGACACCCTCCTGACAAATGGCCGTGATGCGGCAAATGTATCTTTAAATGAGTTAAAAGCCGACCTTAAACGTAAAAATAGACTATTTTACCGCTGGAAACAAAAATTGGGGTTAATGAGTTAAATCACCTACTTTCCCCGCCGAAAATGAATATTAAACACACATTTATTGCACTATTCACTCTCCTGACGGTGGTTTGGGGACAAATGAACCCAGTTACCGTTTCAGCGTCTGTGGATTCTCCTGCACGAGCAGGAGAAGTGGTACATGTGAACATGACTGCCAAGATGGAGCAGGAATGGCATATTTATGCACTGCACGATGCTGGTGAAGGGCCAATTGCTACCAAGATCACTATCATTGGTGATTATGTTTCCAGGCAGGGCAAGATCGATGAACCGCAACCCATCGAAAAATTTGATGAAGGGTTTGATACGATTACACGCTACCATGAGGGTACGACACGCTATACGATCCCCGTTCAATTAGATGGTAACATTGATCCCGGAAATATAAGTTTAACTGCTACTATACTATACCAGGTCTGCAATGCGTCTTTATGTTATCCGCCAAAAGAAGTGACTATAGATGTACCTGTTGTCATTGAAGCGGGTGATCCGCGGAAGGATCATATTCAGTTTGCGGCAGCTTCATTTACAGACGCCAGTGGAAATATTGATCTTAATGCTGCCATCAGCCAGGGATTTTGGACCTTTATCATCCTGGCTATTACCATGGGATTTTTGGCGCTCTTAACGCCTTGTGTTTTCCCCATGATCCCCATCACCGTTTCTTATTTTATTCATCAGGGTGAACTTGAAAACCAGAACCCCTTTAAACAGGCGTCAGTCTATGGTTTTGGCATTATTGGAACATTCTCCCTTCTTGGAATGATCTTGGCAGTAACACTAGGGGCTTCCGGTGCAAATCAGTTGGCGGCAAATCCCTGGGTGAACTTATTCATCGGGGCTTTATTTACTTATTTCGCCTTGTCTTTGTTTGGAATGTATGAGATTCAGTTGCCATCCAGTTTGCGGCAATTGGTGCAAAGGCAGGAAGGCCGTGGTGGCTATGTGGGTACTTTATTTATGGCTGTTACCTTTACGCTGACATCCTTTACCTGTACCGTTCAATTTGTGGGGCTTTTGCTGGTTGCCGCCAGTCAAGGTCAATGGTTCTGGCCCATGCTGGGTATGATCATCTTCAGCGCCGCTTTTGCACTGCCGTTTTTCTTTTTAGCACTTTTTCCGCAATATTTGGCGCGCATGCCCAAATCCGGCGGCTGGCTGAATTCAGTAAAGGTCGTAATGGGCTTCCTGGAATTAGCCGCAGCATTCAAATTTTTCAGCAATACGGACCTGGTCTGGAATTGGCAGATTTTCACTAATACATCAGTGTTGGCGGTTTGGACCATTCTCATGTTTTTTACTGGTTTGTATTTAATGGGTAAAATTGTATTGCCCCATGATTCCAAACTGGAATCGTTGAGTGTACAAAGGATGATGTTGAGCATATTTTTTATGACCTTTGCTCTCTATTTAGGTTCAGGACTTTTTGGCCGGCCCATTCATGGTCTTATTTATGCCTATCTGCCGCCGAAACTCACGGAAGAAGTAGGTAAAATTTCTGAAAACAACGGCGGCCAAGAATTTCTATGGTATACAGAGTTGGATGATGCTTTCGTGGAAGCCAATACCAATGGTAAAAATATCTTTGTGGATTTTACAGGATATACCTGTACGAACTGCCGCTGGATGGAATCAAATATATTTACGAAGGATGAAGTGAAAAAACGCTTTAAAGATTTTGTCCTTGTACGCTTGTATACAGATGGCGGCAATAATTACAGAGCAAAACAGCAATACGAAATCGATCGCTTCGGTACAGCAGCACTACCCTATTATGTGGTCTTAAGCCCGGAAGATGATGTACTGGGAAAATACCCGGGAATGACACGGGACTTAAATGAATTTTTGAAATTTTTAGATAAAGGGTTGGCTGGATAAAATGAGAAAAATATTCACTTTTATAATTTTAATCGGATTACTTATAGTGAGCTGTGGTTCAAGTGAAAAACCTGAATCGAAAACAGTATCAGCTGAACCAACGAACAAACAGCAGCCGGCACGGCCGGCTAATGCCGTCAAAGCACCGAATTTTATCCTGGCAACCACTCAAGGGGATATTGTCAAAATGAGTGACTTAAGCGGTAAAGTCGTATTGGTAAACTTTTGGGGAACTTGGTGCGGTCCATGCCGTGCGGAAATACCTGATTTTGTCAAACTATATGATAAACATCATGATAAAGGTCTTGAAATAGTAGGTATAACACTTACTTCAGGATCACCGAAGAAGATCCAATCATTCATGGATCAATGGAATATGAACTATACAGTTTTAACAGATATTAAAGGCAATGAAACTCAAGATGTGACCACAGTATTTGGCAGAGCAACAGGCGGACCCATCGTAGGTATCCCCACAACATTTCTTATTGACCGCAATGGCTATATCGTGAAGCGTTACTTGGGACCTCGTTCAGAAAAGATCTTTTATAACGATCTGGAACCTTACCTTTAAACAATAAAAGCACTCATGGAAAAACGACATTATTTATGGGCAGTTTTTCTGTTCACATTTACCTCTATATCATATGCTGAAGATGATTATTTCCAGCAATTCGTCCATTATACTATGGATGTGAAGTTGGATATCGAAGAACACACAATTGGCGGAAAATCAATAATAGAATACACCAACAATTCACTCGATGAATTGTCTAACATGTATCTGCACTTGTTACCCAATGCGTTTCAGGAAGGGTCGGTAAAACACCGTGAATACCTGCAAAAGTTCGGCCGGATGGGCAGAGCAGCCAATTTTATCAAAGGGATGGATTCATTTTTAAGTAAAGTGGAAGTAAGCAATTTTACAATTAACAAAAATGGAATTTCAGTTGCAGATACGTTCGAAATTGATGATACAATTCTATCAGCTGGCCTTTCAAGTCCCTTAAAACCCGGTGAAACTCTGACCATGGAATTTGACTGGGTCCACCACGTAGGGGAACAAGTGGAAAGAGCCGGGCGAAAGGGAGACCAGTATAATCTTGCCCAGTGGTATCCCAAAGTGGTGGTGTACGATGAAAACGGCTGGCACAATATACCTTTTCATGCTGAAGGGGAATTCTATGGTGAATTCGGTACCTTCGATGTGACCATGGATGTCCCCGGTTGGTACACTATAGGTTCCACAGGAGTTATCACAGCCGGTGATCCGGGCTGGGAAGAAGTGACTGTGGATACATCCAAAGATTTCAAAGAATGGCTGGAAGAATACAAAGAAAATAAAGCGGAAATTGATTCTACCTCCCGCCGGACTGTTTCATTCCATGCAGAGCAGGTCCATGATTTTGCATGGATAACTTCACCTACTTTTCTGTATGAACACGGTTCCTGGAATGGGATCGATGTCCATGTGCTTTTTAACCAAAAGAATGGTGAAAAATGGACTAAAAAAGTGGTAGCACGTTCTGAAAGAGCATTGGCATGGTTGAGTACCAAATTCGGGATGTATCCCTATCCACAAGTGACCACCACAGACCGATTGGGCGGTGGCGGTATGGAATACCCTATGCTGGTGATGAATGGGAGCGAAAGTGAAGGACTTATTCTCCATGAGATTGGGCATATTTGGTTCTATGGAATACTGGGGAATGATGAAGTAAGCGAAGCTTGGCTTGATGAAGGTTTAACAACATTTCAAACAGGACAGTACATGATCGACCGTTATGGTCCCTACGGTTCTGACCTGGAAGCATCAAAACGCTATGAACCATTTGAAAAAAAGCACGGTAAGTTCAACAACATGCTGGATCGTGGTCAATGGTCTACAATACGCTTTCAATTCAGCGGAAAAGATGAACCCATCAGCCGCAAATCATATATGTTTAATAATGGCGGTTCCTACCGCTACAACGCCTACACAAAACCGGGACTGATGCTGGTTGAGTTAAATTATTTATTAGGAGATTCTATTTTTTATGCCGCCATGCAGGAATATTATGACCGCTGGCATCTAAAACATGTGAATGAAGAACGCTTTGTGACTGCTATGGAAGATGTGAGTGGAGAAAAGTTGGATTGGTTTTTCAATCCCTGGCTGCATAATACACGCGTTTTGGATTACGGTATTAAAAAATGGAAAAAGACAAGGCAAGCAGATGGTATGTGGCAAGTCGATGTAGAAATCGAAAAACGCGGAATGCGGGAAATGCCGCAGTTGCTGGAAGTAACTATGAAAGATGGATCCAAAGAACGCATCTGGTGGAAGAATCATCAATGGCGGAAAAAAGACACATTTATATTCAATGTTGCCAATGAACCCAGATCTATTGTGCTTGATCCAGATGTTATGACTCTGGATGCTGATCGCAGAAATAACTCTAGTAGTCGTATGCAAAGAGAGTGGCAGTTTGATTGGATCAATACGGGTTACAATCCTCGTGATAGTTATTATGTACGCTGGATACCTTCATTGGCGTACCATGAACTGGATGGCTATATACCTGGAATTTCTTTAAACCAAAAATACGGTCACTGGGAAAATTTGAACCTGAAATTAAATTACGCCATTGATTCACAAGATGTTTATTGGTCATATGTAGGTAATCGGAAACCTGTCCATAGCTTTACAGGCTTTTCAAGATCTGTTCATGCCTTTGATTTAGGCGGGTTGAATGGTTATGGAATGGAAATCAAAAACCATTTAAATGAAGCATTCGCTGATTTTATGACTAATTATGCGTCTGTTGGATTTTATGTGACCTATGCCAAAGATACATCCTTAACCAATTTATATGATCCCGGTCAGGTTGCAATTATTTATAGCAGATACAGTTTTTCGGTGCAGAATAATGTCAATGTCAATTTGGATGTTGCCACAACCCCTGGGTCTGTATCTGACTGGTCATTCACGCGATTTAATGCAACAGTTTCCTTTGATATGAACATCAAAAAGTTTGGACTGCGCAATCGATTAATTTTGGGGCATATGATGAGTGATACAGGAGTGCCATCCCAGGAACGTTATACGATTGAAGGTGCCGGTTCGGGTGATCTCTATGCAAAACCGTTCTTGCGTGATGAATCATCTTTTTACGGTAACACGGAGTTGCGAAATCATTATCACTTACCCGGTGATGCCAATTTACGGGGCTACTACGGTCTTGGATTGGTTGGTGCTGAATCGGTTATTACCAATTCCTTTGAATTATTTTTCAAACCGCCAATAGAAGTTTTAGATATTGAACTGGCAGCTTTTATTGATGACGGCTGGGTGTGGGGTAGTAAATACACTCCGGGTGACGAAGATTTCAATGGTGATTATTTATTTGACGCCGGCCTCGGTTTACGCTTAAAAAAATCAATACTTGGTAAAGATTTCTATTTGCGAATAGATGCACCTTTCTTTGTAAAAGATATGAGTACAGACAACAAAGGCATCCGTTTTCATAATGATAAGTGGTTATTCAGTTTTTCAAAAGGTATTTAATGAAAAAAAATATCTTCATCTTAAGTCTTCTAATCGTATTTGGATGTGACGAGCGCAATCCGGAAGAGGTAAAGAAAGCATATATCACCCTGCAGGGGCAGGATAAAGTAGCCGTTGTAGATATCAACGCTGGGGAAGTGCTGCATTATGTGGATGTGGATTTTACCAATACGGGTGATATGCCCCATTTTGTAGTGATTGATGAGACACACAACTACTGGTATTGCACACTTATTGCTAGCGGTTTTGTGTTGAAGTTTGATTTGCAAACCGATGAACTGGTGGATTCGGTTCATATTGGAAACATGCCTGCTTTGATGGCGCTGGATGAAGAACGTGAATATTTGTATATATCTCGCTTTATGCCCATGATGGGCATGAGCACTTCCTCACAACTGGTGCATAAGATCGATGCTCAAAACATGACCATCGTCGGTACCGTGAATGTGGGTGCCGATTCACCCCATGGTATTGCTTTGAGTTCGGATGGGCAGATCCTATGGGTCGCCAGCAACCAGGCATCACATTTTTTCAAGATTGAAACAAATAAATTTGGTGATTCATCTTACCAACCTGAAAATTTTCGTATAGGTTCCGATGTACCATCGTCCTACGAGATAAATGATGGTTTTTACAATGCTTTGGAACTGGAATTGAGCCACGATGATTCTGAGCTCTATGTGTCTTGCTCCAACAGTATGGAGGTACGCGTATTTGACACTGAAAGTGGTGATAGCCTGAATACCATCATGACCGGTATGATGCCCTGGCACATTCAATTGTCCAAGGATGATTCAGAATTATTCGTGTCCAATCGTATGGGTAGTTCAGTAACCGTTGTAAACTTAATTTCTGGTAACATAAACACACTGACCGATGATTCCATGTCCATGCTTCACGGTTGTGCTTTATCAGCAAATGATGACTTGTTGCTCGTAACTTCCCCGGGCAGCGGAAATGCTTATGTATTTGATATTGAAAACAAAACGTTGTTGCAAACCTTTGGATTAAGTGATGTATCCGATACAGATCCTATGCCCACAGGAGCAGCAATCGTCCAATAAGCTGCATATTGCGGTTCTTTTTCTTTTTTTCTTCTTTTTCATCGGGTGTGATGAAAACGGTGAGATAAAAGACGATATTAAAGATCGTCCAATTCAAACTTCTTTTAATATAAACGATTTCAATTCAGCGATAGACTGTCAGAATTGCCATCCCAATCATTACCAGGAATGGTCTGCATCCATGCACGCTTATGCCATGAAAGATCCTGTCTGGTTGAGTTTGCAACGCCAAGAGCATGCTGTTCATAATGCAATAGGAATCGATCTGGATGATTTTTGTGTGCAGTGCCATAGCCCAATTGCTTCATTAACAAATGCAATCACTAATCATGAAAATTTTACTTCTGTAGAATTAAATGATTTACCAATACAAATTCAGGAAGGTGTTACCTGTGATGCCTGCCACATGATCACCCATTTTCCAGAACCAATGAATATTCAAAAAGGTGAACAACTTTTTGAAACAATTGATTTTAAAATGTATTCTGATGGTACAAAATATGGTACCATTTCCGATCCTCAAGAAAATGAATTTCATGCATCTGAATATCATGCTGGATATGATAAATCGCAATTATGTCAGAACTGTCACAACTTGAGTGTGGATGGCATGGACGCGGAAGTGACTCAATTTGAATGGGAAGGCAGTGCGTTTGAAGCCATGGGCTCTGAATGTCAGACCTGCCATATGCCCATTTATGAAGGACAGGCAGCTCGCGGCGGCCCGTACCGTGAAAATCTGCATCGGCATTATTTCCCGGGTATTGATGCTCAATTGAATACTATTTCACCAGATTTTGGACTTGTTACATCAATTGAAGATCTATTAGAAGGTTCGGCAGAAATAAATTTCTTTGAAGAATTACCTGATACCATTAGTGCAAGTGAGCCTTTATCTTTTAATATTATTGTGTCCAATAATGCCGGGCATAATTTTCCCTCCGGAACAACATTTACACGTCAATTATGGTTGCAAGTCATTGCCACTTTGTCAGGAGATACTGTTTTCACATCTGGATTATTGGATGAAAACAAAGATATTTCTGATTTTTATGTTGATCCTAATAGAGATGTGGATCCCCAATTAAATGTGTTTAATACAGTACTTTATAATACAGATGGTGATTCTGGTTTATTGAATGTTGGAGTAGAAGACATGGCCTGGATGAGCGATTATACATTACCGGTAAGCGGTTCAAGAACGGTAAATTATGCATTTGAACTACCAGCTGGACAAAGCGGTGATCTTGCCATTGCTACACGACTGCGCTTTCGTTCTTTTCCGCCATTTTACTTGCGTTTTCTAGGATTAGATGATGAAGCTGATCGGCTACCCATTTTTGAAATTGATTCTGAATCAACGTCTGTAATTGTGCAATGAAAAGTATCGTCGTTACACTATTTATTTCTGGCATGCTGATCGGCCAAGGCTATGTTCGTGATGTCAGTCCATTCACTGTTACAATTAATGGTGAAGAAATACTGCAGCCATTCACAGGTGGACTAAACCATCCCGATCCGCGCTTTATCGATTGGAATGGAGATGGCATCTTGGATTGTTTCGTCAATGACCGAGACGGTTATTTGCAGTATTGGGAGGGTGAAGTTGATTGGCAGTTTGGGGATCGACCAATATTCACTCTTGTAACAAAATCATTTCAGAATGTCAATGTAGGAACGTGGTTTGTGTTTCACGATTTTGATGGGGACAGTGATGTCGATTTATTAACTCACACCCCGGAAACGGATGATGTCAGTTACTGGTCAAATGAAAATGGTGAATTTGAGTTGGTCACTGCTGAGTTGATGGATATTGATACCCTGCCGGTTTATGGCGGTCAATTCGTCATTCCGACCATTGCAGATATTGATGCCGATGGGAATATGGATTATTTCATTGGTGATATTTCTGGGAGATTGTCCTATTACAAAGGCCATGTTTTTGAAAATGGGGTACCCCATTTTGAATTCATTACCAGTACATTTGAAGATATACAGATTGTGTGGACACCGGGCCGCCACGGAGCCAATGCAGTTGAATTTTATGATTTGGATAATGATGATGATCTTGATCTGATTTGGGGAGATTTTTATCAACCGGGGCTTTTTTACCTGGAGAATTACGGTGTATCCACCAACCCGGATTTCGAAGATTCCTTGATGGTAACGGATTTTCCACAGAACACAGATTTTGAGACAAGGGGTCATAATATTGCCCGTATTGAAGATTTTGATGGTGATGGTGATGGTGATCTGGTGGTGGGTGTTCTATCGGGAGCCTACGGAACGGAATATTTAAATAATCTCTACTACTTCCAAAATAATGGCACAGCAGAAAGCTGGGATTTTGAAATGGTCACTTCCAGGCTTCTGCCGGGATTGGATTTTATTTCAGGCAGTCATCCTGCATTGACACAACATTGTAATAGTGGAGCTAATGAAATTTGGGTTGGTACGGAGTTAAACCCGGAAAATCCTGCCTGGCTTGGAAATCTTTTGTTTTTTATTCAGGATGAATCTTCATGGGAAACGGCTTTCGATTCAGATGGAACAAATTGGTTTAATAATATAGGATCAAATATTGCACCGGCATTTTTCAATATGTATGGTGATGATGGAGAAGAACTCTTTATTGGTGAATTTAACGGCACGTTGTATAAAATAGATCAATATCAGGATTATCCTTTTTTCTGCATTTTTGGTGAACCGGATCCCGATTACTTAAATATTGATCTAAGCGGTCGTTCTACACCTTCATTTGGTGATATTGATCAGGATGGCGATGATGACCTGGCAGTGGGGGACAAGGATGGCGTTATTCATATTTACTGGAACCAGGGCAATGCTGATTCTGCAATCTTTGATTCAACTTCCTACTTATCTATAGATATTGGCGACAATGCATCCCCTTGCGTTCTTAATAATAGTCACATTCTAGCAGGAAATGAAGAAGGTGAATTATATGAAATTACTTACCTGGAGAGTGAAGAATTGGTTGCAGAACTGCGTACCGACATTCCCTATATTGGTCGTAACCTGGCGCCGGCAGCACTGTATTGGGCAGGACAGAGTGAACCGGATCTGATCTTTGGTACACAAGCTGGGGGACTCCAGTATTTTCGGTATGATTCTACGTTCGTTGGCATTGAAGGTGGTATGTTACCTTCAATTTTTGAAGTGAGCAGACCTTATCCTAATCCGTTTAACAACCAGTTTTCATTCTTAATAACCATCAAAAAAAATCAATGGTTTGATATTCAGCTCTATGATATAATCGGACGTAATATTCAACATATTTTCAAGGGAGAATTATCGACCGGTAAGAGAAATTTTAGTGTAAAAACAGATTTGCCAACCGGTATTTATTTGCTCAAAATTCAAACAGCAGAACAGTCATACGTTCGTAAAATACTGCTGTTGAAATAGCCTGTGGCCTTAATCACATTCTCTTGTCGTGAAAGTTTATTGAATTGATTATCAATGCACTTTGAGTAAATTCTTAGGTATTTTCGTTTCCAATATAATGGCGTTAAATCACCATTTAATATTCACCTTATGAGGAGGCATGCATGTCATTCGCTAATAGACTGAGGCGCATTACTGCAATAATTTTTGCAATTTCCATCGTGACGGCTCAAAGTCGCGATGAAGTCATAGAATTAATACACCCGGTATCCGGCTCGATGATCGACACTAATTTTGTAGTTGTTGAAGTGTCCGTCGCTGATTTTTTTACTCTCGGAAACCCTGGCTGTACAGATTGTGATGGTTATATCCAAATTACAATGGATGACGTGGCAGCCGGACAGATGGCATCAGATGTCCCTGTAACTGTTTCAGGCCTTTCAGAAGGTTCACATTTTATTGAAATTGAAGCCCTGGATCCCTCCGGGGCCAGTTTTTCTACGGTTGTTTATGATTCCGCTACGTTTACAGTGGATATGGTCTCCGTACCCAATATTTGTCCTGCTAGGAATCTAGATGTCGTTGCTGGTGATGCTCGTAATTTTCTCTATTGGTCTGCACCTATTGCCATGTCCAATTTGAATCCCTTCCCGGCAGTTCCCCAATCAGATCCCTATCATACCGGTACAACCAATGGATCAGCGTTCATTGAAAACAGTTTAATTCAGGGCCATGGCGGTCCTGCGGCTACCAAAGAATCAGGCTGGGCTATTTTTAACATTTCCGGCATGAATCCTAGCATTGAAGTGGACACCATCATTTTCAATTATTATGTAAATGCTACTAACTGGCCCTACTGGAGCGCCACAGCAGTAGAAGTTGATCCACTCACTGCATCAGCCGCAGATGTCCATACAGACATTACCGATATTAATGGTTCGGGTCTTACAACAGCTTATTTATATCAAAATGAACCTTCGACCTTTGCCCCCGGGTGGTATTCGAATATGCTCATCAATGGTGCTAATGATGATCTGGAAGATGATATACAGCAGGGATATTTCGTTATTGGTATAACAGATCGTGATGGTATAGCAACGTATTTTTTGGATATCGATGGCTGGGATGAAGCTAATCCGCCCAGCATTGACATTCACTGGAGTGCTCCCGGTGGCAGACAGGGCGTGTATCATGCTTCGGCCATCGCTGATATACCTTATAGCGAAGAAGAAATTATGGCCTATAAAAATGCGGTCAGCGAAGGTTTAACGCCACCCACAGCTTTGGCAGGTATTGGTGCTTATGAAACGGTGAGTTATCCTAATGCATCTCCACGTGAAGTCATTGAAGGCTGCGGTGATTTTCAAAACTTTTCCATTTACACATCTGATGGTACAGAAATTGCAACTTCCGATACGAATTATTATTTGCATGAGAACCTTACCAACGGAACAGAGTATTGCTATAAAATCGTGGCAAATTATTCTGAAGGAGCTTCATCTGCCACAGCAACAGTCTGTGCAACTCCGGAAACATTTTTACCCGATGGTATCACAAATCTCAATGCCGTTGGCTTGGATGAAGAAATTGCCTTGTCATGGACAGACCCATCTGTACCCCAATTTACATTCTTTGAGAATTTCAACAGTGGTATCCCGGCAACATGGACAATCACAGACAACAATAGTTCTGGTATTGTTTGGGAGGCTTTGGATATTGGACCAGCTGGATATAATCTGGATGATTATGATGGGTTTTTTGCTATTATAACTTCATATAGTAATACTTTTCCAAATAGTGATCTCATTTCACCCAGTATTGATTTAAGTAATTATTCATCAGCAACTTTATATTACAATTTTAATTATCAGGACTTTGCTTTGAATCCTACAGATAGTGGATTGGTGTATATTTCAGGAGATGGCGGGTCAACATGGACACTGATGAATGCTTATGGTGCAGCTGATGCACCTCCAGGAGGTATTAATGCTATATTACCAGATTCAGCTTCTTTAAATAGCGTCGTTGGCAGTTCTGACGTAAAAATAAAATTTCATTATGAAGTTGTTTCCGGTGAATCCTGGTTCTTTTCCGTGGATGATATTATTGTTATCGGTACCGAAACGTCCGGTTCGCGGGATATGACAGGTTCTACAGTCAACACCTTTGATACATATATTCCTGGGAATACGCATACGATGGAATTTTCAATAAATATTCTGGCGGAGGTTTATTATCTTTAGTTTATGGAATGTTACCCATTAAGCAATTACCACATCGTGGTAAAGCCAAAACACTTGGCAAGGGTCTTTTAACAGCAGGAATTCTTTCAGGCATCTTTATGCCAACCAATAACCCTCACAATCTAATATCACCAAGTCGAGCACTTACAGTTTCATCAAGCGAGGTATCTTATACATGACCTATGGATATGATGACGTAACATCCACAACAATGTCAGTGCAAACCGAAGTTCAACTTAATTCCGGTACAAGTTTAACCGCACACGATCCCGCACATGGTTTACTTGCCGTAATTCCCTATCAATTTGAATTAGGCGCGTTTACACC
>ERZ651768.2355-NODE-2355-length-13165-cov-3.336797_pt1 | contig 13165 bp, 10 predicted proteins | sample MGYA00514754_ERZ651768 | MGnify/ENA metagenome assembly ERZ651768 | reverse complement strand
CACGCAGATAAACACCTCGCTCGACTCATCGACCATCTCGAATTCTCAGGCCAACTGGACAACACGGTGATCATGCTTCTTTCAGACAACGGGGCAAGTCAGGAGGGTGGGCCGCTCGGCTTTGTGAATGCGATGGGGCCCTACAACGGGCTCCCAGAGCCCATCGACGCCAAATTTGACCGGATCGACGACATCGGGGGACCCGACACTCACAGCAACTTTCCTTGGGGTTGGTCAATGGCTGCCAACACACCACTGCGCCGATACAAGCAAAATACTCATGGCGGTGGAGTGCGAGACCCATTAGTTGTGCACTGGCCGCGCAAGGTCACACAACCCGGATTAAGAGATCAGTTCTGCCACGCGTCTGACATTGTTCCAACCCTGCTTGACCTCATAGGGGTGGAGGCGCCCGACACAATTAACGGTGTTCAGCAAAAGCCGATCGAGGGCGTAAGTTTCGCGTCAACGTTGACAGACAGGCACGCGCAAACCGGAAAAACAACCCAATATTTCGAAATGTTCGGTCATCGAGGGGTAGTCCACAGCGGGTGGAAGGCCGTTGCTTTTCACCCTCCTGGAACTCCCTATGGGGACGACCATTGGGAGTTGTTCAATCTTGTAGACGATTTCAACGAAACCAAAGATCTATCGGCAATCGAAGGGGCTCGACTTAGCGAAATGATTGACCTCTGGTGGGAGCAAGCGAGACTGCACCAAGTACTTCCTCTCGATGACCGCTTTGCCGAGCGCTTCGCCGAAAACGCCGAACGTCATTTAGGGGGCCGCACCTCTTTCACATTTTGGAAAGGAATGGGGCATCTACCTAGCGATGTCGCTCCTGATTTACGAAGTCGCAGCTACCGCCTGGACGCCCAGATCGAACCGATCAAAAGCAACGTCTCAGGGGTATTGATCGCTCATGGTGACGCAACTTCCGGCTACAGCCTGTATCTGGATGATCGAAGCCATCTTGTTCATGATCTGAACATTGGCGGAAGTCATCAGATACTTCGCTCACCCAATCCGGTTCCTCTGGGAGCAACGAACCTGGGCTTTTACATGACGCGTGAGGAACACGGGCAACGCGGACTGGGTCGACTAGTTGTTGACGGTGAGGTGGTAGCCACACAAGAAACGGACAACATTTTTTTCCTGATGATTTCCTGGTCTGGTCTAGATATCGGTCTCGATCGAGGAACCCCAGTGTCGCGTTACGAATCGCCAAATTGCTTCACTGGTGATCTCGTGAAAGTCACTATCGACTTAGCCGACGATCAAATTCTTGATGGGGAAGGTCTGGGTCGAGCGGAAATGATGCGAGAGTAGGAACTCAACCGCGCGTGAAGAGCAACTGGAATTCAATAATCCCGTGATCTTCGACCGAAACCACAATGACTGCCGAGGGAACGGCGACTTCATAGTCAGCAAATGCGACTTCTGCTGAGCCCACGACAACGATCGTGCCGTTGACGAGTTGCGCTTCAAGGATGACCGGAACATCGTGGCGTATGCCATTAATCGTTAACTGACCGACTACTTCTATTGAGACGGGGGAATCATTAGTTCCGGGAAGAGTTACTGGCTCATCAAGCACGAAAGTAGCCATCGGGTTTTCACTGACGTTCAGCGCGTGGCGTGCGGCCCGGTCACGTCGCGAGTCGTTCGTGATGATGGTCGAGAGATCAGCTGAGACCGAAACCTGAACGAGTTGCCCGTCTTCGATCGAGAGGTGACCTTCAACTTCGCCAGTTCGCCCTACTGCCGTGAAGGACCCGATCCGAGCAAGTTCTCCTTCCACTCTGAATCCAACAAATGATCCCGTGGATTCGTCAAAGGTGAAACTTCCAAAGGTCGAATCCACGTACCAAACGCCATCGTCGGACGCGGCGATCGTTGTTTCTGCAGCGATATCCGTTCGGGAATTGTCTGAACCCGCGACACTCGTAGCGGGTTGTGAAGCTCCTAGCTCTTCAAGAGAAGCAACCGCCGCGTCAAGAGATACTTCGTCGGGCGCGGCACGTAAAACTCTCCAGGCGCCGTACGCGACCATGACGCCAACGACCAAAACCAGTGCCGAGGTAGCGATGATGACAGTGCGTCGACTACCCACGATTTCAATCCTTTAACTCTAACCGGAAGCCCAAAACCTCTACAGGCTGACTCCCACCGATCTGATAGGCAATCTCGGGGTAGGGGCTAAATCCGAGCCTACGGTAGAGGTGCTGTGCAACCTCCATATAGTCTGTCGTGTTCAACACAAGAGCGACCCGGTCATCGGCTCTGGCCCTATCGATGCACCACTGGGTTAGCGCGCCACCAATTCCGAGCCCTTGACAGGAGGGGTCGGTCGCCAGCACCCGGAATCCGGCGCACCCTTCAGGGTTGCCTGACTTCACTTCCTTGGAATAGTCGTGGTGATACGCGAGACTTCCAACAATTCTTTTATCAAGCTCGGCGACGATGATTTCTGCTCGTTCCGCTCTCCCGGCAACGTCGCGTAACTCCGCTCCGTACCAGCCCAGGTCATCGGGAAGACCAGTTTCGGCAAACAGCGGTCGGTAGGCGGCCATTGTGACGGCCGCAACCTCGTCGTACTCAGCGCTTCGGGCTTCTCGAATAATCAATGTTGACGGCATAAGGGTCTCCAAACTCGACTTTGGTCTCGTCGTAGCTGTCAGCGAACGGTAGCGTCATGTTGGGGTCAGGGAACCCTAGGGGGCAGTTGAAATGCCGAGCGAGCCATCGAAAGAACTTGTGGTCCTCGATAATCCGCGACCCGGACGCAACTATGAAATTCGTTGCGAAACTCCGGAACTGACGTGCTTGTGTCCCGTGACGGGACAACCGGACTTCGCGACGGTCGTGATTACCTACGTACCCGATGCCCAAATCGTCGAGTTGAAGTCATTGAAGTCGTACCTTTGGAGCTTCCGCAACGAGGGGGTGCACCACGAGGGAATTACGAATCGCATTTTGGATGACCTGGTATCGGCGTTAGCTCCTTCATTGATGACCGTCACCACTGAGTGGTTGGTGCGTGGGGGTATCACCACGACAGTCTCCGCGAGTCACCCAGATTGACGCTGCCTCTAGATTCCTAGGCGTCGAGCACGGTGCCGCCTTCGCGGGGCTCAACGAGGGGGGCCTGGGTCGACCAAGGAAAGTTGATCCATTGATCCGTATATTTCCACACATATTCGCACTCGACGACAGAGCGAGATTTCTCGTAAAGGACCGCTGTCCGTACCTCAGCAACCTCACTCAGGCAGTGGTTACGAACAAGGGCGAGCGTGTGACCGGTGTCCGCCACGTCGTCCACGATCAGCACTCTGGTGTCGCGCAGATCAACTACGTCAACATAAGGTGGGAGCACGACAGGAACGTCTAGACGCTCGTCTACCCCTGTGTAGTACTCGACGTTCATGACGTAAAGATTCTTTACAGATAAGGCGTAGCCCAACGATCCAGCCACGAAAAGACCACCTCGAGCTATGGCGAGAATGATGTCGGGCCGGTAGCCGTCGTCGGCAACACGGGTTGCGAGAGCGCGGCAAGCGATACCGTAGTTGGTCCAGTCAAGGACTTCGCGGGGCTGATCATTCATCTCCGGAAGTTACACCCATCGCAGACTTAATCCTTGTGACACGTTCGACGATGTCACTCTTGCCGTCATCAGCACTAGCTTGTCCTAATGCCGTTGCTGGCCCCGCAACACAAGCTAGTGCTGCGACAGTTGCTGTCGCGGGGCGGCACCGCTTTGCCCAGCGAGCTATCAATCGACATAGATCTCGCAACCGAAGATGTGTTGAACGCACTCGATCATCTTCACCGAACCGATTTAGCGGCTCCCATGCCCCACACCCCAGGACTAGGGGAAGGTCGCTGGTCGCTTACTTCGCACGGACAGCAAGTTGGGCCCTCGTTGGCGAAAAGCGAGTCGATAATTACTCCCAGCGAAGACTCTGTAGACCCTGCCGAAGGGTGGGGTTTCCCGTGGCGGCCTGTGAAGAAAGATCCCCCTGTTTACGCGAGGAACTTGCCACGGCCGAGGAGCCAACGTCGAAATGCGGTCCGGCAACCCCGTTTTGCTTTGCATGTGCCAAATCGTCCGCCTGAAAGGCGCCGCTGGGGCCTATTAGCTCTCGCTTCGCTGGTAACGGTTGCTGGGATCGCGTTGCTGTTAATGACCATCCGACAAGTCAACATAGAGATCGGTGGAATCGAAGACGGTGTCGCATTGCAGCCAAGTTCCATCGAGGGAACCCAGATTTCTTTCACTCTTAGCGGAGCAAATGCGCGATCCGCAGAACTGCTGCTTGATGACTTCCCCGTCAGTGGCGTTCAACGGTATGGGAATCGGATTGTGTGGGTAGCACCTCCGCTAACCGAAGGGCCACATTCACTGGAATTGGTGGTGCAACGACGGCTCTACGGCCAAACGTCGAGTTTGCTCAATTTCACCGTTGATGGCACACCTCCATTGATTGACTTACCCAAGGTTATGGAGCCCGTACCTATGAATGAGCCTGTCACCATTGCGGGGACTTCCGAGCCAGGCGCGACCTTAATAGTGGCTGGCGTACCGATCGAAACCCGGGATGGTTCATTCGTTCTCGAACTTGATGAGCCTCCAGCCGGGCCCGTGTCGGTGTTAGCAATCGACCGTGCAGGCAACACAAGTACTTTCAACATGATCATTCCGGTCGCGTATCCCAGAACACAAGGCGTACATGTGAGCGCTGCCGCGTGGGCACACGAGGGTTTGAAGAACTCCGTGCTCGACTTAATTCGGGCAGGGAAAATCACCGCTATTGAAATCAGCCTGAAGAACGAGAGCGGAGTAGTTGGCTACCACAGCAATGTGCCACTGGCACGAGAGATAGAAGCCTCTAGTGACCTGTTCAACCTTCGCTCAGCTATTGAAGAACTACATGCGTTAGACGTCAGAGTGATCGGCCGCATAGTCGCTTTCAGAGATCCCATTCTCGCTAAGCACGCCTGGGCGCAAGGCAACGAAGACTGGGTGATTCAAACCTCTGATGGTCGACCCCTCAGCAAATACGGGGGCTTCACTAATTTTCACAACATCAACGTCCAGAACTACAACCTCGACATCGCCAGAGAAGCTGCTGAGGCTGGGATCGACGACATCCTTTGGGACTATATGAGACGCCCCGAGGGACGGCTAAACAGCATGTTGATACCAGGAGTCGGTTTGGATGACCCTTCGCCAATCATTGTGGACTTTCTGCGCAAATCTCAAACCTTGCTGCGCGAGCACGGAGTTTTCCAAGGCGTTTCCGTTTTCGGAATTTCCGCAACAAGAGGTGAATTCATCGCTCAAGATATTGCTGGCATGGCTCACTACGTCGACTATGTCGCACCAATGGTGTATCCGTCTCATTGGTCTCGAGGTGAGTATGGAATAGCGCACCCAGAAGCGCAGCCTTACGACATCACTCGAGCTTCCTTGGCTGACTTTCAACGAGTACTGGACGGCACGAACACAGCGTTAGTTCCTTGGCTTCAAGATTTTTCGATGAGAGTTCCTTACGGACCCGCAGAGGTGAAAGCCCAGATTGATGCCGCGGCCTCGTTGGGTATACACGACTGGTTGATTTGGGATCCAACTGTCACCTATACGGCCGAGGGCATCGTCGCCGCGCCGAGTTAGGAACGGACGGTGTCTCAGCGCTAGCCGTCGAAGAAATTTTGACGCAACTTGTATTTCTGAACTTTCCCGCTTGGGGTCATCGGAAAATCCTCAACAATTACTAGATCCTCAGGCCAGAATTGCGGCGTCACTCCGTGTGTTTGAAGAAATTCACTGAGGCTCACGAGCGTCGGGGGGTCTCCAGAAGGCACCACAAAGACGCACCCAATTTCTCCCAGACGTTCGTCGGGCTTACCAACGATTGCTGCTCCCGCTACCAGGGGATGACGTAACAAAAGGTCCTCTATCTCCTTCACCGGGACGTTTTCGCCACCTCGAATGATGATGTCTTTAGATCGGCCAGTGATTCGGATATATCCGTCATCGTTCATGACGGCGCGGTCTCCGGTGTCGAACCACAGTCCGTGCCACGACGCCTCGCTCAAAGCGCGTCCCTGTACGTATCCCACAAAGAGCTCCGAGCCGCAACATTGGAGATCACCTTCAACTCCTAGGACTGGATGTCCATCATCATCAATTACGCGGACTTGATTGCCTGGAAGGGGGCAGCCGTCGGTAAGTCGCAGGGCAAGAGGGTCCGAAGGGCGTCCCACGGTAAGCAAAGCGCATTCGGTCATCCCCCAGCCTGGAAGAACAACGCAGGGAAGGGTTGCGTCAGCTTGTTCAAGCACCGGTTCGGGGACTGCGGCTCCGGCGCACACGAATCGCATCCAACTCGATAAATCTCGGTGTTCAACTTGATCGACAGCGAGGACGTCAGCAAGAAATGGAGTTGCCCCCATCGATATCTGGATCTTGTGACGTTCAATCAAGTCAACAAACTCTTGAGGATCCCAAATGTCCTGCAAGACGACATGTCCCCCCAATGTAAGTGGAGCGCGAATGCCATAGAGGTAGCCCGTTTGGTGCGCAAGGGTGGACGCCATGTGAAACGTATAGCCGGGTCCGACGTCGGTTCCGAGGGGCGACGAGACACCTTCGCACACAGCTTCCACAAATAGATCGACAGCTGCGTTGAGGGTGTTTTGGGTGTGCATCACCCCTTTTGGTTGGCCCGTAGTGCCGGACGTGAACATCACTTCGCATACTTCGTGAGTTCCCGGCCTGAGTAGATCAACGGCTGCTCGATCGTAGGAGGAGAATCGGCCTTGTTCGAGGAGGTCTTCCCATGTCAGTGCGTCAGCTAATGCACCGTCGCCGACGGTCACGATCTCTTTTACCCAAGGACAACGTTCCCTCAGGTCGGCGTGCATCGCTCCAAGCTCGAACCCTCGAAATTCGTTAGCGGTGATAACAACCGCTGGTCGAGCAAGCTCGCTCATAACCAAAACTTCGTTAGTTCTAAATATTGGGGCGACAGGATTGATTACACCGCCTATCCGCTCAACTGCAGCGACCGCAACCAAAAATTCGCGCCAATTCGGCATTTGAACCTGAACCACGACGCCGGGGCGAACGCCGAGTTCGAGCAGACCGCGGCTAATTTCGTCTACTTGAACCGCAAATTCTGACCAGGTGATCGACCCAAACCGATCTGTAATGACCACGTGCTCGCCGCGCTCCGCGGCCCAATGATCAACGAGAGGATCAAAAAATCGGTCTGGCCAATCGCCAGCTTCAATCGTTGTTGAAATTCGCGACTGGCTAAGCGTGGTTTCAAAGAATCCCTTCGACGTTGGCATCAGCAGTCCCTTTTAGTTGACTTTGTTCATCATCCGGATCGGAAACGAGGGAGAACTTCCTGTGCCATGAAACGCTCCGCCTCTTCGACGTAGTGCATCGGTGATGCGGCGCTAAGAATGATCGTTCGGGCCCCAGAATCAACGTACTCGCGCAGCCGTTCTGCGCATCGGTCCGGATTCCCAGCAATCGCATATTTATCAATCATCTTGCTGAAGTCTTGGTTGTATTGCTTTGAAAGACGTTGGTTGGCGTGTTCGATGGCAGTGGCATTGTCCTCATGGCAGCAGAAGAAAATAAAGAGCCCGGGATCGACAGGAGATTCATTACCTTCGTCCGCTCGATACTCCGCGATCCGAACATTGGATTCTACGAGCATGTCTGGCGTGTACATATACGGAAGCCACCCAGAGCCATAGCGGGCGGCGCGGCGCCACGCAGCTTCTTTCCGGCCAGAAATCCAGATTGGTGGTGATGGCTGTTGAACCGGTTTAGGTGCCAGCGTTACACCAGAAAGTTGGTTGAATTGACCTTCGAAGTGAACGTCATCTTCGGTAAAAAGCTTTCTCATGATTTCTAGCGCTTCATTGGTTCGAGCTCCGCGTTCTGAGACAGGGACTCCGGAGGCTTCGAACTCCTGGGGAAGCTCGCCTCCAACCCCAATTCCCATATGGAAACGTCCACCCGAAGCTACGTCTAACGCCGCCGCTTGTTTCGCGGCAAGCACCGCTGGATATAAAGGAAGCAAGGTGATGGTGGACATTAGTTTCAGTTTCGTCGTCGCTCCAGCCGCCACCGCCAGAGAAATAAACGCGTTCGAGCAGGGGACGTGGAAGAACACGTGCTCCCCTGTAGTGGCGTAGTCATACCCAAGTTCTTCGATTGCTTGTGCTTGTTCCGCTATGTGGTCGGCGCGCCGCATGGACAGACCGAATTGAACCCTCGACTGTGTTTGCTGGTCACTTCCCACAGATCACCTCTTTGTTATGGAATTGACCGTAGCCGCGACCTCAACCTTTGAAGGAGAATCGAAGGACCGGACACCCAGTTAGGGCGCCCGGTCCATCGCTGTCCGTGCGTTGGGGTAGATCGGTAGCTGGCCGCAAAAGCAGTTCAGCTTCCCCCCTTTGCTGTCGGCGCCTCCCCCGTGGAAAGCGGCACCAACGGTCACGTCCTATTTGGTTTTCGGGCCGCACCTGGTTGGCCCAAAACCCTCTGCGGACGATCGATCGGAGCTTAAGCTTTTCACTTACTAAACGCAAATTTAGGAGATTTGAAAGTCGGCCAAGAGGCGCATTTATTGGGCGCAGCGCGTTGGTCAGTGCTAGGCCAGAGGGATGACCACACACAAAATCGACGTGCAGCGGGTAGCGGAACTAGTCAAGCGTTGCCGAAGAGAAGTCGATGACGGCTTCTTGCCCAGTTGCCAACTAGCAATAGGTTTTGGTGGAGAGATCGTCGTAGACGAAACCATTGGGGATGCGCTTCCAGACACCAGATACTGCTTTTTTTCGGCAACGAAACCGTTCGTTGCGGCAGCGATATGGCAGCTGTTGAGTGAAAATTTGGTTCAGCTAGAGGCTCCTATTTCTTCATATCTGCCAGAGTTCGCGCAAAATGGTAAGGCAGAGATCACTGTCGAACAGGTGATGTTGCATACTTCAGGTTTCCCTCACGCTCCAATGGGACCCAACGTGTGGGCGACAGTTGAGAGTCGCCGTCAGCGTATGGCCGAATGGCGGCTCAACTGGGAGCCAGGAACGCGTTACGAATATCACCCAACTAGCGCTCACTGGGTACTCGCTGAAGTCATCAACGAGGTCACTGGGGAGCCTTACGCAGACGAAATTCACCGCCGCGTGACGGCCCCTCTTGGGCTTCCCCGTGTTCTGGGTATCGACCTGGAGAGCCAGGAGGGCATCGCCGACCTCACTTTATGTGAGGGAGAAGCCACACCAGAGGAGCTTGAGGCCGTGTTCGGTGTTCGGTCCATGCCGCCTAGTGAAGTCAACGACGAAACGATCATCCGTTTCAACGATCCCGAGACAAGGGCAGTGGGTGTACCAGGCGGTGGGGGTTATGGGCGGGCGGCTGACCTTGCCGGATTTTACCAAGCACTGCTACACAACCCGGGCAACGTGTGGGATTCCACGATGCTCGACAACGCTGTTGGCCAGGTCCATAACAACTTGCCGGACCCAATGGGAGTTCCGGCTAATCGAGGTCTTGGGGTAATTCTGGCTGGCGACGACGGCATGGCTAACCGGCGAGGTTTAGGGCGCACAGTGTCAACACGAGCGTTCGGACACAACGGGGTAGGCGGGCAGATTGCCTTCTGTGATCCCGAAACAGGCCTATCGTTTGCTTACACGACCGACGGCTTAGACCGTCACCAAATTCGACAGCCTCGCCGAGGGACGTCGATCGCTAGCCTCGCTGCCAACTGCGCTGTTTAGAAGGATTGGCTAATGCGTTTTGGATTCACGCTTCCCAATAATTTTGGTGTCGCCGACCCTCACGACGTCGTCCGTTTGGGAGTTGAAGCTGAACAACTGAGCTTCGATTCAGTCTGGGTCAACCACCATGTCATCAACGTCGGCTACGTCCACGACCGCTTAGGGCAAGCTCCGTATCATGATGCTCTAGTTACCTTGACCTGGCTTGCCGCCAACACAAGCACCGTCACTCTCGGAACCAGCGTCTTGGTGATGCCTTACTTGCACCCCATGATTTTGGCAAAGGAAATCTCAACTCTGGATCACCTCAGCGGGGGCCGCATAACACTTGGGCTCGGGGTAGGCAGCCTTCCCGAAGAAAACAGAATTCTGGGTTCCGATTACAACAACCGCGGACAGTACAGCAATGAGTTTGTCGAAGTGTTGCTTCGCTTATGGACCCAAGATCAAGCGAGCTTTGAGGGACAGCACTGGCAATTCGAAGGAGTAGTCACTTCACCCAAGCCATTGCAGAAGCCCCACCCGCCGATCGTGATCGGAGGCAATCGCGCGCCTGCGTTGAGACGAGTTGCCCGGCTGGCCGATGGCTGGCATCCGATGGGTGTTTCACCAACGGGTGTGACTGAACGACTCCGTGTTATCCGTGAAGAAGCTGAGGCGACAGGAAGAGCGGACACAAAGTTTCTAGTTCAGGTGCGGCGCGACTTCGACGGCGTAGACGCTGAACTGATAGAAGCGTACGAAGACGCCGGAGTGACCGACTTGGTGTTGTCCTGTAACACTGGCGAGGTCGGCATAATTTCTGACACCCTTGCTGCCTTTGCTGCACGTCACATTCAGCCGTGAGCGCACTTCAAGGAGTTAAGGTCCTCGACCTAACGGGTGACCCGGGACGGTTCGCGACCAAACTATTAACCGAATTCGGGGCAGACGTAGTTCGGGTGACCCCTGCCGGCTCTCCTGGGCATTCGATGACCCAGGTCGAAGGCGGAGTACTTGACTGGTGGTTTGACGGCGGAAAGCAGCGCCACCGCATCGACCTAGATACCGGCGCCGGTCAAAACACGTATCGCCTTTTGGCGTCTAGCGCTGACGTCATCGTGGAGACCGAGACCCCTGGGAGGCTGGCTGACCTTGGATTAGATCATTCAGACCTACTCACAAGCAACCCTGGTCTCGTTCAGGTCTCCATTACGCCTTTTGGGCGAACCGGTCCTCGTTCAAATTGGGTGGGTTCCGATCTCACTGCCGCCGCGATGGGCGGATTCTTGTCAGTGGGCGGTGTGCCTGACAGACCGCTCAACGTGTGGGGCCGACAGGCGCACAACTACGCGGGGTTCATGGGCGCTTTGTGTGCCCTTTCGGGGTTGTGGGCCGTCCGCCGTGACGGCAACGGCCGTCACGTAGATGTTTCTATCCACGAAACCTTGAGTGGATCCGTCGAGAACATTTTGATGCAGTGGCTATTCGACGACATTCTTCCGCTCCCTAAGGTGGCTGAGCGTCAAGGAGCGCTCCATTGGCTCCGCGCGTATGACCTCGCCGAATGCCGGAATGGTCACATGATGATCACTCTTACACCAACTCCAGAAAATGCCTTCAAAATGATGGTCGACGGTGGGTTTGAAGAAGGACGCAAATGGTTGGGTTACGAAGTAGAAGAGTTATTGCTGCGAATCGATGAGCCAATGGACACGATGAGGCGATGGGTTCGTGAGCACGATGCCATGGACTTGTGGGAGGAGGCTCAACAACGTCACGTAGCTGTCGGTGCAGTTCACGATATTGAGCAAGCATGTGCGAGCCCGCAATTCGAACACCGAAATTTCTTCAACTCAGCTGGTAACTCAAAAGTGGTGATGCCGAGTCGCTTGGTTCGATTCTCAGAAACACCCGCTGATACTCCCCGGACGCCGGAATTCGAAGACACTCCCGTTGACGAAATTGTGAAGCGATGGTCAACGATAGATCCTGCTACATGTGATCGTGCCTCGCAAAGATCTGCGGGTGATCTTCCGCTCGACGGCATTCGCGTGCTCGACTTGACGTGGGTGTTAGCAGGTCCCTTTGCTACCCGAATGCTCGCCGATCTGGGAGCGGACGTTATCCGAGTCCAAAATGAGGAACACAGCACTCTGGTGAACCGACCGGATTATCCGTATTACTTCATTTGGGGCCGAGGAAAACGCAGCGCCACCATCAACATGAAACATTCCCAATCTTTAGCGGTAATGCGCAAACTCATCGAGAACTGTGATGTTCTGATTGAGAACTACAGCGCCGGGGTTCTAAACAGATGGGGCCTTGACTGGGAAACCGTCAGTGAATGGAACCCGCGTTTGGTCTACGTGACCATGTCGGGCTGTGGACACGACGGCCCTTGGAGCCATGTCATCTCTTACGCGCCAACGGTTCACGCGATTTGTGGCATAACGCACCTTACGAACTTTGCCGATCGCGGTGATGTGGGGCCAGGTTTTTCTCTCAACGATCATCTTGCCGGTTTCGCTGCCGCTTCATCGACGGTGGCTGCGTTGTTAGCTCGCGACGTGATAGGTAAGGGTCAACACATCGATATGGCACAACTGGAGATCGGAACCTATTGCATTGGTCCCGCGGCTCTCGATTGGCTGTCGAACGAAAACATGGCCCAGCCACACGGCAACCAAGATGGGTTGCAAGACCACATACCCAACGAGGTCTATCCCTGTGCGGACGGCTTCGTTGCTGTAACGGCCACCGACGACGAGCAATGGTCACGCCTAGCAGCTCTATTAGCGAACCCGGAGTTAATGGGTCTGTCGACTGAAACCGAACGCAGAGCGGAACGTGACAAGATCAACCAAGTCTTCAGGGAATGGGGGGCCAACCAGAACACGAATTCTGTGGTTGAGCTTCTTCAGTCCATCGGTGTTCCAGTGGCGAAGGTGCAAAACGCCGACGATCTGATTAATGAGGACCCGCAACTGGCAGCACGGGGTTTCTGGCGAGATGCGACCCACGATGTGTTCGGTGATCGCACAATCGACACGTTTCCGGCTCTGTGGAATGGTCGACGCCTGCCCACAAGACTTTTGTCACCTTCGTATTTGGGCGAACACAACTTTGAAGTATGGACTGAACTCGCTGGTCTCGATTTCGAAGAGGTCGCCGAGGGGATAGGGAACGGCCTTTTTAGTTAATCGGCGCTTCCTTATTCTTCGAGATCGACCCAACCAACCACTCGCTGGACTAGCACGTCAACAAGGTCGGGCTCTCCGTCCTCCGTACCGGTGTCTAACAGGTCGTCACCTGCGACCATTCGGTGCGCTAGGACTGCCTTAGTAGTGGTCACATCGTCAACTAGATCTTC
>ERZ651768.2351-NODE-2351-length-13184-cov-3.696345_pt1 | contig 13184 bp, 9 predicted proteins | sample MGYA00514754_ERZ651768 | MGnify/ENA metagenome assembly ERZ651768 | reverse complement strand
GTTTCTTTCAAGGGTTTCCAAAAGGTTCGCAACAAGACTGGTTCTCAACCAGGCTTTTGTAGAATCCATTGGATTTGCCAACCTTACAGCCTCTGAATTTGGCGGAATGCTATTGGTGATCTCAAGGGCCTTCAAATTTGAAACAGCATATGCGACTGTTTCATTCATGCCCGAGGTAGAGAGACTATCTCTTAATATTTCCTTTATCTCCATTCCGTCATCTGGTATTTGATTTGGGGAGACAGAGGATAGTTTTCTTGAGGGAAGGTTGTCGTATCCGTATACTCTGGCGAACTCCTCGATGAGATCGTCTTCGATACTTATATCCGATCTCCAGATCGGAGGGATAACCCAGACAACATCAGTTTGATCGCCAGAGTCGGGCGCCTCGGAAGCCTCGGTAACATATGACATGTCAGCTGACTGCGTTGATTCTTGAAAGCCTAGCGATGAAAGAATGGCCCATATCTCGGCCATCGGGAATTTCGCCCCAAGTATTTTGGTGATACGAGCAGTCGTTAATCTGATAGGTATTACATCTTTTTTGCAGGGGTATTCGTCGATGATACCTTCTGACGCGGAAGCACCACAGAGCTTTATCATCAACCCTGTTGCTCGACGTAACGCCAGTTCAGCCAATTCCGGGCGTAATTCTCTTTCAAATCGGTATGAGGCCTCCGTATTTAGCCCAAGAGCGGTCCTTGTGGATCGAGTATTCGCACCATTAAAGTTGGCAGACTCAAGAAATATTTTGGAGGTGGATTCATCTATCTCTGTGTTACGGCCGCCCATTATCCCTGCAAGCCCAATCGCTTCGTTTTGATCGGCGATGACCAGCATTTCTGGTCTCAAAGTCCGGCTCTCTCCATCAAGTGTAACTAGAGACTCTTCATTTTCGGCTACTCGCACCATAACTTCATTCCCGGACAACTTGTCTAAATCAAATGCATGAAGAGGTTGCCCATATTCCAGCATGACATAGTTAGTGATATCTACCACGTTGTTGATGGATCTGATGCCACTAGCTTCCAAGCGATGTCGCAACCACTCCTGAGACGGTCCTATTTTGACGCCCTCAATAACAGATGCAGTGTATCTTGAACAAAGATCCGGGTTTTTAATTGAAACCTTAACAGCGTTTTCGATGGGTTTAGAGCTGGTTACATAGTCAAGGTTGGGTGGACTAACCTTCTTTCCCGTTAACGCTGCGACTTCGTATGCTGTGCCAAGAACGGAGAGACAATCTGGCCGGTTAGGGGTAAGTTCAGTTTCAAGAATAGTGTCTCCCAGGACCTCAAAAAGAGGAGATCCTAGTTTAAACTCATCATTTAGTTCTAGTATGCCATCATGGTTTGTTCCCAAGCCAAGCTCTAGAGGAGAGCAAACCATCCCTTGTGACTCCACACCTCGAATTTTCGCTCCCTTTAGAATCTCGAGTTTACCGTTTCTAGGATTAAATATTTGAGCTCCTTCATGGGCGAAGGCAATCACTTGACCTACCTGTATATTTGGTGCGCCGCAGACCACTGTGATAGGTTCATCCCTGCCGATATCTATGGTAGGGAGCTGGAGCCTGTCGGCGTTTGGATGGGGAGAAATCTCTAAAATCTTTCCCACGATGATAAGATGATCCTCCCACGAATCACCGATTGTGACGATTTTCCCTACTTCCACTCCTGCCATTGTCATCTTTTTTGCGATGTCACTTGGATTTTGATCGATGGGAAGGTACTCGCTAAGCCAAGACAGTGAAATTTTCATAAATTAATTTACGTTCATGAGGGGCTACTTAAATTGTTCCAGAAATCGAATATCATTTGTGTAAAAGTGTCGGATATCATCGATACCGTGACGGAGCATTGCGATTCGTTCAGCCCCCATCCCGAAAGCGAATCCTGAGTAGAGTTGGGGATCGTAGCCAACGCCTTCCAACACCTTTGGGTGTACCATGCCAGCTCCCATTATTTCAATCCATCCTGAGTTTCCGCAAACCCGACAACCTTGCCCGTCACATTTGAAGCAATCTATAGACATTTCGGCCCCTGGTTCTACAAATGGAAAAAAATCGCAACGAAACCGGGCTTTTCGCTTCGCTCCAAATATTATTCGAGCAAACTCTTCCAAAGTTCCTTTCAGGTCTGCGAAGGTAATATCGCGGTCGATTGCTAGCCCTTCAATTTGGCAAAACTGCCATTCATGGGTGGCGTCAGTCGCCTCATACCTGTAAGCCTTACCAGGCACTATCACTCTTATTGGAGGGTCATTTTTTTCCATTACCCTGATCTGCATTGGCGAAGTGTGAGTTCTCAAGAGTAAAGGGTATTCTCCAGATTCTGAAGCTCGATCAATCCACAAACTATTCCACATGTCACGGGCGGGATGATGGGTAGGAATATTAAGCTTTTGGAAGTTATACGCGTCCAGTTCGACCTCGGGTCCATCCAGGACCTGAAATCCCATGGTATTAAATGCATTGGATATTTCCCTGATTATCTGGGTTGTGGGATGGAGCGATCCGGAGCTTACTTTTCGTCCCGGGAGGGTGACATCGATGGCATCGCTAATACCCGTGCTGGCAACCGTCTCGTCAGAGTTGATTCTCCCCTTACTGTCTTCGAACGCGGCTTGCAGCCTAATTTTGAGTTGATTGGCCGCAGCCCCAGCAGTTCGACGAGAATCCGGGTCTAGATCCGAAATTCCTCTTAGGACCGTAGTTATCTGACCTCGCCTACCCAATACAGCTATCCGCCATTCCTCTAGCTCGGTTTCAGAATGTGCTTTATCGAGAAGCTCAAGGGCTTCCGCTTCGATGATTGATATTCTATTGGCGAAATTTTTGGTCATAAACAGTATTACCAGGTGTATCAGTGTCGATTACCGGATGAAAACTCACACAACTGTGAATTATAGAAAGGGTATGAAAAAACGGTCAATAATTAAGTACAGTGGATTTTGAACAACATTGCAATAATAGACTGAGAGTGACCTGACTGTCGGTTTTAACTGAGCCTTGTTAAGTCAGTGGATATGACATGTCGGTCTTGTACACTAAAATGTATGCGGGCATCGAAAAACTTTTGGAGTCAGAGTTCAAGATGATCAAGATCCCTAGAAAGGTATTTTAGCAAGGCAGGAGCAAGTTATGTTAGGCGATGAGTTAGCAGAATCAACTCTATTTAGGGGAATTGCCGCCGCTGCCGTTCTTATAATTTTTATCTTACTTGCACTAATTTCCCGTCTGTTGATCCGAATTTTTTTGAAGCGTATTAGAAGGCGTGACGATCCAGGAATTCCCGAAATTATTTTGGAATCCATGAGAGGACCCTTTGGGTTTTTCCTAGTTAGCACGGGACTATTGGTTGGATATTTACTGGCGATTGGTATAGAAAATCCTATTCTCGCTCAGCTGTCAGATACTAAAGATCTTGCTATTAAGATATGGAAGGTGTCGGTTATCCTCACCGCTACCTTCACTGTTGCCCATGTGGTAGACCGCCTTATCGATTGGTACTTATTGAATATCGCAGAGAGTACCGAGACAAAGATAGATGACACTCTTTTACCAACCTTACGCAGGGTACTGCCTATAACTATCTATGCGGTTGGGGCTCTTGTCGCAATCGACAGCGTCGGTGTTTCTATAAGCCCAATCTTGGCGGGCCTAGGTATCGGTGGTTTGGCAGTGGCCCTCGCCGTTCAACCGACCCTAAGTAATTTCTTTGCTGGCACTTATGTTGTTACTGAGGGAGAACTTAAGGAGGGAGATTTTATCGAGCTGGAAGGGGGACCTTCGGGTTATGTAGAAGACGTTGGCTGGAGGAGCACCAAAATTAGGAGTAGATTTAACAACCTCGTGATCATTCCTAACTCTAGGATGGCTGAAAGTATAGTCACTAATTACTTCAGCCCGACCCCTGCTATGAACGTGATTGTGACTTGCGGTGTAAGTTACGATGCGAATTTGGAGGATGTCGAGAGGTTTTCGGTAGAAGAGGCGGAGGCAGTGATAAATGATTCCGATCAAGCGATCAAGGATGTGGAGCCGTTTTTCGGTTTTTCAAATTTCGGAGATTCCAATATAGACTTCTTTGTTTTTTTGCAGGCTATCGACAGGACTGGGACATTTACTTTGAAAAGTGAACTCATAAAGCGTATTCATGAAAGATTTAACGTTGAAGGAATAGAAATAAATTACCCGGTACGCAAGATTGTATATTCGGAACCTGTAAACTCGGATCAGGGAGGAATTTTCAAAACCGAATCAGACGAACCGTCGATGGAGTGATATTGGATTGTCGACGCAACTTTAATCGTTCCACAGCTAATGACTCCTTATGTCAGGAAATTCATGTAACGGTTTATTATTAAGCCAGTCGCCGCTTATGGAATAGATATTGGTTTACATACCCAGCAAAAGGCCCAAACTGGTTTTGAGACCAGGTTCGAAGCTGAGAATCGGGAACCTTGTCCTTTTTTGTCACATAATTTTCTCTTAGGATCCTTCTAATCCAAACGTCTACGGGAAATGCCTCAAGACAGTCCATAGAAAATAGCATGACACAGTTTGCCACTTTGTCTCCGACCCCTGGAATAGAGATAAGTGATTCTAGGATTTCCCCATAACTTTTGCCACGAAGTTCGCTGATTGCGATCTGCCCCTCTGATTCCATAACAGCTGCCTTCGCAATATATTTGGCCCGAAACCCAAATCCTAGGTTCCTCAAGCCTTGCTCACCTAAGTTATTGATCTCGGAGGATGTTGGGAATGTGCGGTAAGCACCATAATGATCAGTTAGATACTTTCCGGCTGAATTACAAATGAGTTCTATTAATTGCCTAATCCTGGGTATGTTGTTGTTGGCAGAACATATGAAAGTGATCAGACACTCCCAAGGATCCTGTCGGAGTATGTGTAGCCCTCTATATTGGGCTGTAGCCCGTTTCAAATATTGATCAGAGGACATCGTGTCATAAATGGAGGACATGTCGTCTTCCACCCTTAAATATGTTTCAACGGCGTGAACAACAAACTCTTTATGTTTGGGATCGGATTCAATATTTATGGAATTGTCGACCTGATTTAGGCGCACTCGAATAGAATTTATCAAGCCCTCGTGCCAAATTCCTTCGGTAGATTTGGGCGATTGAAGTTGGCGCCACCGAAATGCCTGCCCACTATAAAGAGTTTCATTAAGGTCATAAGGTTGGGTTAATCTAATTGTTTCTATGTTTGGTTTAACCACAGTTCTATGCTCTCCCGAAGTTCATCACGTCTGCATTGCTTCACGGTCATTGAAGGAAGAGATTCAATGAATTTACTTCCATATCGACTGCGGACTAGACGATTGTCCATGACTATGAAGATTCCACGATCCGATGAAGACCTTATGAGCCGACCGAAACCTTGACGAAACTTCATGATGGCATTAGGAACCGCATAATCCATAAATGCATTTGAGTACTGTTCCGATCGGGCTTGATAGATAGGATCAGTAGGCACATCGAAAGGTAGCCGCGTGATAATGACGACCTGCAGGGCTTCTCCCCTGACATCAATGCCCTCCCACATGCTTGCCGTACCCAATAAAATGCATCTCGAATTTTGGCGCAAGCGTTCGATTAATCTTTGGGTATCGCCGGATATGCCCTGAGCAAGAACCTCAATATCACTATCAGCATGTTCAATTAAGTTTCTAATCCTGTTGTAGGCATGTCTGATAGCTGCATGGGAAGTAAAAAGGGCCAGAGTTTTTCCCGAGGCCGCGACGGCCGCATCGGCGATTCCAACACTCAGTTCGTCAAGGTATCGATCATCCCGAGGGTCCGGTAGATCTTTCGGTATTAGAGTTAATGTGGTGGAGCGGTAGTCGAATGGAGACGGTAAAGTATTGCTTGTATCCGGATTGAATCCAAGTCTCCTCAAAATGTGTTCAAAGGTTCCGTTGGTGGTTAGAGTAGCGCTGGTTAGGGTAACGGAATCTTTTTGAGAGAACATGTTTTGTTTTAATGCTTCATCTACCTCCACTGGTGCCATGCAGAAGATGCCATATGTCTGCCGCGCCCCTTCTCTAATCCAATAAACTGAGGTCGGATTTGGCTCAGTAATTACTTCTATCAGATGCTCATTGAGCTCTATTAAATCGGTCCGCAAAGAGCCGATATCATTTTGAATGGATTGAACGGCGTTGATGTTTAGGTGAGGTTCAGACAGTGTAGATAGAAGGTTCAGAGAGTTAATGATGTCGGATATTTCTAGCTGAATATTCTCCGATATATCAGTGAGCGAATTCCAGGACCTGCTACCGCGGTGATCTGTTATCCGCATTGTCCCTCTGACATTAGAGGTCCTAGAATTTTCTAGATATTGAGCTGCTAACCCGAAAAGGGTATTAAAATTTGTTCGAACTGAATTTACTGTGGGCGATAATGTCGATATGATGGAATTAAGCCTCGTAAGCTGGTTTTCGTTGCTGAGGGTGTTTCTTAATAGACTTGCAGACGTTGCTGTGACTGAGTCTTGACCAGTCAATCTGTCAAATATATCCGTCACTACGGGTTGGTTTATTTCAAAACCAAGAGATCGTGTGGCTTGATCTTCTAAGTGATGAGCCTCGTCGATAATTAGAAGCTCATATGTCGGTAGGGCTGCTCCCGCAGTGGCTACGTCAGCTAATAACAAAGAATGATTTGTTATGACGAGATTGGAGTTTCCTGCGGCCTCTCTTGCATTACGGAGAAAACAGCGTCCGGTGGGTATTTCACAATAACCCGCTCCTTCCGCAGACAATTTATTCCACAAGATATTGTGAGCTTTTCTAGTTAGATTGAGTTCCGACTTATCGCCCGTATTTGTGTGATCTATCCATAGTAGAATCTTTGCCAGAAGCAATGCGTCTTCTCTATCTATAACTGTTCGGCCAAGGTGCTGTTCAAACCTTCGTCTGCAAAGATAGTTAGACCGGCCTTTCAGCACCGCGACAATTGCCGAGTCTGCTGACTCAACACCCAAATCAATCAATGAGCGTAGACTCAAAGGAACGTCATCGTTTTGCAATTGCTCTTGAAGATTAATTGTGTTTGTTGAAATGACCACCCTTGTCTCGTTTTGCAATGAATGTATCAACGCGGGTATGAGGTATGCCAGTGACTTTCCGGTGCCTGTGCCAGCTTCAACTATAAGGTTTTCAGATTCATTCAATGCCCTGGCAACGTCCTCCGCCATTTGTACCTGTTCTTCCCTGAACTCATAGCCGCCGAGGTTATTAGTGAGCGGGCCATCGGGCCCAAATATAAGGCCGTAATCAATAATTGGTTCGATGTCCCTTTGATATTTTGAGGAATTAGAAATGCTGGTGATCGTTTCATCAATCGTGTTTATTGGGATTTCATTACGAAGATTGGCGGTATTTCCTGCCGGACTTTTTAGGCAATGGGTAAATAGCGATTCTAGAGGCCATCCTGATGCCGACGCCAATTTCTGTAGGCGTTGTAATGTGGGTTTGCTTGTTTCAGTTAATTTACCAAGGAGCAATAGGAAAAGATTCATAGTAGAGATGCAGTCGGATAGGGCACGATGTTTGGTCCCAGGATCTATTTGATATCGTTCGTTCAGGGTTTGAAGCCGATAGTCTGGGCTGTCCCGATCGATTATGTAAGCAAGATCCAAGGTGTCGATTATTATCCCGGTAGGACTTATCCCGCGTTTACTAAGGAATTTGAGATCAAAATTTATATTGTGTCCCACAAGTACCGCTCCCTGCAGAGCTGCACTAACTTGACTTTTGATCTCATTGAAATCCGGGGCATTTACCAAATCCTTAGATGTTATACCCGTTAACTTTGAGACTTCAGGCGGGATAGGTATATCCGAGTTTACAAGAGTACTAAAGTGGCCTGCTTCAGCATTTAAGGTGAACCGCTGCACCGCCACTTCAATAATCTGGTCGCACGACGGATCAAGACCTGTAGTTTCCAGGTCGACGGCGGCAAACACTGTGTTTGTGAGCAAATCTGAGTGAGGGTCAAACATACTAGTTTAGCGAATGCGACGAGTATAGCATCGTGAGGCAAACAACCGTTTAATTGTTTCGTATATCATGGAAGTAGCTTTAGCTTTAAGATTGTGAGCTTTAGGGATATAACTGACAGTTTGAGTAATAGCTGGACTAGGATCATGGATTCCAATACAAAAAAGAATGTTCCCCCTATAAGAGCTCTCTCTGAGAACGTTGGAAACTTTACGGTTTCCATCCATTATGATCAACGGCTTTACCGGCAAGATATACGGGGTTCTATTGCACACGCTAACATGCTCGCTAACCAGGGGATCATCACCGTATCAGAAAAGGATGATATCTGCTCGGGTCTAGAGGAAATAAAGTGCGAAATAGAATCCGGATCTTTCCCGTGGAGAGAAGAATTAGAAGATATACATATGAATATCGAACGTAGGCTTTACGACAAGATAGGTCCGAGTGCAGGAAAACTCCACACCGCACGTTCTAGAAACGATCAAGTCTGTCTAGACATGAGACTGTATCTCAGAGAAGCTTCTGAATACACAATGGCAAAGATTGCCATGCTTCAAAATTCCTTACTTGACTTGGGTGACAAATATCATGAAGCGGTAATACCAGGATATACCCATCTACAAAAAGCTCAGCCTGTACTGTTCGCTCATCACATACTGGCCTATTTTGAGATGTTTGAAAGAGATTATGAAAGATTTGTAAGGGTAGGGAAAGCCGCCGATGTCCTGCCCCTGGGTAGTGGAGCCCTTGCCGGCCTACCGTATCCCATCGACCGTGATTTCGTTGCGAGAGAACTTGGGTTTGCCGAGATAAGTAGAAATAGTATGGATGCTGTCTCAGATAGAGATTTTGTTATTGATTATCTTTCCGCTGCGGCAACGTGTGCAATGCACATTTCCAGGTTTTCGGAAGAGCTTATCCTATGGACGACCGAGGAGTTCTCAATGGTGAAACTTCCCTCCGAGTACACAACTGGTAGCAGCATTATGCCCCAGAAAAGAAACCCAGATTTTGCTGAAATATCGAGAGGCAAGACTGGAAGGGTATACGGTAATTTGATCTCCCTTCTAACTGTCATGAAAGGCCTGCCATTGACGTATAACCGTGACCTTCAGGAAGATAAGGAAGGGTTCTTTGATAGTTACGACACCTTAATTGCCACTTTAGAAGTCTTTGAGGGAATGTTGACTGGCATGACCGTAAACATTGATCAGGCTCGACGTTCTGCCGAGGGAGGAATGGTCTTGGCTACGGATATAGCTGATTATCTAGTCTCTAAGGGGCTGCCGTTTCGCGAATCGCACTCTATAGTCAGTCGGATGTCAGATTATGCTTCACAGCAGAGACGACTCTTTAGTGAATTGTCCCTATCGGAATATTTAGATTTTTCCGAGCTCTTTGAAGAGGACGTTTTCGATATAACGGTAGAAACCTCAGTTAGGTCAAAGGATGTTTTGGGAGGTACGGCTCCCGGTCAAGTACTTTCAGCCTTAAAGGAGGCACGAAGCAGATTAGAGGCACATTGCGGTGCCTGAGTTACGAGTGTTTCCTTCTATACTGTCAGCTAAATTTGAGAACCTCGGGACTCAAGTGCAAGAGGCAGAGGCAGCCGGATGTTCTGGCATTCATGTTGATGTAATGGATGGTCAATTTGTTCCTTCAATAACATTTGGAGCTCCTATTGTTCGAGCAGTTAGGGCTTCAACTACACTGCTTATTGATGTTCACATGATGGCGGTTGATCCGAAGAAACATTTCGAAGAGTTAGCTCAAGCCGGTGCTAATTCCATTACGGTCCATTTTGAGGCTCTCACAGATGTTTTCGACGATCTGAAGCAACTTGAAGATTTGGGACTTCGCAAATCTGTAGCAATACGTCCTAGCACCGAGGCCCATTCTCTCTATCCTTTCCTTGAAAGGTTAGATCAAGTGTTGATTATGTCTGTCGAACCAGGTTATGGCGGTCAGAAATTCATTCCACAGACCATCGAAAAAATAGAAGGTATAAGAAGTGAAATTGCAAAACAGGGTCTGAATGTTGAAATTCAGGTTGATGGAGGAATCAACGTAGACACAATCGCTGATGTCGCTAAAGCTGGTATTGATATTGCTGTGGTGGGAAGTGCACTGTTTAATGACTCCTTCAGAGTTGAAGGGGGCCTTGAGGCCCTCATGCAAGCATTGGAAAGAAATCGAGATTGAAAATCTTAGGTATTGAAACTTCCTGTGACGATACAGCTGCCTCCGTCGTTGATAACGGAGTCAGGATTCTGTCTAACATAATTTCCTCGCAATCACTCATGCATGAAAGATATGGAGGAATAATTCCTGAAATATCGTCAAGGGAGCACCTGACGAGCATTATTCCTGTAGTGAATGAGGCTTTAACCGAAGCTTCAATAACACCGGATCAACTAGATGCAGTTTCTGTAACGTATGGACCGGGTCTGGCCGGTTCACTCTTAGTTGGTGTAAATGTTGCCAAAGGCCTCGCGTTATCTTGGGACAAACCCCTCCTGGGTATAAATCATCTTGAAGGACACATTTATGCAGGCTGGCTTGAAGGAGTTTTCGAAAAAGTCAGCACAGGATTCCCATTAGTCTGCTTGATCGCCTCAGGTGGTCATACAGAGATTGTGTTGATGAAAGGGCACCTCGATTATCAAACACTCGCTCGTACTCGAGATGATGCCGCCGGCGAGGCATTTGACAAAGTAGCGAGAGTTTTAGGATTGGGATTTCCAGGGGGGCCCGAGATCGAGCGGGAAGCTGTAGGGGCCCACCTTGAGATGGATCCTTTTCCAAGACCCTCTGTCAAGGGCTCCTTAGACTTCAGTTTCAGCGGCCTTAAAACTGCCGTAGTTCGAAGAGCTGAATCAGAAGGTTTTTACCCCCAAAATCAAGAGATAGCTCCCTCATCAGAACAAGTGAGAGAATATTCGGCAGCTTTTCAAGAGGCTATAGTGGATTGCCTAGTCAGCAGGACAATCTCTGCTGTCGAACAATACGGTGCGAAGGGTATATTGATTGGCGGTGGTGTGGCCGCCAATAGTGAACTCAAAAAAATGATGCACCAGATGTCTAGGACACCAGTTATTGTCCCTAGACCGTCTCTATGCACTGACAATGGAGCAATGATTGCAGCAGCTGCGTTCCACAGGTTGAAAGAACTGGATGTTTCGCAGTGGGATTTGGATGCGATTCCGAATCTCAGTCTCACATAAATAGGGCTAACGGGGAGAGAATATCCGTGGTTTCGATTCTTCCCTCTTTGGTGAGGATGAGTCTGTAGTCATTAATGAGTCCACGAAGTCTTCGATATCCTTTGTTTTAAGATTGTCCACGATCTTCATACGAATCTCGGCAGCTCTAGTACATAGCACGATGTTTGTTCCCGTTGGTCCCGTATAGTGTTCATAAATCAGGTATAGAGCCATTGCACAGGTCATTCCGATTCCCAATATCCGGATTAGATTGTTTTCAATAAGAAAGTAGAATGCAATTGCTAAAATTACAGCGAGAATTACCCAAATAACAGTAGAAGATGATTCGCGTCGAACATATTCTAGATGAACAGAATCTAGACTCTTTGTCGGAATAGTACCCGTCCTAGAATTGTCATGTTCTGTGATTAGATAACAAATTTGGTTTCCTCGGCGTTCAATAAAACTTGTCCCTTTGTTATCAGGTTCTGACTCAATACGGAGAACGTCTCCGTTATATTGCGGGTCGTCTTGTTTCTTCATGTTGGCTAGACACACCTCGGGAATGGTTAACTAATCAAGATTTTAACAGTTGTTTCAAGCAACCCCTCTCAAGAAATCCTGTGATAAGCTGCTACGCTGAAAGTCTTTATAGTGAAAATGCAGGAAAAGAAGGCAATAAATGGAACGTCCAATAATCAAACCGATAGGATCCTCCCTGTGGGATTTAGATACTCCAGCGCTTTTCATAGATAAGGATCAAATTATTGGAAATTGGATCGCAGTCAAGTCATTTTTCTTAGCAACAGGAACTAAATTCAGATCAAACGGTAGCGTGTTCAGGACACCGGCTATTTATCATATGTTGGAAGTCACCTCTGTCTACGTAGACACTGTTTCAGAAGGGTTGGTCTTTGCATCGGCCGGATTTGAAGATATTACGGTAGGAAGAATACCTGTAAGCGATAATGGGAGACTTCTTGAATCTCTCATTTCTCAAAGCAACCTGACAATATGTATTTCATCGAAAAAGGAGTTTGAGTCTCTTAAAGATTTGATTGAAACCTCGTCAAACGCAAACGAGGTAAATATTCTGATTCGTATCTCCTTGGAACATGCTCAGATGGGAGTGGAAATGGAGGACATCGATTGGGAAGAAGTTGAAAATTTAAGTTCATCTGATGGTTTTCATAAGATTGGTTTCATATTCAGACTCCCTGTTGAATCCACGCCAGATGAAAATATAACTATACTTGATGATTTATCAAGGTATTTCAAAGAAAATGATCCGTGTAATGCCGCGATTCAACATCCAGTTGTGGCGTTTGCATCGGCAACTAATGATCCCCAAGTGTCTTGTCCATTTATTACCGAAATTATTGAAGATCCTCTAATTTTAGGATCTTCCTTCCATGATCATGAAGGGCAGGCACCTTTCGGAGTCCTTTCTTCAATAATGAGTCGGCCTGAAGCTGGTCTCGCCCTAATTGATTGTGGACAAAAAGCTATTTCTACGGACCGGGGAGCACCAGAAGTTGCAGGTTTAAATACCGCATATATCAAGATGATGAGCGCAGAGCATGGATGGTTGATACTGGAATCAGAAAGCGAATCATTAAGTCTTGGAGAGAAAATAGTTTTGTCTCCTGCTGATATTGGTGATACTTTCAATCTTTATGATTATGTAAATGTGATTTCAGATCAAAAATTAGTGGCAATCTGGAAGGTGGAGGCGAGAGGTAAATACATATAATTCATGCAAATTCAAAGAGATAAGAGGTGATATTGAGTTGTTGACTGAAAATCTAGAAATAGGTGCCAAGGTAGAAGACATCGGAACCCCAGCTTTAGTGATCGATATAGAGGCACTTGATCATAACTTTTCAATGATTGCGAAGATGTACGATGGAAAAGTTTGTAAGATGCGACAACACGCTAAAAACGTCAAGAG
>ERZ651768.2347-NODE-2347-length-13194-cov-9.946558_pt1 | contig 13194 bp, 10 predicted proteins | sample MGYA00514754_ERZ651768 | MGnify/ENA metagenome assembly ERZ651768 | reverse complement strand
TGCTGTATTTGCCGGTGACCTAATTACCTTGTTTTTCTATTGGGAACTGGCAGCAATTGCGGCAATTTTTTTAATTTGGTCTGGGAGAACAAACCGCGCCTACAGAGCAGGCTTCCGTTGCCTCATAATTTATATGCTTTCCGGCGTGTTATTGCTGACAGGTATAGGAATTAAGGCCATTGAGACCGGATCAGTCGCTTTCGAACACATAGGATTAGAGAGCCCAGGCGGTATTTTTATTTTACTAGCCTTTGGCATAAAATGTGCATTTCCTCTCCTACATAACTGGCTCCAAGATGCCTATCCGGAAGCCACAGTAACAGGAACGGTATTCCTGAGTGCATTTACTACCAAACTAGCAGTTTACGCTTTAGCTCGGGGTTATGCCGGAACCGAGATCTTGATATGGATTGGCGTAGCAATGACCGCATTTCCAATATTTTATGCGGTAATCGAGAACGATTTGCGCCGTGTACTTGCTTATAGCCTCAACAACCAGTTGGGCTTCATGGTAGCCGGTATAGGTATCGGGACCACACTTGCCATCAACGGCGCAGTCAGCCATGCGTTTGCCCATATTATTTATAAGTCGCTCTTGTTTATGTCCATGGGCGCTGTCCTTTACAGAACCGGTACGATTAAAGGATCGGAACTTGGCGGCCTTTATAAAACGATGCCGTGGACTGCAGGTTTTTGCATAATCGGTGGTGCTTCTATCTCTGCCTTCCCACTATTCAGCGGTTTCGTCACTAAATCTATGATTTTAACAGCAGCAGCTGAAGGCGGATATATTCTACCTTTCTTAGTGTTGCTCTTTGCGTCCGCTGGCGTATTCCACCATTCCGGTATCAAAATTCCATTCTTTGCCTTCTTCGCCCATGATTCTGGCAAGCGGCCCAGGGAGGCACCGGCCAATATGTTACTGGCTATGGGATTGGCAGCATTTTTATGTATAGGTATTGGCGTATACCCCGACCCACTTTATGCAATGTTGCCCTTCCCTGTAGACTATACGCCATACACGACAACCCATGTAGTAACAACTCTTCAGCTGCTTCTCTTTTCCGGTATGGCCTTCGCAACACTTCAGCGGTCTGGCCTTTATCCGCCTGAACTGCGCTCGACAGTCCTCGACTTTGACTTTAGCTACCGCTGGATTGCACCGCGATTGGTGGGTTGGATTATGAATGGTGGTGGACTTGTTTGGACACAGTTGACAAATAAAATTTTGCAAATGGCGCAAAGCCTTACGACACTGGTCTTTGGTTATTTTGGTCCAAGTGGCTTGCTGTCCCGCACTTGGCCTACCGGCAGCATGGTGCTATGGGCCGCAGCGCTGTTGGCGCTTTCTTTAGTGCTCTATTATTAAGTGCCAGAAATACGACAGGAGACCTGCAGGGTAACTTGACCGTTGCCGGATAGTTTATCGTAGTTCAGACGTTTTTTCTTGGCCTGTTGGCGGAACACGGCTTCCAACTGTTCGCGAATGTTGTCATCCAGGTCGTCGCCATGAAGCGTAATAGTCAATGGCAACTTACTTAACGCCTTATTCGTTCGCTTGGCTGTCGCGCCTTTTAACTTCTTCCCACCTTTACCAAAAACGCTATCCCAACCGGAGCGATATTCATCCGTCGAGATAGAGGCAAAATAGCTGATCGGCCGACTGGGAGCTGAAGATCCGCCGCCGCCTTTGCCGGTAGACTCACTGTTTGCGGACGACGTATCCGATTTCGATGTGTCAGCGGATGACGTCTCCGATTTCGATGTGTCTGCTGTGGAAGAACTGGTGTCGGGTTTCGCGTTCTTTGTCTCAGATTTTTTCGCCATCTTCGCCTGCGTACCACTTAACTATTGTCTAGAACCAAATTATTCGGCCCCGTTTATAAATTTTTAGCAACCAATCTCAAGGAAAAAATTCGACTTAAGACTTTAATCGCAAACAATTTGCGTACCTGCTAGGTCGATAGCTCCACTCAAGTGGTATTTCTAGATGTTGTAAGCATATGGCACGCGCGAGACCGTCGAATGAAATTCCGTTCACACAAAAAAATGGATCAGCCAACCCAAATAATAAAAGGGAACTAAATTCTCAATCCGTCAGTCCGGCTCGGCGTAAGCCAGCGAGGATAAATTCGAGATTTGCCGGATCCTCGAAGGGAAATATCTCGCCCACGTAAGCTGCGTCAATATCCGGCTTCAAGCTCAACGCGTCCGCAAACGCCCGACGTCCCTCTTCCTCTCGGTCCAGATGCGCCAATGCTGCCGTCAAGACAATATGGGCTGTTACCTCTGCTGTCGGCTGGCGTGTCGCATGAGCAGCACTTTCCGCTGCGTCCTCGATCCGCCCGGAACCCATCAGCCACAACGCACGAGCCGTGCTGAAAACCCAGATTACCGGGTCGTGCGGGCTGAGCCTTAGTGCCCGGTCCAGGCTCTCGATAGCGCGTTCCCACTGGCCCGAATAGCCCAATGCGGAGCCGTAGCCCAGGTGAGCATGGGCTAAGCTGGGATTGACAGTTACCGCCGCCTTAAATTCAAACAGGGACGCTTCGTGCATCCGTCTGAGATAGAGAATTCGGCCGAGAGCAAAATGCGCGTCGGCGTCTCGGTCGTCGATTGCGACGGCCGCGCGGGCCGCTTCGAAAGCGTGGGTCAATGCAGCTGGCCTGTCGTCGGCATAGCCGTGCATAAAGGAAAAATATAGGGCATGGGCGAAACCAGCATGAGCCGGCGCAAAGTTCGGCGAATGGATGATCGCCTGTTTAAAAAGGCGCTGTGCCTCAGCGTTGTCGCCCTTGCTAAATCGGTATACGTGCCAGAGCGCCCGCTGGTAACTCTCCCAAGCATCCAGATTGTCCGGCGGCAATCGTTGCGCGCGTTCCCGTTCGAACTGGTCGATTTCGGGTCCGATCGCGGCAACGATGGTCTCCGTAATCTCATCCTGCAGGGCGAAGATGTCATCGAGTTCGCGGTCATAGCGTTCGGCCCAGATATGGTTGCCGCTGTTTCCCTCGATTAGCTGTGCGGTCACACGGATCATCGAGCCGCCCTTTCGGATGCTGCCTTCCAGCACGAATTTGACCCCCAAATCGCGAGCGACGTCGCGCAAATCCGGCGACTGCCCTTTGTAGGCAAATGTCGAATTGCGCGCGATAACGAACAAGGATCGGTAGCGGGAGAGCGCTGTGATGATGTCCTCGGCCATGCCGTCGGCGAAAAATTCCTGCTCCGGATCCTGCGACATGTTCTGAAATGGCAGAACCGCAATAGACGGTTTGTCCGGCAGAGTTAGCGTCTTGAAATCGTTTTCCGGACCGGTCAATGACGGGTGCGCTGTTGACAGCCAGGTCCAGACCCTGATTGGCCGCGCAATATTCTTGACTTCGCGTTCGCCTCCGTCTTGCCAATTAACATCCAAGCGGTCTCGCACTTGCCGATAAGCGTCATCGGCCAGCACGATACCGCCCGGTTCACAAATGTTTTCCAGGCGCGCTGCGATATTAACGCCATCGCCCAACAAATCGTCACCATCCGCGACCACGTCGCCAACGTTAATGCCAATGCGGTATTCGATCCGGCGGTCAGTCGGCATATCGCGATTTCTCTCGGCCATACGCTCCTGTACGGCGATCGAATACCGCACAGCTTCTACCGCGCTGGAAAATTCAAATAAAAAGCTGTCACCTGCCGTGTTGGCGATCCGACCATGATATTCGATAAGGAGCGGCTCAATCAGTTCGGCACGATGGCTGCGTTGAGCTGCCAGGGTACCTTCTTCATCGATCCCAATAAGGCGTGAAAAGCCAGCAACGTCCGCGACTACAATTGTTGTTAACCGGCGCTGCGCCTCTGCCACACACACCTCCCCAACCAGTGGCTCCAAGCATACTTTGGCATTGAGTCAACAGCAACGGCGCTGACTTCGGCAATTGTTAAGGGTTGTCAGGCACCCGCCGGGGGTGGTTGCCAAGCGGATGGCACTAAGCGGAGCCGTTTGGCATCGTTCGGTAATGGGCAGCAGCACGAACCCTTCCTTTTTGGGGATCTATGCCACTGCGTCCGTCGTCATTTTCGTATAATTGGATTTCAGGCACATCTGGTCTCATACCCGGCACATCCAACCATAATCTCATGAGGTGACGTTTCCCGGCGTCGTCTGACCCATTCTTAAATTCGGTTCGCGCGTGCAGTGTCGTTCGGTTGTTCATGAACAGAGCATCGCCCTGTTCGAGGCGAAACTGAAAGGCGTTGGCGCGGGCACAGTTGTCAAAATAATCCAGAGCGGCAACTTCCTTCTCCGTCAAGGACACGCCACATTCGTCGGCGGCGTTTTGCAAGATTTCCCGGACATAGAAGACCGATGTGTTCCCTTTAAAGGTCGAGAAAATCGGAACGGCATGTGGCGTCACCGGTTCGGCATCAGGAGCCTGTTCGTCCCGGCGATGATAAGGAAATCCCTTGTAATAGATTGGCATGTAGTGTGGGTGTTCAGCCGCAATCTGGTTGTGTATAGCGAGCGCAGAACTAACGATGGAGATACCACCCGAAACGGCCGGTCGATAACAGAACAATCCCGCAATCTGGGCTAAATCCGTGTGCAGACGCAATTCTCGGGCTGACGTATAACCGCGCGCCTCTTCCTCCTCGCCCGGTTTGGTCAAGTCCCGAACATGTCCCAGTCTGTCACCAACGGCACTTTGCGATACCGCGACGCCAAAGTGGGTGCCGATGCCCCAGTACATTTTGGCCATATCGTCAGCATCATATCGATCCGCCGGAAGTCCACGCATCACTACAATGCCACGTCCAAATAACAATTCATTTAGAGTACCCGCCAGAAGGTCGTCTAAATCGGAATGTTGAAAATACGACGCCGTGATGTCCGTGAGTGAGAGGCCGCGACGGTTCACGTCTGCCAGCCGCTCTTCCAGCGCGGTGATCTGTGCATGACCTAGAAAAATTGAAATATCATCCACATCCTTGAAATCGGCGGCGCGCCAGGCTTGCGGAAATGCGAAGGTCTTGATAACCGTTTGCGTCATAGCGTTCCTTTGAGTTCGAAACGATTATACATGACCAAAAAGAGCGATAAAACCGCCTATTTCTAAGCCACTTCCACCAAATACAAACAATTTTTTATCTCCTGGCGTGGATAGCTGACACTGTTACACCAATTACAGGCTATCTTCGCCGCCATAACCATCAACGTCGACATGTCGTACAGAAATCCGGCATCCTTGCTTCTGTGGAAGGCAGTGATAACTCTGAATATTTGCAAAGACCATACGTTGATCCGTCGACCAGAGGATGATTCCATGTTTAGAATGGGCAAAACTAATTTTGGCTCGAGGGGAGATCAAGCAAATGGATGTACGGGCAGCCGTGGCACATAAGGCAGGGGCGCCGCTTACAATCGAAACGGTGCAATTGGAAAGTCCCCGCGCGGGCGAATGCCTGGTGGAGATAAAGGCCAGCGGCATTTGCCACACGGATGCCTTCACTTTGTCCGGAGACGACCCTGAGGGTATATTTCCCGCAATTCTAGGTCATGAAGGCGCCGGCGTGGTAGTTGAAGTTGGAGAAGGCGTTACCTCACTCAAACCAGGCGATCATGTCATTCCCCTTTACACGCCGGAATGCCGCCAATGCGAATTTTGTCTTTCCGGTAAAACCAACCTGTGCGGAGCAATCCGAGAGACCCAGGGTCAGGGCCTTATGCCCGATGGTACATCTCGCATCACCTTGGATGGCGAGCCAGTCTACCACTACATGGGCACCTCCACCTTCGCGCAATTTACGGTGGTGCCGGAGATCGCCTTGGCGAAGATCCGCGAGGACGCACCGTTTGACAAAGTCTGTTATATCGGCTGCGGCGTGACCACAGGCATAGGCGCAGTAATCAATACGGCGAAAGTCGAGGCCGGTTCCAATGTAGTGGTTTTCGGCCTGGGCGGAATCGGCCTGAATGTGATCCAGGGCGCCCGCATGGTGGGTGCCAACAAGATTATCGGCGTCGACATCAATTCCAGTAAAAGTGGGCTGGCGAAAAAGTTTGGTATGACGCATTTCGTCGACCCAGCTGATTTGGGGGACGATCTTGTGGCCCATTTGGTTGAAATGACCAAGGGCGGCGCTGATTATTCCTTTGAATGCATCGGCAATGTTGCAGTGATGCGCCAGGCCCTGGAATGCTGTCACAAGGGCTGGGGCGAAAGTATCATCATTGGAGTAGCGGGTGCGGGGCAAGAGATCAACACTCGCCCCTTTCAACTAGTCACTGGCCGCGTTTGGCGCGGCACTGCTTTTGGCGGCGCAAAAAGCCGCACGCAAGTGCCCACCATCGTGGATTGGTATATGGAAGGCAAAATCAACATTGACGATTTGATCACTCACACCATGCCTATTGAACAGATCAATGACGGTTTTGATTTGATGCACGAAGGCAAATCTATCCGCAGCGTAGTGACGTTCTAAATACCGTCGCTGTATTGGGTAGTTTATTCTCACTCCAAATCGCAGTTGGTCACGGCGCCTGAACTGCTGTCTCCCATCAACTAATCTGAGAAACCCAGCCTATAATGGGCATCGCTTCGATGTAAATCGAACTGAAGGAATTTGCCATGATATTCGCTAGATCTTTCGCCGACGTAAACCCAGATCGCTTTGTAGGGAAACTATTCAATGGCTATAACTACGCTCGCACCAATTATCTGGGCACAGATACAAGCCATCGCGACACGCCCCAAGCGCTGCTGGTGGAACAATCCCCCAATTCGGTGGTCCCACCTCATTTTCATGGCATCGACCAGTTTCAGGTCGTGGTAAATGGTAGTGGCATGCTCGGCAAGCATCAGGTGGCTCCAGTTTGTATTCATTATGCCAACGCCTATACGGGCTACGGCCCCATCAACGCCGGGGATGATGGCATTTATTATTTCACCCTACGGGCACAATCGGAACCAGGCGCATTTTTCCTTCCTGAGGGTCGGAAATTTCAAAAACCTAACAAACGCCGCAACTTGACTGTCGATATGGATGTGCTGCCCGACGATAGCACGTTGGTCGAAATGGATGGAATTGAGCAAGAAGTCATTTTTCCGCCAGAGAACGAAGGTCTTGCTGCCTGGAACCTACGCATCGGTCCGGACACGGATTTCAAGGGCCCTGATCCTGCAAACGGCGGGGGACAGTATTACGTGGTCATGAACGGCTCTCTAATCCATGACGGAATTGACTATGAAAAATGGTCCTGCGTCTTCATTGAACCACCTGAAGACTGCCTAGAGTTTAGTTCCGGCCCAAGAGGGTTGGAAACCTTGATGCTACAATACCCGTTTTGGGAAAAGGGCACTATTTTGGCGAGCGACGCCCCACTTTACGCCGAAGATCGGGTTGACTAAGCCACGGCAGTGTCAGAAAAATTCAGGAGCGGCGATGGCCTACGATTTTGACCTTTTTGTGATTGGCGCCGGATCAGGCGGCGTGCGGGCCTCTCGTATCGCGGCAAGCCATGGAGCAACCGTGGCGATAGCAGAAGAATACCGCTATGGCGGAACCTGCGTTATTCGGGGCTGCGTGCCGAAGAAACTTTTCGTCTACGCATCCCACTTTTCCGAGGATTTCGAGGACGCCGCCTCGTTCGGCTGGAAATTGGGCAAAGTCAGTTTCGACTGGCCAACTCTTGTGGCAAACAAGGACAAGGAAATTAATCGCCTGAACGGTATTTATATCAACTTGTTGGATACAGGCGGCGTACGCCGCTACGACGGCCGCGCCCGCCTGAGGGATGCCCATACGGTGGAAATCGGTGATCAGGCGGTGACGACAGAGCGTATTCTGCTGGCCACTGGTGGCACACCCACGTTCCCGGATATCCCCGGTATAAATCATGCCATTAGCTCCAACGAGGCATTTCATCTAGATTACCTGCCGGAGCACATCACCATCGTTGGTGGTGGCTACATCGCCGTTGAGTTCGCCGGCATCTTCAACGGATTAGGACGGACGGTGACACAATTTTATCGCAGCGAGCAGATCCTTCGGGGTTTTGACTGGGATGTACGCAACCATCTGGCGGCGGAAATCCGTAAAAAGGGTATAGACCTGCGTACCGAAACTAACGTCACTGCCATTGAGAAAACCGATGACGGCTATCGCCTGAGCCTTACCACGGGTGAAACCATGGACACGGAACTGATCATGTACGCCACAGGCCGCCACCCAAACAGCACCGATCTGGGGTTGGAAGAGGTCGGCGTCGAATTGACCAGCCACGGAGCTGTTAAAGTAGATGAATGGTCCCAGACCAATTTGCCCAACATACATGCTGTAGGAGACCTAACTGACCGTATCGCGCTTACGCCCGTGGCGTTGATGGAAGGGCATGCCTATGCCGATACAGTTTTCGGGAACATACCGCGCAAACCCAATCATGCGGACGTGCCATCGGCTGTGTTCAGCCAACCCAGCGTTGGCAATGTGGGCCTAACCGAGGAACAGGCGCGAGAGCATATTGGTAAATTCGATGTATATAAATCCACATTCACACCTATGAAGCACACTCTGACGCCATCTGAAGAAAAGACATTGATGAAGCTGATTGTCGATGCAAAGACAGACAGGGTAGTCGGCTGTCATGTGGTGGGCCCTGACGCGGCCGAAATGGTGCAGGGTATCGGCATTGCCCTCCGCTGCAACGCAACCAAGGCACAGTTCGACTCCACCGTGGGCATCCATCCCTCCGCAGCGGAAGAATTGGTCACTATGCGCACCAAGTGGATACAGCCGCCGAAATCTCAGGCTGCAGAATAGGGAAACAAGCGGGCGAGAAGTTGATCTAGATCGACTGACGACTTAATTTCACGTTCATCAAAAGGGCTGCAAACAATCTGATAAGCCTGGAAAGTTTTTGCGAAATGGCTGCTAAAACCGCTGAACTTATAGGAGTTAAACATATTGGAATAGGATCAGATCTTTGCATCGGACACCCCAACTCTGTTGTTGAATGGATGAGAAATGGCACATGGACTAAAGTAAAAGATTATGGAGAGGGCAGTTCAAAAAATCCTAATTTTCCAAAACAACCTAATTGGTTTGAAGATGCTCGGGGTTTTAAAAATTTAGAAAATGGTTTAAAGAAAGTTGGATTTCAAGAAGCCGAGGTAAATGACATACTGGGAAATAATTGGTATAATTTTTACCGAGGTATGAGCAATTGAACAAACCTGATATTAAATTTAGAGAACCATCACTTGTGATGAAATTATCAAGATTAGGTTCATTTCATCAATCAAAATTATCATTTCTTAGAAGTTTTATTAGAGAATTTAAAAACTGGAATTATAGTAGAAATTTATTTGATCTTGATGACGAAGGTTACGGTACTGCTGTTTATTCTTTTGAAAAAAAAGGAAGAAATTATTCTCTAGTATGTTTTGCTCAATATATAAAATCTGAAGAGAGATCAGATAGAGTTATTGCTACGAAATGGGATGCAGCTTTTGTTTTACATGATGGTATACCATCTAAACACGACATAGATCGCCTTAGAGAAAACGTTCCTAAGCAAGAAGTTGGGCGGGTATCTTATAAAGAACTTACCTTATCAAGAGCAAATAAATCAGTAAGGGCATTTGATCATGTAGTGAATTCATTAAGCGAAGGAAAACAACCTGATAAAGAATTATTAAAAAAAGTTGGTTATTTATATCGGACTACTGCAGTTTATGGATCAGGAAAATTTGGTCTTGCCGACCGTTTTAGAATTAAAGATAGAAAAGAAATTTATGGTCCTTTCCGATTAGAGATGATGTTGGTTTATCTTGTTCGACAATTTACTTTCGATCAAGTTAATCATATTGCAAAATCTAAAAATCCAAATAAAGCGGTTACGTTAAACGAAAACATTGCAAGAAATTTAGGTATTGGGAATTCAACTGGGCTTGGCATGGCTCCTTTTATAGTAAATCATCCAACTCTTTTACATAACTGGATTTATTGTAGAGAGAAAGCTTTAAAGGAAATTAGATCAATTAAAGATGTTAACAAGAATGATTTTGATATTTTTAAGGATTGTTTTAAGAAATCTAAATCTACTATTGATACATGGTTAACTGAAAGTCAATTTCAAATTAATAAAATTAATTCTCTTAGATCTGACTTAGATAAATTTACAATATATTTGGAAAATGATTGCTCAATAAAAACTAATTACATGTGGAATAAAATTTATCTTTGGGTCGAAGAGAATCTTGGAGAAGAATGCATAGAATACATTGTGTCTATGATTATGGAACCTTATGATAAAATTATTGATCCCTTGATTAATGATATGAGTTCAGAGGAGGAAAAATATTTTAATATTCCGGCACACAGAAAAGTTTCAGAATTAAAAAAGATTCTTGAAAATAATTATAAACTAATCATCAAAATTAATTTTAAAGAAAAAAATAGTACTACCAATTTTTGGTTTATATCAAAAAATAAAGAAGAACCCAGAGTTGCTAATAGGTATGAAGAACATGGTTCAGAATTAGAACAACCCTTAGCAATCGCAAGAGATATTAAGCAACTTTATGAAAAAGTTTTAAAGGCTAAACAAACAGAAACAATTGCTGATTTTTTACTAAATAATGATGAGGTCAGACATGTTGTTAGAAGAGCTTTCATTGTTGAGAAATTTCCTTATTCGGAAATTCAAGACAACACAATAGCAGCATCTTTAGTTCCAATCGATATGTTACGTTTGAAACTTTCTTTTTTTGGGGCAGTCAAATTTGATCCTAGGTCAGATAAATGGCTCAGAATAAATATGTATCAAGGTGCACCACTACCTCATGAAATGAAACTTTCAAATGATACATGGGTTTATAATTCGCTACATTAATTATGCAGTCTTTTAGTGAAATCGACACAACATCAAAACGCGCTTCTAAGGCTGCGGGATTTGCATGGGGTATAGCTGAAGAAATTGGAAAAAACATGAGGAATTTAGAAATGTTTGGTTTGCCAGGCATAAAAAATTTAAATTTATATCTTCAGAAAATAAAAAAAAACCCTACTGAAAAACTTAAAAAGATAGAAAAAAAAAATAAACCTAAATTTAAAGAATTTTGTCCAATATATTGTGGTACAGCTTTTTTAGATAATTGTAAAAAACTCGAGACTTTAAAATTAATAAAATTTTTTAATGTTAGTTATCCTTTATTGTTTTTGCCTTTTTTAAGCAGGGCTTCAGATATAGTAGGAAAAAAAATATCAGTAAAATACGAAAAAAATAATTTTTTGCTTAATTTCGACAAAACTATTTTTTCTAATAATATTAATAATGATAAAGTTGTTTCAAAAGCAAAGAAAATTTCTATAGAATTTTTGGAAAATAATAATTCATTTTCTCTTAAAGAATGGAAAAAACTTTATAAACTTTCAGAAGAAACTTTTGTTGAAGAAACAGATAGTTCGAAAAAAAAAGGTGCGGGCGCAGGTTTAACTGATAATGATTAAAAACATGATTTACAACTGCTTAGATAAAGTATAATTTCCTTGCATGTTAAATAAAAAGAATTTTTACATCAATGGTCAATGGGTTTCTCCAATAGACTCAAGAAATTACAAAGTAATTGATCCATCAAATGAAGAACCTTGTGCAGAAATATCTCTTGGGGGAAAAAAGGATGTAGACAAAGCGGTTAGTGCTGCGAAAAAAGCTTTTGAAACCTGGGCTTTCACAAAAAAAGAAGAAAGATTGGAATTATTAGAAAAATTGTATGTTATTTATAAAAAGCGATGGGCTGAAATGGCAAAACTTATTTCTCTTGAAATGGGAGCTCCCATTAAATTTTCGACAGAAATGCAAGCAGCAACAGGTGCCGGCCATATCAAATCTTTCAAACAAATACTAAAAGATTTTAAATTTGAAAAAGATTTAGGAGAAGAGAAAAATAATCAAAAATTATTGTATGAGCCAAAAGGTGTTTGTGCTTTAATTACACCTTGGAATTGGCCAATAAATCAAGTTAATTTAAAAGTAATTCCTGCACTAGCATCAGCATGTACGGTAGTTTTAAAACCATCTGAAATAGCACCTTTGTCATCAATGTTACTTGCGGAAATGATTGATGAGGCGAAGTTTCCTTCCGGAGTTTTTAATTTGCTAAATGGAGATGGAGCAATTACCGGAAATGCTTTAACTAGTCATCCTGATATCAACATGATTTCTTTTACAGGATCAACAAGAGCTGGCGCATTAATTTCTCAAAATGCCGCGAAAGACTTCAAAAGAATAAGTTTAGAATTAGGTGGAAAAGGTGCAAATATAATTTTTAAAGATGCTGATCCGGAAGCGATAGCAAGAGGTGTTCTAAGATGTTTTAGAAATTCTGGACAATCGTGCAATGCTCCTACAAGAATGCTTGTTGAAAAATCAATTTACGATAAAACTGTAGAAAAAGTAAAAGAACTAGCAAATAGCACCAAGGTAGATGCCCCGCAAAAAGAAGGCGATCATATAGGACCGGTAGTTTCTGAAGTACAATTTAATAAAATTCAAACTTTAATTCAAAAAGGAATAGATGAAGGTGCAAAATTAGTTGCAGGTGGAACAGGTAAACCTAAAGGTTTAGAAAAAGGCTATTATGTAAAACCAACTGTTTTTGCTGATGTTAATAATCAAATGGAGATTGCAAGAACTGAAATTTTTGGTCCCGTACTATCTATAATTCCTTTTGAAAATGAGAATGAAGCTATTTCAATAGCTAACGATACTCCATATGGTTTAACAAATTATATTCAAACTCAAGATAAAGAAAAAGTTAAAAGAGTTGCAAGAAAACTTAGATCTGGAATGGTAGATGTAAATGGAGTTGGTATAGCTGTAAGCTCTCCTTTTGGTGGATATAAACATTCTGGTATTGGAAGAGAAGCTGGAACCGAAGGCCTTATAGAGTTTTTAGAAGTTAAAACAGTTGGTGGTTGGAATTAAATTTTTTTCAATCTTTTACTCACACCTAATTCTTCTTTTTTATTAAAATCTTCGCTGTTTAATTTATACAATTCTTTAATTCTTAATCCTTTTGTATTGATTGTAGGTACATCATTTTTTGTCATTCCAAGATGTCTGGCATAAACTGCTTTCTTTTTATTAACCTGGTGGGGTTGGAAATCATCAATATCTTCTATTTTTAATTTATCTCCAAT
>ERZ651768.2343-NODE-2343-length-13211-cov-4.819400_pt1 | contig 13211 bp, 12 predicted proteins | sample MGYA00514754_ERZ651768 | MGnify/ENA metagenome assembly ERZ651768 | reverse complement strand
AAAATGACACCAGGAATCAGAGTGTGGACATGGAAAAAGATATGCAGCGGTGAATGCAGTGTGGTCATAGGAGCCCGGAGCGCTGTTTTCACTCCGGTGAAACGATTAGGACTGATTATTGTGGATGAGGAACAAGAATCCGCATACAAACAGGAGTCACCGGCACCCAGGTATCATGCCAGAGATGTTGCCCTCATGCGAGGAAAACTACACAATGCGGTTGTTGTTCTTGCAAGCGCCACCCCGAGCCTGGAAAGTTATTACAACAGAGCGCTGGGTAAGCATGGTCACCTCTCTCTTCCGGACAGGTTTGGCGGTGCATATTATCCACAGGTTCACTTGGTTGACATGAAGGAGGAAAAAGATGAAACCGGAAAAACAGATCAGCTTTTATCCAGCATGTTGTTACGGAAAATCCATGAACGATTAGTTGCCAATGAACAGGTGATCCTGCTGCAAAACCGCAGGGGCTATGCTCCTGTAATGAGGTGTTTGGATTGTGGTGTCATCCTGGAATGCCCCCACTGTAAGCTGCCCCTCACCTATCACAAGACCGGACTGAAACTAGAGTGTCATTGCTGCAGGTTCATAAAGCGAAATATTCCTAATGAGTGTCAGGAATGTAAAAGCACAAAATTGAATTTATTTGGAATCGGAACCCAAAAAGCAGAAGAATTTCTGGTACAATCTTTTTCTGGTGCAAAGGTGGCACGGATAGATACAGATACTATGAGAGGAAGCCGGTCTCTCGCATCCCAATTAAAAAAGTTTGCCAAAAAGGAAATAGATATTCTTATTGGAACCCAAATGATAGCCAAAGGGTTGGACTTTGAAGATGTAACCCTTGTGGGTGTGATCAGTGCAGACACCGGATTGTATCTTCCTGACTTTCGGGCAGGGGAAAGGGTGTTTCAACTAATCTATCAGGCAGCCGGAAGAGCAGGACGCCATAAAAAACCCGGTGAAGTTGTCATTCAATCTTATCAGCTAGATAATCCCGTGATAAAATGTGCATCGAGTCTGGATTTGAAAAAATATTATAATATTGCTTTAAGCGAACGGGAAGGGTTGAATTATCCACCCTTCAGCTGGATGTGTCGGGTAGAGTTTTCGGGAAAATCCAAAGAGAGGGTGGATTCAGTCAGCCGGGAGACAACGCAAAGATTAACACCCAGCTACTCCGGTCTTAAAATTTTGGGACCTGCGCCGTGTTACCGAGGTAAAATAGGAGAGAGATACAGACATCAATTGATTTTTAAATCAACTAAAGAAAAAGATTCCAACGGGAATAAACTGCATAAGTATCTTAGGAGAAATTTTTCACAGAGGAAGTTAGGAAAAAACTCATCCGTCCGGATTCAAATAGACATCAATCCCGTATCCATGCTGTAAAGTGATGAAACGGTATAAAAAAAGTTTTCTAATAATATTTGTCGGTCTGTGTTTTTTGAAAGGACAATCTGGATATCAAGGGCTTACTTCATGGTTCAGCCCTGTGACAGTGTCTCTTGGAGGTGGGGGTATACTACTGAACATTCAGGAAGCAGACAGACAAAACCCTGCCCTACTGGGGGAAACTGATAAACAAAAATTTATTCTGGATATTGTCCATTACCCCGCTGATGTGAACTCAAGACACATTGGATGGATTCTCCCGAAAAATAAAAGAGTATATTCTTTCCATTACCGCCAAATGGATTATGGACGATTTGATGGGTACGATGAGGACGGAGTATCTACAAGTTCCTACAGTTCCAATGACTCCTGGTTAACCGGCAGCGTATCCTCCCGATCTGGAATGCTCAGCTATGGAATGAGTGCCGGTTTTTTTTACAGCCGGCTTGCTTCGGAAAAGTCAATCCTAATGGTATTCTCCTTTGGAGGATTGATTTCCCTAAAAAAGCAAAATATGGAACTGGGAATTGCCTTAAAAAACCAGGGGATAATATTGAGGAAATTTAATTCAGAAAACGAAAATTTGCCATTGTCCTGTGTGATGAGTGTCTCAAAAAAGCTGGCATATTTGCCGTTAAAACTGAACCTGGACGTTGAATTTATGAGTGACACTCAACAACCTGATTTATACCTGAGTGGAAAGTTTATTCTTTCCGAATCTGTTTTTTTACGGTTGGGTATCAATTCGGATAAATTGAATCAACAAATTGAATCAGGTGTGACAAAGGATTTAATCACCGGTACAGGAATCGGATTAGGATTTAAATCGGGAAAGTATTCTATTGAATCAGGAGGTTATTTTTACAATCCCGGCAATTGGATATATGGGGTAAGTGTAGAGATATACAGGTAAACTGAAAGTAGCACCCTTGCAAGGTGCAAATTAATAAAGTAAAAAGCATCGACATTCCAGTAGGAACGATGCGGAGACCAGCAACCCAAAAATAATTATTTCCCTCTTGGGCAGTCTCAACCCAATTTCTATTTTTCTAAATAACAGTAATACGTATTTCATTATTGCGGGAATTGTGGCAGTCTAATTGATAAAGGCCACGATATTGAGCTTTTGAATATCTGTACGTATTTTGAAGTGTTTCCAGCAATGAATCAAAAAAATTAATGATTTTCCTGTTCACATCTTATTTGCATTTTAACTAAGGGATGAAAAAAAATACACTTCCTGCAGTAATTGAAATATTGAAATGATTATATTAAATTGGATGGAATAATATTTGGTTCTAAGAAACAACAGATTAGCAAAACTTCAATAATTTTAAATAAATGAACCACATAATTGATAACAAAATTTCCTTGATTGAGGAAACACACCAGTACGTCCTTGAAACAGATCCGGGATTGAACTTTCAAAGTGTTACTACAGTTCTGGGGTCATTTTTCGAACCTTTTGATGCAATAAAGATTGCCACAAACCTTTGTGATACACATCCAAAATATAAAAATATGAGACCGGAACAACTTATTCAAGAGTGGCAAACAGCCAGCAATCATGGGAGCAAGGTACATAAAGAAATTGAACTGTCTATTAAAGAAAATATAGAGCCCTCTGAACCAAAGGCCACATCAGCATTGAAGTGGTTGGATAAATATTGTATGAAATCAGATATCGATGTATTCACTGAAGTTATTGTTTACAGCACAGAACTACAAATAGCAGGGACCGTAGATATTCTGGCTTATGATAAAACCGCTGATGTGTATGAGATTATTGATTGGAAAACCAGCAAGAAAATAAAAACCAGATCATTTAAAAATAAAATGGGGAACCATCCTGTTACCTCCAACCTCATGGACTGCAATTTCAATCACTATGCTTTGCAGCTTTCAATGTACCGTTATATTCTGGAAAATTACTATGGGGTAAAGGTAGGCAATCAGTTAATCGGTCATTTACAGGACAACCAATGTACAGGTTACATAACACCTTATTATAGTAACCAGATATCAGATATTCTTTCCGCAATAAGTTAAGGGGAAGAGAATCATGTCATTTATTAAATCTATTATTCAGGGAAACGGTGAAATATCCCTTTCAAAGTTTAGTGGTGAATTCGGGACAGCATCTGAAACCGATTTATTTTCCGGACAGGGAAAAAATATTTGTTTCCTGGATGTTGAGACCACCGGGAAGAACAGACAGGATGACGGAATAGTTGAAATTGCAGTAAAGTCTGTTTCTATCAATGAACGATCAGGAGAAATTGTATCGGTCAATGGTCAATACGAGTCATTTAACGATCCTGGGATACCCATATCTAAAGAAGCATTTTCCATAAACGGTATAACCGATGAAATGATTGCAGGAAAACATATTGACTGGGATATGGTAAAGGGTGTTTTTGGTTCTACGGAATTGATAGTTTCGCACAACGCAAGCTTTGACAGAGCCTTCCTTGATAGGGCTCTCCCTGAATCACAGGGGAAATTATGGGCCTGTTCGATAAATGATATTGATTGGATGTCAAGAGGTTTTAAAAACACCAAACAGGAACTGCTGTGTATTTGGCACGGTTTTTATTACGATTCTCACCGGGCAATGAATGATGTGGATGCATTAGTTCACCTCCTCACTCATGATATTTATTCTGACAATAATCCGGTGCTTGAACTCATAGAAAAATCCATGATTTCGTATTATAAAATATCTGCCATAAGGAGTCCTTTTGAAACAAAAGATATATTAAAAGCCAGAAACTATTTCTGGGACAGCAGTAAGAAATGCTGGTGGAAAAGAATCACCCGCTCTGAAATTGAACCGGAAGAAAAATGGTTAGCTGAAAATGTTTATAATGGATATTTCCAAGGTAGGATTGAAGAAATAGCAATTATTGATAAGTATAAAGATTGATAAAATAAATTATCTTAAACCTACCACAACCTCAGAAATGAAAATATTAGTTTGTCTTGGGTTTTCAGCATTTCGATTGGAAGAAAAAACCAGTTTCCCCCCATCTTTTGAGAATACAGGAAAAGAATCAAAGGTGTCATTGTAAGTAAGACGCTGTAAATCCTTAGTTTTAATATGGATCACATATAATTCAAAATTGTGGCCAAAAGTGTTGTGCTCGGAATTCCAGTCATCCATGTTGGATGAAAAGACAATATATTCACCATTTGGATGCCAAGAGGGAGCCCAGTTGGTAGCACTGTTGTCTGTCAGCCTGATTTTATTAGAGCCGTCCCTGTTTGCAACATAAATATCCAAAGGAACAGCTTCAATGTATCGGTTTTTCAGATTTTTCATCCATTGTTTTTTTTCTGATTCAGTTTCAGGATACCATCCTCGCCACACAAGTTTCTTTCCATCCGGCGAGTAAAAAGCCCCACCGTCGTAACCGAATTCTTGGGTGATGCGGGTAACATCTGTCCCATCATAATTCATTTCATAGAGATCGATATCTCCATCACGTAAAGATGTAAAAATGATTTTCTCTTCCACGGGATGAACGGTAGCTTCGGCATTATATCCCGGATAATGGGTAAGTTTTTTCAATACATTGTTTTTATCTATACTATAAATTTCAAAGTTCCGGAGAGGCCAGATATATTTGTGAGGATTTGGATGCCTATATACCTCAGGACAATCTGGACCGTCATGAAGCGTGGACGAAAAGAAGATTGTTTCGTCATCCAGAGCGTAGTAGGAACAGGTAAAAGCGCCATCAGTTACAGGGAATTCCTGGAGATTCGTGCCCTCACTTGTCATGGTATAAATTTTATCGCACTCATCACCATGTCGTTTGGACTGAAAAACTAAATGCGTATTATTAGAAGAGAAATACGCTTCACCGTTATCTCCGTTAACTGTTAATTGTTTTGCTCCAGCAAGGGAAAAGGATTTGTTTTTTTCGCATCCGCTTATGATTATTAAATATAAAAATAATCCAATCAGTTTTAGTATAGAGTTATTTTTCATTGAATGGAACCCGGAAAGTATTTAATCTAAAAATTTACTGTTACAGTTTTTTCGTTTTTCCCCCGCATGACCCTCACTTCCACTTCATCTCCTCGATTAAACCCCGACAACCGATGCATGTATTCATAAATATCATCCACGGAGCCACCATTCATTTCAATGATAATATCTCCGTCTTCAAGACCTGCATTAAATGCGGGTTTGTCTTTCAGGACAGCATCAATCCGAAGTCCCCTTGTTTCTGAATAGGTGTAATCCGGCATAATGCCCAGTGTCACCTTAAATCGCTGGCGTTCTTCCTGTGTTTTTGGACCCGCTTCCTGGAAGACAAGCCGTTCATCCATGGTTGAAAAATGATCTGCAATGGAATAAATTAATTGGGTAATAGATTTCATTCCTCTATAATTAATTTTTTCTGCGTCATCTTCCGGTGTGTGATAATCACTGTGAGCTCCCGTAAAGAAAAACAGGACAGGGATATCGCTCACATAAAAGCTGGAGTGATCCGATGGCCCATATCCTTCCGGTGAAAAAGAGTGTTCCAGATTGCTTTTAGAAATAATGGTTTCAATTTCTGATTCAAGTCCGACAGCTGTATGTGTTCCACCAATACTGATTATTTTCTCTTTTTTATCCAAACGTCCCACCATATCCATATTTATCATGATCTGAATATTATCATTATCAATAATATTGCTCTTTACAAAATATTTTGATCCCAAAAGTCCCATTTCTTCAGCACCAAACCCAACGAAAACCAGGCTTCTATTATTGCTATGACTTTTCGAGAATTCTTCAGCCAGTTTCATCATTACTGAAACTCCGGATGCGTTATCATCTGCACCGTTGTGAATCTCAATATTATCAGGTCTTCGGGAGCCGGAGCGATTTCCACCAAATCCTAAATGATCATAGTGAGCTCCAATTACGATGGACTCATCTCGCAACTGTTCATTGCTTCCCGGAAGTCGTCCAACAATATTTTGGGTTTGTACCTTTTTATATGTCACATCTGTTGTAACAGAAACGGTCTGTTTCAGGTCCACCGATTTGAACATTTCCTTTGTAAGATTTATGTTATCTTCTAATGAATAAAAATTCATGCCAATCTTCCGAAAAAGGAAATCCGCAACGCTTCTCTTTACGTGTATTACAGGGATACTGACATTGGTTTGACTCTGGTCATATAGAAGGGGAACTAAATTATCACTTTCGTCAAATTTCACCCCTGATATAAAAATGACACCACCAGCAGAATGGTCTTTGGCAATCATTACTTTTTTCCGCAATGAGCTGTGTTTTGCGTAGGCCCCATGAGGATTATTACCGTCAGGAGCACCTCTTAAAATTAGTGCCCACTTTCCGGTAATATCTGTGTTTAAATAATCATTCCAAGAAAGGCTGTCATTTTGGAAATTAAATCCATAGCCTACAAATACTATGGGGGCTTTTAAAGTAGTGCTTTGCGAAAAGGATAAGGGAATAAAATCTTTTTCTACAGAGAAATTAAATTGGTCAATAGTTAAGTTGTTATTATACCCCAAAGTTGCATCAGTTATAACATCAAAATATTGAAAACCATCATCTTCCAACAGAGTGAGCCCTGATATTTTAAACTGATTGCGGATGTATTCTGCTGTTTTTCGGCTTCCATTGGTACCAGGGAACCGCCCTTGTAGCTCATCGGAGGCTAAATAACGTACGTGAAATTTGAGGTCCCCATGCACTATGGTTGATATTGGCCCTGTACAATTATTAAGGACTATCAACACAGATGAAATGGCAATTATTATTTTAATATTCATGAGTTAGTTAAGAACAGGTGTTTTATAAGTTTAAATACTATCATTTCAGTGATTATATATCCAAACATATTCAGTTGAGCAGAAACAAATCTGATGAATAGCAAACTGTCTTTGGAGTGAAATCAAAAAGCCCCGTTTATCGGGGCTTTTATTTAAGGAGTAGAGAGTCGCTCTCCTTAATTTAATATAAGATAAATTTTGTTTGTTCCGTTATTAGACAATATGCATTTAATGCATATTCCAAAATAAATGATAAATACGCTATATTTGACCACCCTAGGTCTTAACATTTGTTGCCGTATAGATTTATCTGAAAATAGACGAGTCACTTTCCACCACCGTAATACTTAAGGAAACAATACTATAGATTATTTATTTTAGGTGGATTCCCTTTTTCCAAGAATACATTACTGGTACCACAGATGTCGTCAAAATTGCAAACACCATTCCCCCAAATGATATTATAGCCATGGACACCATGACCAGGAGAATTCGACATTCACCTGCAAAAACAACAGCCTCCCAAATATCATTATATGTGAGTTAAAAGCTCTAATATATATTTTATTAAAGGAATATTTTATGCATTGAAACAACCCTAACATAAAATATCCCCCCCCCTGACGGATTAGTTAAATTAATTTTTCATCTCGAAATTTGAAATATAATTCCCGCCCTACCCAGGCATCTGTGGCTGCATAGAAAATTTGTTTTTTGCTTAGTGTTTTTTGACTCCAGTTTGTTGTTCGTGCCTGTTTAGAAATACGAAAGCCCAAAAAATATGCCGTTAATCCACGAAGACCATGATGAGGGATTGATGCCCTGTGGGCAAGTTCGCCCAAATCAATAAATCCTCTTGGGGAAAATGGACTCAATTGGTTTAATTCAGATAAATCATACCCTGTTGCTACACCACACTTGAGAATGTTTTTGTTAGACAGGATGCGTTTTAAGGGTTTACAAAACCCAACCTGAGACAATTGAAAAATAAATACTGCTTTTTCCCCTGCAAGTTGAATGAGTGAGGGAAAATGGTGCACTCCTTTTTGAAATGTAGGTCGAGTTTCCGTGTCAAAACCTAGAATATTTTCCTTCTGAAGAAGATCACAGAAAGATTTAACATCCCGAGATGTGTTGATTACAAATATTTCGCCACCATAAGCCTCCAACGGCAAAGCATTGATTTCCTCTTTTTCAAGTTTTTTGGAAAAGGTCATATTCAATCTAATATGTTAACTAACCATATCGAATTATTCAAAGGAGAATGAATACAATGAAATTTTTATTCTAATGATACCGGTCAATTCGTCAGTTTAATAACAAATTTGTAAAAATACGGTATGTCCTTCGGTTGTTAAAATAGATTTGGATTGAAAGAAGCGAGCGATATCACCTACCACCCCACTTTTTATTGAAATAGTGGATTTTTCAGACTTTTATTTATGGCGAAAGATAATTCTCCCTCTGGACAAATCATAAGGAGATACTTCAAGTGTGACCATATCCCCGGGAAGGATTTTTATAAAGTATTTTCTCATTTTTCCGGATACATAACTTAGAACCTCATGATTTTCACCTCCGATTTCGATTTCTACACGAAACATGGAGCTTGGAAGCGCTTCCTTTATGATACCATCAATGGTGATGGGTTTTTCCTTAGCCACTATTTTCCTTTCTAATTATTACATTAAAAATTATTTTCAAAGTTTACTCTATCTTTATCAACAAGACTACCAATGAAAACAGCAATTTAAAGTTCACGTAACATATTCTTCTATTGTAAAATTTTAAGGGAAAACACACCTAACATCTTTCCAGGGTGTATTTTTGCTGTTTAGTAAACTTTATAATATACTGAAAATTACAAACATTTTTCCTTCTAAATTATTTCATCTGTAACCTTCCCCCTTTTTTATTATTCTAAATAATCCTTGAGTACATTTAATTTAATTTTTTAAAGGTCCAGAAAAAATATTACTATTTAAATTTTGTATATCCTTAGAGATAAAATATTTTAATTTCCCGAATGACTTCTGTACCATATAGAATAATGGTAGCACTGGCTGCACGAGGAGACGAACGACCAGTTATAAAACAAGCCGCTCTGTACGCTAAAAAGTTTAACGCACATTTAATTGCAATCCACGTAAATCAACCTGCCTTGAGCCAGCCGAAGGGTGCTGTTGACCAAAAGTTGACCAAATCTGATATTCAAGACAGATTTATTAAATATGGTTTTGAGAATATTTTGGATGATATTGAAATCATTATTGAATATGGTGAAAGTATATCCAAAATAATAAATAAATATGCCCACGATATAGATCTGATTATTCTTGGACACAGGAAACAGACTAATTTTAGGTCCCGGATTATGGATTCCATTGATGAGGGGATCTCAAACATAGCGCCCTGCCCCGTTTTGGTTGTACAAAAGAATTGATATTCAAAATCCACCTGTCTAAATAGAACTAAAGTATATTATGGAACACTCCAACGCTTTCATTCCCATCATCGTATTTTTGGTTGTTTATGTTGCCATAACATTTGAGCTTGTAAATAAAGCAGCCGCAGCCCTTGCAGGAGTTGGTGTTCTTGTCGTTTCCCATGTCCTTACTGAACACCAAGCGGTTGAATTTATTGACTTTGAAACACTTATGCTTCTTACAGGAATGATGATTCTTGTGAGTTTGATTAAACAATCGGGATTTTTCACAATTATATCTGTAAGAATAGCTGAATTCACCAAAGGAAACCCCGTAAAGATTTTGTGTTTATTTTCAGTTGTTACGGCTCTTATGTCCGCCTTTCTTGATAACGTAACCACTGTCCTAATTGTTATTCCTATTATTATTGAACTCACCCGCGGAATGGGATTGAACCCCAAAAATTATGTACTAAGCCAAGCGATCATTTCAAATGTAGGCGGAGCCGCAACGCTTATAGGAGACCCACCGAATGTGATTATTGGGTCTAAGGTTGGGCTCTCATTTAACCAATTTATTGTGAATTTGACGCCAGTGATCATCCCAATATTTATTATTGTACTTGGATACATCTGGTACATTAACAGAGTCGAATTCAAACCCATAAACACCAGTATGGTAAAATTGGTTTCAGTGGAACTTCTCTTGGAGAAAATCCGATTTGAATTTTCGAATGTAAGGGTCGATCAAAACCTGATGATTAAAAGTATAGCGTGCCTCATGCTTGCCATTCTTCTTTTTATCACCCAGACGCTCACAGGGATGGCTCCGGGAGTTGTAGCACTTGGGATGGCAATGATATTATTAATTATATCCAAAGCAAATGTGGAGCATGTATTAGAAGAAGTGGAATGGAGCACTCTATTATTTTTTACAGGACTTTTCATTCTGGTGGGAGCGCTGGAGGAATACGGTGTGATTGATTGGATTGCTCATAACGTGTTTATGAATGTTGGTGACAATCCCTACGTTATTGTGTTAATGGTTTTATGGGTTTCGGGAATTGCCTCGGGATTTCTGGATAACATTCCTTTTACCATCACCATGATACCCATTATCCAGCTGATGCTTGAGAGCAATCCCATCCCCAATAATATTCTTTGGTGGGCCCTTGCTCTGGGTGCCTGTTTAGGTGGAAATATTACGATGATTGGTTCATCGGCCAATATTATATCGGTGGGGATTGCTAAAAAATACGGAGTGGAAATATCATTTATAGACTTTATGAAGAAAGGATTGATAATCACGCTGATTTCCTTGGTTTTATCATCTGTGTATCTTTTGATCTATCTGAAATTATCATTATGAGTACAATAGATCAGAAAATTTTGGACAGCCTGTTCAGGGATATTGTCAAATTTTATTCATCATCCCAAACCAGCCTAATAACACTTAGAGCGATAATTAAAGCAGTAAAGTTCCTCGAATGCGAGGATGATATGTTTCGTGTCCAGATTAGGGAGGTCTGTAAAATCATCACAAACAGCCAGCCTCGTATGTTTCCCATTGATAATCTGATTATCCTTTTGGAACATGAATTGAAAAAAAACAGTTATTTCGAGGATAAGAATATATCTGTAAAAAAATCAGGCACCATTGAAATTATTGAAGATTTAATTACCCGACTGAATTATGATATGAGGGAATTAGCAAATCAGGGTCTTGACCATATCACTGACGGGGATTTTATTGTTCTCCATGCCGTTGAAGAACCTGTGGAACTGTTATTACCTGAAGCGAAAAAAATGGGCAAGGAATTTGAAGTACTGATCCTGAGACAGGAGTCTGTAAAAACTAACCGGGTTATTAAGATCATGGAGGAAAACCAGATTAAATTTACTGTTATACCCGAGTGGGACCTGATTCATACTTTTGATAAAGTGACCAAACTTTTTATAGGAGCTTATGCAATTACAGCTGATGGAAGATTTGTCAGTGACAGCGGCACATCAAATATTGTGAGTGAATGTTATATTCACAAATTACCCATTTATCTTTTTGCTCCGATTTTGGAGATCACACCCACCGTTTCGGATAATCAGAACCTCTATCTGAAAGAAGAGTCTCAATATGCCAGCGGGGTGGACTATACCCTAATTTCACATTCATGTGATATTGTCAATTTAGATCTTGTAAACCACATCATTACAGACCAGGGAGAGATCAGTAAAGAGAAACTTAAAGGATATTGCATTGTTTGAGTATTAACAATAATATAATACGAAGACCTCTTATTTTTTGTCTAATAGTATTAAGCAGTTGTAGCAAAACAAAACTGCAGAACATCACATCTGAAGAAATCCAAAAAATTGTTCAATCGAAAAACACCAATCATGCTGTTATGCTGAATTTTTGGGCTACGTGGTGCAAACCCTGTATTGCAGAATTTCCTATGATCGTAGACATAGCTCATGAACATGAAAATAACCTTTCAGTATATTTTATCAGTGTGAACTGGCTGGATGAAAGGGAAAAAGTAAGAGCGTTCCTGAAAAAACAAGGTGTGGATTGGCAATCATTCATTAAGAATGAAAAAGATCAGAATTTCATAAATGGTGTTACCCGGGAATGGACCGGTGCTGTTCCTTTTACGATTGTGTATGGAAAATCATCCGGAAATATTGTAGATTTTTGGGAAGGAGAACGTCCTGAAACACGGTTCAGGTCTGCTATAATCAAAGCAATTAATTCATAGGTATAATTATGAAAAATATGGTCAAAGTATTCTCATTATTCATTGTTTTCAATCTTTCAGCTGAGGAATTAAAACTGGGGGCTGCCCTGCCATTGGCAGATGTAAAAATGGATGGAATAAGCGGTAAAAATATTTCCCTGAATGACGCAAAAGGCGATAGCGGTCTACTTGTAATATTTACTTGTAATACTTGTCCTTGGGTCATCGCCTGGGAGAACCGATATGTTGAACTGGCAAATGTATATAAATCAAAGGGCGTGGGCATGATAGCTGTTAATTCAAATGAGAAGCAGTTTGATTCAGTGGACAGCATGGAAGAAATGAAGCTTCATGCTGAAGAGAAGAGATATAATTTTTATTATACTATGGACCCAGGATCAAATCTTGCGCATAAATTTGGTGCTACACGCACTCCGCACGTATTTCTTTTTAATAATAAAGATAAACTTGTTTATCGTGGTGCTATTGATGATAATGCCAGAAAGCCTAAAAAAATTGAAAATACTTATCTTGCTGATGCTATAGATAACATGCTTGCAGGAAAATCCATTGATCCAGCCTCTACTAAAGCGCTTGGATGTTCAATTAAATTCAAGAATTAGATTTATGTCAAAATCGCCATTGACTGAAGAATTTTAGCGAATGATTCAATAAGATTAAAGATTATTATAAAACTGGGAGATTTTTGACTATGAAATTGGGAATTTGGATGTAGGATTTATGTTTGATTTCTTTATTAAAAAGATTGATGGATATTTTTTAGAGACGCATACAATGTTGCACTTATTAATTAAATCCAAGAAACATAAAACCCCGCTTGGCGGGGTTTTATTATT
>ERZ651768.2342-NODE-2342-length-13213-cov-3.342113_pt1 | contig 13213 bp, 11 predicted proteins | sample MGYA00514754_ERZ651768 | MGnify/ENA metagenome assembly ERZ651768 | reverse complement strand
GTGATCGACGATGAGCGAATTGGCTTTACTTCGACTACTGATGCGGGACGGGAAATGGAACTGTTGGATCGCGCTGGCTCACTTGCTCCATTTGGATCTGAGGCTTTTTTCAGCTTCCCAGTGCCCACTGAGTATCCAACTGTCGACGTTTTTGACCCAGTAGTTTTGCAGGTTTCGCAACGATCGATGGTCGACACTGGACAAAGATTAATCGAACGTTTGCTTGACGAATGGCCAGATCTACTCTGCGATGCGCGTCTTGGTTGGGCAACCGGCCGAGGTCGGATCATGAATTCGGCTGGGATTGACGCATCATATGAACAGACCAGTTCTTACTGCTCTCTAGGTGTTCAATTGATACGTGGTACTGACATGCTGAATATTTGGACCGGCTATAGTTCGAACCATTTGCTGAGTGAAGATGATCTTGATCGTTTGCTTCAGACGGTTAGGAGGTCGTTGCGATGGTCGAAAAATATCGCACAGGCAACGCCTAATACCGGCGACATGCCAGTGATTTTCACTCCACGCGGTTTTGGTGCAACTTTTCTTCACCCGTTGCTTTCAGGATTTAATGGCAAAAATGTCGCTAATGAGTCTTCGCCACTATGCGAACGCTGGGGTGAGAAGATCGTCGACGAGCGTATTTCGGTTTACGATAACCCGTTGATTGGTGGCGCCAGCGGCGGCAGGCCTTTCGATGATGAAGGTGTTGCCAGCCGTAGGATTGCATTGATTGAGAATGGAGTTGCGGGTACGCCTCTGTTAGATCTGCAAACTGCGGGACAGCTCGGCACTTCATCAACTGGTGCTGCTGGTCGTGGACTCGCCACAACTCCTTCACCAACCTCATCGGTCATAGATATCAAAGTTGGGGACACTCATTTTGAAGATATGATCGCAGGTGTTAAAGAAGGACTTATTGTTGAGGAGCTTCTCGGCGCTGGACAGGGGAATGAACTTGGCGGTGATTTCAGGGCAAATGTATCACTTGGATACAAGATTGAGAATGGTGAGATTGTGGGGCGGGTTAAGGACACAATGGTTTCTGGAAATGTTTACAACGTTCTTTCACAGGTTGAGTATATTGGCGATTCATCAGAGTGGATATTTGGATCAATGCGATCTCCGGCGATTCAATGTCTAGGGGTGGAGGTTGCTACGAAAGCTGGATAGAACATTTCATTTCAACTACGGATTAGAATTTATATATGGGTCTGGACGAATTCCTTAATCAACTTCCCGAAGATGATGACGCGGCAATTAACTATGCGTCGCTAGCTGAACTTTCTCGGTTGACGGGTCCTGAGGCAAGCGAATTTGGTCAACTCTGGTTGGAATGGAGTTCTGAACGGGTTCTTGACATTGTTGAACGGATGGTTTCACTCTGTGAGGATCAGCTCGATGTTGAGTTCGAAGTTATTTATAAACAAGGCTTGAAGCATCCCAATCCAACGGTGCGTATTGCTTCGCTCAAAGGGCTCGAAGAAACTGAAGACCGAGCACTTGTAATACAACTTGGTAAGATACTGAAATCCGATCCCGTAGCAGAAGTTCGCGCAGCGGCCGCTATTCCACTTGCGCACCTTTCGATAATGGCTGAGGCCGGTAAGCTGAGTGCAAGATATCGAGAAGTTCTTGAAGATGCTCTCTATGGTGTAATGGAAAACGAACGAGAAATTCAAGAGGTGAAACTCAAGGCGATGGAGGCAGTTTCGGTTTTCGCTGCTGAGCGTTTGACGTCGCATATTGAGTTGGCATGGTCTTCAGGGGATTTGAATGCTCGCCAGAGCAGCCTTTTTACAATGGGACGAACATCGGATCCGAAGTGGATCGAGTATGTAATCCCCGATTTGGAGCATGACTCGGCTTCAGTTAGGTATGAAGCCGCGATAGCAATGGGCGAACTCGGGGATGAACATCATTTACGTGTGATGGACGCCCCTCTTGATGATGAAGATTTAACAGTTCAACTCGCTGCGATTTCTGCTGTGGAACGAATTGGTGGTGATGCTGCTAAGGCAAAACTGGAGTTGAAGTTGGCGAGTCCAGAGCCTCAGGTAGTGGAGCTTGTTCAGCAGGCCTTACAGACTATGAAGGATGAGGAAGATTTGGACGAGGTAGTGACGCAAGAGATGGCACGTTCGATGTTCGGTGCCGCCGATACCTTACCTGGAATTGATACTGAAGGTTATGAACCGGCAGAAATGGAAGGGTGGGAAAATCTACCCGATCCGAGTGAGGTAGATGACTTTGGAACCGGGATTACTGATGAGGCTGAGGAACTGGGTCTTGATCGTGGTGACCCGTTCGATATTGATCTTCCGCCCGAAGATCCGTGGGACCATGAAGAAAATTTTTAATTTACTTTACTTAGTCGACTGATTTGTGCTTTTGTGTTCTGAACGTTTTATAGTGCTAAAGCCTGCGAGCCTGCCTGAATGCTAGTTGAGCCGCTCCAAGTAAGCTGACATCATCTCCAAGACGGGTGGCCGTTAAAGGGGTAGTTTCTCCGTATCCTGGAAGTGATCGCTCGATAACTGCTTTCCTTAGTTTGTCCCAGTGCCGTTGTAACCCTTGGACTACCCCGCCACCGATGACTAATGCTTCGGGATTGAAAACATTTAGGAGTGCGCCTAGTCCAATGCTGACATTTTCGATTGTTAATTCGACCACTTCTTGGGCTATTTGGTCTCCATCGTCAGCGGCATCGAATACCATTCTTGAAGTTATATTGCCGGAGACCCCGCCGGCCATTTTGGCAAGGGGACCTTCGCCGGTCCAGCGGTCTTGAGCGATGCGTGCTATTGCTGGCCCAGACGCGTTGCCTTCGAAGCAACCGTCACAGCCAACGTTACATTTATAAGCGCCTGTTCTCACGGAGATGTGTCCGACTTCACCCGCACTACCAGAAGTGCCAGTGACCATTTCTGAATTTGCGATGATTCCTCCCCCAACACCTGTGCTGATCGTCACGTAGATGAGGTTCTCGGCTCCGAGGTGGTCACCGAATCGAGTTTCTGCAAGTGCGGCAAGAGTAGCATCGTGTCCGACCCAAACTGGTAAACCCATAGAAGCGCTCAGTTCAGGCTTCATCGTTTGATCATGCCACCCAGGGAGGTTGGGAGGATTATTGTAGGTCCCTGTGTCAGGTCGAATTGGGCCTGCTGTTGAAACCCCGACTCCGACGATTGCAGTATTGACTGGTGCCGTTGCCTTTGCAGCGTTAAGTAGTCGAGCCAGTCGGTTGCTCGCATCTTCAATACCACGTTTGGGCTCTGTGTTTATCGAACCACGTCCGGTTATACGACCTTCAGAGTCTACTAGCGCGGCTCTGATATTTGTTCCTCCGATATCGGCGGCGAGGGCGAATTGTTTGTTTGCTGTGGTCATAGTCCAGATATTAGCAGTTAGTTTCAACTACACGGTTATTGTGATACGAGATTTGTTTCATGCATCGATTGAACGCTGTAGGTTTTGCTTTGCACATATATTTTTTGCTTGGACGTGATTTAAACCATACTTTTTCTAAGTGGTTTTTCTGAAAAAACAAAGGCTTGTTGTTTGTTTGCTGGACGCTTCCTAAAAAGGCGTTCATTATTTAACTATGCCTGAAATTACTCATGACATAGATCTTTCATCAGTTCCGCATCGAGCTGGCCAATCTCAGGATTTGGAAGTCAAGCGTCAGCGAGCTTGGGACCGTTTGTCCGATGAAGAGAAGTTGTGGGTCGCTGATGCGTGGGACTTGACAGGAATGATTCCATCGGCACCGGCGTTTCGAGAGATGCAGACTGCGTCTGACCGTGTTTTGTATGTGTTGGTCGGGACCGAAGAAAGCTTGACTCCTCTTGAATTGTGCTACCTGATGATAGCTAGGTGGTTTCGAAATATTGATCCAGCAACTGCGCGAGCCAAGATGGCTCAACTCGTTAGCCAGGGCTGCGCGAGGTACACTGGTATTGGCCGAACCACTGCGACAGAGGCAGGTTTGGATAAGCTTGAAGAGATGGCGAAACAGCAGTATGGTCATTTGGGTGGTGGTGGTGAAGAGAGGCGTTTGGATCACCGGCGAACAACATCTAAAAATAGGGTTGTGGATCGAGGCGAGTCTGCCGGATCGAGCTTCGGTGACCGGAGTGCACCTACTGGTCGTTTCCGTAAGGAAATTCAGGACGATGGTCGCGGAGATGGCCGGCATCGTTATCGATAATCTTCGGCGTTGTCGATTGGTGCATATCCAATAGTCTTTTTGGCGTGGTTGGTATCCCAAAATCTCCATGTGTTGTCCGAAACGCCGTAGAAGATTTCATATTTTAGAGGTTGGGTGAGGCACTGTCTGATCAGATTCGTTAGATCTCGGTGGCTGAGCCATGTTGCCATTGACCGGACTGAACCTTTGGGGGTGTTTTGTGGGTTTACCGTGCCGATTCTAAGGCACGCTACTTCAAGTCCAAAATGCTCATGATAGTACCGCCCTGTTGCTTCGCCAAAAACTTTACTTACACCATAATCAGAATCTGGTCTGATTGAAACACTATGGTCAATTTGTTTGAACTTACCCGGGGTCAGCCCTTCGTAGTCGCCAACACGAATTCGATTATATGGTTCATCCATTTCGAAATTTCCAACAGCATGGTTTGAGCTTGCAAAAATTACACGCTTGACATTGTTGGTTCGACACGCCTCGTAAACATTGTGCGTAGTTGATATGTTGTTCTTTAGAACATCAGCCCAAGGTGTTTCAACTGGAGCGTTTGCTGCCAGGTGTACTACCGCGTCGAGTCCAACAAACGCTTTTGACATTGATTTGTAATCAGCACCATCGGCGATAACCGTTGGTACGTCTGGAGCGCGATCTGACTTGTGTACGTCGAGTCCTGAGAAGTTGAATTGATTAGACAGTTTGTTAATTACCGTGGATCCTATGAGCCCTGATGAGCCCGTTACGAGAACTTTCATGATGATCTCCTGAGTTAGTTTTTTGTATTGTGCCGGTCGTTATGAATAATAAATTTCATAATGTTAAAATTAATGCTTTTCCAAATCGCTATTATCCTTTGAATTGATACCAAACACTATGGGATGTTTTACTTTTTGCGCGGTTTCGGACTAGCACGGGGGGGAATAATTTCTGTTTGTAAAATCTCAACTCCCTTGAACTCCGCTCAGAGAACCAGCGAAATCTGAAATAGAGCTTTTTACTATGGGAATGTGCACTCAGCAGATTTTGTAAGAGATTTTGCGTTGATCATGGTCGCTGCAGCTGTGGCCTTGATTCTTTTCCGCTTGATTCGGCAACCGCCGATTCTTGGCTACCTGCTCGCGGGCGTGCTGGTGGGTCCTTTCGCGTTGCAGGGTAGATTCGTTCAAGATACTGAAACGGTTTCACTGGTCGCAGAGGTGGGATTAGTTGTGCTGCTGTTTGCGATCGGCGTTGAGTTCGGTTGGGAACGAATTCGTAAAGTCGGGCTACGTGTTGTGGTGATAGGCGCAGTGGAAATCACAGGGATGATTTCGCTGGGCTACTTTTTGGGCCGTGCACTTGGATGGTCTTCTACAACATCAATATACCTTGGAGCCGCTCTAGCGTTTTCTAGTTCAGCGGTACTTGTACAGATTCTGAGAGAAAATGGGCAATTGATGTCTCTTAGAGGCCAGTTAGTTGTAGGGGTATTGGTTGTCGAAGATTTTGTGGCAGTAGTTCTTTTGGCGGTATTTTCCGGATACGCGAACCATGGTGATGAAAGTGCTGTGCAAGTATGGCCAATCGCAATCAAAATGGGTGTATTTGCAATTGGCGCCCTTGTATTTGGCACTCTTTTCGCCCCTCGCTTGATGGACTTGTTGGATTATCTGAAATCTCGCGAGACCTTATTGATCGGAAGTCTGGGCATATGTTTTGGAGTGGGACTTTTAGCTAGGGAGATGGGTTTGTCTGCTGGAGCCGGTGCTTTCTTGATTGGAACGGTGCTTGGCGATACTCGACATCGAGATCAAGTTGCTCGACTTATTACTCCTGTTCGTGACGTATTCGCAGCGTTATTTTTTGTTTCTATTGGGATGTTGGTCAACATGGGCGACATACCTCAGTTCTTTGGGACTGCTTTGATTGTTACAGGAGTACTCGTGGCTGGAAAAATCTTAGCAGCCACTATCGGTACGCTTTTGACAGGACACGATAGCGAAACCGCACTTCAGGTAGGCACATCTATGCCGCAACCGGGGGAGTTTTCGTTAGCAATTGCCCGTTCTGGCAGTGAATCAGCTGCTGTTGGATCACAACTATATCCAATAGTAACCATGAGCACATTATTATCATCATTTATATATCCGATTGTATTTAGATCACATAAACCGATCGGTTGGGTTTTTGCATGGTTGTTGCCAAGGAAAATTAAGGAAGATGTAGCGGCTTTTACATCAACGATTGGAGCTGCCAGAGGTGTAATCACTCCCGGAAAATCTGTTCCACATGATTTTGTCGGTGATCTGCGTTCGCTTACGGTCAACTTTGGGATTATTGGACTTATCGTGGTTGCGGGGATACTGGTTTCAAAGGCTGGAATGGGATTAGCCGTTGAACTTGGGATTATGCCAGATCTTGTTGGTGTTGCAATACTTTCCATGGTTGTCACTCTTGCTGTACCGGCGGCAGTTGTTGTGTGGGGAGTTTTATCAAAAATTTGTACGATACTCGCCCGACGTACATTTATTCGTTTCAAAGTGACGACCAATCTAAATGTGGCTGGTGATGTCATCATCATTAGTGTTTCGAGTGTGTTCCTACTTGCCGTAGGTATCTGGGTGGTAACACAGTTACTAGAAGTCATCCCTGTCTCAGATATTACGTCGCCTATCGTAGCGATAGTCATGATCTTCACTGCGGCTTTAACCGCAACCATAGCAATGAAAATCCACTATCAAATGGATAAGACATTTCGCAGAACAGTTCTAGGGGATTCTTCGGCGCATTCAGGCGATAAGGGCGATGTCGGAGGGACGGATAGAGATTAGTTATAGCGAATTACGTATTTCATGTTTTATAAATTAAAAAATGTATAGCTTGTGGACCGTATACTTTTGCCAGACTCAAATCATTAAGCATCAGATGGATTGTCAGACATGACCTATGTTTCAGATGAAATAATCGACCGGTTTAGGAAGGTGACATCTGCTACGGCCTATAGCGCTGTATGGAGGCTTGCTCCGCCGTCTGGCCAGGAATGGTTTGCGTCGGCCAACTACCAGTTGTGTCTTATGCGCAGTGTTAAGGCTTTCACGCCTGGGAAAAAATTAGTAGGTCGCGCACAGACCCTCCGTTACCTTCCTGCGCGGCCAGATTTATTGGAAGAAACAAGGAGGGGGGCGGATTCTCCTGAATATCGCGCGATGGCTAAATGCGGTCCTAACGATGTGCTGGTTATAGAGGCGCATACATTTGACCAGTATTCGTGCACTATGGGTAATATGAAAACGCGACAGCTATGGCATAAAAAAGCAGAGGGTCTTGTTACTGATGGAGCCATCCGTGATCTTCAAATGATCGATGATGAGTATGATCTCGCTGTTTTTGCGAAAAATCGTTCACCCGCAGGTAACTTGCCGTTTTTAGAGTCTTTTGAAGAGGGACGTCTGGTCAATGTCGGCGGAGTGTTAGTTATGCCCGGTGATGTGATTGTTGCCGATGATGACGGTGTAGTGGTAGTTCCATCTACTAGGGCATTAGAAGTGATTGATTGGATTGACGAACAAGAAGAAGCAGAACAATTTGTAATTGGACTGATTGACGATGAGCAAGTCCCCCCAGGTAAGTACTATCCCATTTCAAATGAAACAAAAGAGCGCTTCAGAGAATGGAAAGAATCAGGGGAGCAATAGATTAGGGGATGAGCGTCTAGTTCTAATTCGCTCGCGAACTTTGGGTTACAGAATGTTCACCACTTAGAGAGAAGGCCTTGAAGTTATTTCAGCGATGTCTCAGATTAAATAAACATTATTCAATTCAAGTTGATGTAGCTAATTGTTCGTTATTTCGGTGTTGAAATAAAAGAGCGAGTCTAGAATAAAATGGCTTTTAAAATTGCATTGGTTGGTTGTGGTGGGATGGGGCGTCGGCACGCGCATGGGTATGCAGAATTGCGCAAGTATTTCGACACGGTGATTATGTCTGCTGTGTGTGATGTTCATCACGATGTCGCTTCTGCGGTGGCAGGCGAGATCGGTGCTGCCACAGGAATAGCACCTGAAATATGTACTGATTTTGACGATATGTTGGCTAATTCTGACCTGGATGGGGTGGCGATCGTCACGAGTACTCCTATGCATCACCAATTTGCAATAAAGGCTATGGAAGCTGGATTGCATGTAATCACCGAGAAGCCGATGGGCCTGACTCTTAAAGCATGTCGCCAGATGAGGGATGTGTCTATTGCGACAGGAAAAGTCTTAGCTGTTGCCGAAAATTACCGACGCGATCCAATGAACCGTCTTACAAAGGCGTTGATCACCACTGGAGCGATCGGTGTTCCATACTTTGCTATCGATATAGGAGTGGGCAGCTCAAACGGTGCTGTAATGCATAGTACCGTTTGGAGAGCTAAAAAGGAACAGGCAGGCGGTATGCCACTCGATGCCGGAGTTCACAATGCTGATATGTTGCTTTATTTGATGGGTCCCGTGAGCTCGGTCTATGCGGAGACTTCAATATTCGAGCCCCATCGCACACTTCTGCCTATGAACGAGGTGGCCCCTAGTCTTGCGGCGATGTACGACCACCGCAGAGAAGAAGGGTATTTATCCGGGGATGATGTAGAACAGACGGCAGTCGATACAGCTTTTGGAGTGATTAGGTTTGAATCGGGTGCAATCGGGCAATTGGGAATGACTGATACATCTCATGGTCAGTCACTTGGCGTCTCGACTATTTCAGGTAGTGAGGGAACGTTGTATCGATCGCAAAGTCGTTCCGGTCAGTCTCCTCGTATCATCAGAAATGATGGTACAGAGGTTACCGGGGATGCGTTACTCGATTTGGTTCCAGATTTTATGCTCGATAAAACGACTTCGACTCTATGGGACGGAGAGCAACGGATCAGTTCATATGATATGGATTTTCGCTTAATCGATTCCAAGATTTTGGCCTATGAGTACATTGACATGGTTCAAGCAGCTGAATCTGGAGGCCAACCGGAAGTAGGACCTGAAGAAGGGATACAAGCTTTAGCATTGGCATACGCGTTGGTAGAGTCTGGCGTTAAGGGTGAATCGATCACTTTGCAGGACGTCGCTGACGGGTTGGTTTCTTTTTACCAGGATGAAATTAATACTCAGATGGGAATATAGGTCTAGGATGTGTGGAAAAATGCTTCTAATCGTAGGAGGCTGAGTCGGCAAATTCGGATTTTAATCGCGACAAATCATTGACTGATAGCGTGTTGTCGAGAGCAGCGATGTTTGCCTCAAGGTGCGCGATGCTTGATGTTCCTGAAATTACCGTCGTGATCTCTTTAGGTTCGGCAGCGAACTGGTAGCCCTTGCTTATTAGTTTCGATGAATTTCCATCGGACAGCCAATCGAGTGCTTTGCTTCCTGCTTTTTCTCCCCATTCATTCATGCGTTCACTTAGTTTTTCGGGCAGCGTCAACGTTAGTCGGACAGGAGCCATATTCAACACCGCCGTTGTTGTGGATGCGGCTAGTGGTAGAGCGTGTTTGGCTGCCCATTGATTCATAATTCCATATTTCAGCATTACGGAATCCCATACATCAGGATGTCGTTCCATACATAAAGACATCCCATAGTGTTTCGGGTCAGTTCTCAGCATTTCGGTTACTCCAAGAAACCGAGTTTTACCCTGTTGCTTAAGTTGTTGTAACACGGGTATGAATATTTCCGACAGTAGATCATAGTGTTCAGGTCTGACGCCATGTATTTGGAAGATGTCGACATAGTCGGTTTGTAATAAATTAAGGCTTTGCTCTATTGAGCGTATTGCTGTTTTTGGATCCGTTGTCATGCCATTTTGGCGTCTATAAGACCATTTGGTTGCGATTAGGTAGGTATCTCTCGGGTGTCCCTTGAGCGCTCGGCCTAGCATACCTTCGCTCTCGCCGTATTCCTCAGCCGTGTCAAATAAGTTAACTCCAAGGTCAATAGCACGGTTAACCAATGCAGCTCGTCCGGAGTCATCTAGCCCTGTTTTTTGTCCAAAATGGGAAGGCCCTCCGGTGCCGTAGCTCAGCAGCGAAACTTCTACGCCGGTTTCACCTATTTTCCTATATTGCAATGGCTATGAATCTCAGTATTCTAGGATTGCGCGACCCATAATATTGCCGCTCATTAATTCATCGCAAGCTTGATTGATTTCATCGAGGCTGTATCGTTTTGTGACTAACTTATCGAGAGGAAATTTGCCTTCTTTGTAGAGGCGTAAATACATGTTGAAATCTTTGTCGGGATAAGTTGCACCCAGGGAACCTCGATACTGGCGCTGGTGGAACATAAAGTGTCCTGGCCAGACTGTCATTTCTGGCCCAGGCATTCCTATAAGCACGGCCATACCACCGATATTATCCGCACCGGAACCACCGCTGCGAGTAGCCGGAAGTATTTGTTCGTTCGTGATACGAAGTCCAATGGCATCGAAAGCGTAATCCACACCGCCACCGGTGATTTCTATGATTGCTTCTACTGGATCGACTTTTCCTGCGTTTATCGTGTGAGTTGCGCCAAACTCTTTAGCGAATTCCAGTTTTTCATCCTCAAGGTCAACCGCAATGATTGGATATGCTTCCAATATAGAGGCCATTTGTATTGCCGACATCCCCACTCCTCCGACCCCGAATACAGCGACCGATTCTTCAGGTCGAACTTTTGCTGTGTGTGTAACAGCCCCGGCACCAGTAAGAACGGCGCAGCCGACAATGCATGACAGATCTTTTGGAGAGTTATCTTCGACTTTCACCACATATCCACCCCAGACGATGGCATCCTCCCCCCACGTATATGTTGAGGCATCCAGTGGTTGTTCATTCCAGGTTACCCCTGCTGATGGAGCGCGCCACCGACCCTGCGTTGGTTCACGTGGTACCCAAGTAACGATTGCAGCATCACCTTCTTTGACATGGGTTACTTTTGAGCCCACATGCGTTACCACGCCGAAGCCCTCATGGCCCAGGAGTGAAGGGGTGACGGTCTCGGGGTTGTGCATTTGGTGCAGCTGCGAATGGCACACCCCGCTTGAGTAGAGTTTCACGATAACCTGATCACCCTGTGGATCGGGAATACTGACCTCGTCGATTACAAGCGGATTGCCGTGACCAGTATGGATGGCGGCTCTACTTTTCATGTTTTATCGATCCTTTATTCCTAATCATCAGCGAATTCGATGTTTTAACGAGTCAAACCCAACAAACCTAATTTGTCGCCCGGGCATATCTGCATACCATGAGTCAGCATGTTGACATTCTACTCATTTAGCATCCATCACTATCTCAGTTTGAGCAGTGAACTCACATCAATACTGCAAGAGGCCAGTACGGGGAACATGGTTATATTTGGCGCACCTCCAGCGAGTAGCTTATCGATCGTGTCTTCTCCTAGTTCTTTTCGCAGGCATTCAAGTTGTTCGTCTGAGAATATGGATTCTAAATCGGGAGAAGTTGTGGAAGTCGCAGTGTCAGAGGGTTGTTTGTCTTCTGTTGATTCCTTAGAAGTTGCTTTAGGGGTTATTTGTAAACTTGCTGGTTCAGTGGCAGTTGGCTGTGGAGTTACTTGTACATTTGCTGGATCTGTAGCGGTTGCTTCAGCGGTTATTTGCAATGCTGGTTCGGTGGCAGTTGGCTGTGGTGTTACTTGTATACCAACTGCTTGGATTAGATCTTCTAGTGCTAACTCACATGCTTCGATAGCCACAGAAATTTCGGCCAGGTCTTTTATTTCCAAAGAGCCATCTGACGCTGAGTCTACTATCTGGATCGTTTTTTCTTCGTTCTTGTTTAGTAAGCATCCTATTTGTCTAGTCGATAACCCTGTGCCCTCAAAGGCTGAATCATCGATGACGTCGCATTCGATAAGCAGCGCGATGTGTTCTGGAATTGCAGATAAGTCAAAAGCCTCTCTTGAGTCACCAGCTTGCAATGCTTCTAGTACGTCCGTAAGGTCTGTTGGTCCGAGTTTATTCGCTGCGCATTCAATGGCGTTGATACCACAAAAGTCATTGAATCCAAAAAAAGTGTCACTCTCTGAAATGGCCTCTCGTTCTTGGCTGTTGAGGCACAACGCAGATTGTAATAGTACGAAAACCGAATCTAGGGCTATGTCTTTTGTGGTGATTGTTAAAATGACTTCAACTGGTACTCCGCTGGTTTTTTCTCTGATGCAATTTACTGTTGCATCGCTTAATTGAACTGCCTCAAGTGTCATTTGACCAACCAGTAATTCATCAATCGTTTGTTGACTGATGCACTTGTTCGTCGCGTCAAGCACCTCTGCTGACAATGAACTACCTAATAAACCGGAGCTATAGCTGAGATCAATAACAGATGCAGCTTTCTCTCTACCGCCAAGGCCTACGGCTAGGCAGGAAGCTTCATCTTTGGGCAAGGCTTTGAATAGACTATCTTTTTGTGGGTTTAAAATGATCGGTTGAAATGGAACTATGGTCGGCGACGGAACTGACGGAGTAATTGCGGCAAGTGTGGGGCTTGGTGGTACTGGTATTTGTGTAGATGCAGGCGTCTTATTTGAGCAACTGACTGATGCCGCTGTCAAAACCGAGATAAATATGAAAACTGCTAACTGCTTATCGAACATTAGGGAGCCGACACCTGTAGAAGACCACCATTTGAAGATAATGATACGGGAACTTATAAACAGTGAGTTAAGGTTTTGAAAACACACTAGGGCTTTAAGGTATGGGTAATTTTTCGTAACTGACCAACTCGTAGTCCTTGGCTTTTCAATCGAGTTGTAGCAGCTCCCGTCTGAGTAAGCTCATAGCACCCATTGCAGCGCGTTTTCTGTCTGGGGCACCCCTGCCTGCAGACCTAACGTGACGAGATTTTTCTCCAAATGGGCCCGAAACCACTATGTACGTTTCACCTTTGCCTAAATTCTCGGATCGTTGCTTACCTTCTTCTACTCCGTGGACGGCGATTCCATAGGTCGCGCCAGCAGTGCGTTTGATGGCACGGCCTAGTGCACCTGCCCT
>ERZ651768.2340-NODE-2340-length-13227-cov-8.418099_pt1 | contig 13227 bp, 8 predicted proteins | sample MGYA00514754_ERZ651768 | MGnify/ENA metagenome assembly ERZ651768 | reverse complement strand
CGACGATGTCGGGTTTGCCGTCGGCGTTGAGATCGGCAACTCGGATGTCCTCGGTGGCCATCTCGTTGTCATCGATCAACAGGCTTTTCCATTCCGACCGCTGCTCGTTGGTGGGATAAAAAAGTTTCACGCCGACCTTGCCGGTGCGGCGAGTGCCGCGCCAACCGACGACGATTTGATCGCTGCCAGTACCGAGAAAGTCGCCTGTGGCCAGCGCGTGGCCTTGGTCGAGTGAGTCGTCGATCACGTTCCGGTTCCACAATTTCCCGCCCTTGGCCTCGGTGTAAATGGAGAGCTGGTTGCCGTGCATCGGCTCGATGGCGGTCACGAACGTTTTGCCTTTTGCGCCGGCTCCCTGGCGGACTTCGCCGGTCGGGTTGTTGGAAATCTGGCGGCGACTCCAGGCACCCTCCTTGGCGGGGTTCAACAGGAACACCCCCTCGAGGCCGCCGAGCAGCATTTCGTTGGCGGCATCCTTGTCCCACTGGGCAACGTCGAAGTTGTGGCTCATGTGCATGTTGTCATCGATGACGGTGATGCTCCACTTGGCCTCGGCGTCGCTAGGCTTGTGGTAGGCGATTGTTCGGACGCCATCGCCTTTGCCGCCTTTGTTGCCACGCCCGTGCAGCGGCAGCACGACGAGGTCGTGCGTGCCGGTGGGGGTGGCAAACCACCGCATGCGGTGGGTGGTGGGCTCGTGCTCGAGTTGAACCGGCGTCCATTTCTGTGTCCGGTCGGCGGGCGGGATCAAGTAAAACACGGCGCCGGACTTGGCGGTGTCACTGGTTTCGCCAGGGTTCCACTGTGCGCCTGCGGCGATCTCGGCCCGGCCATCGCCGTCGATGTCGCGCACGGCGATGCAGACGTGGTCGCGCTGAGTGAGGTTCTCGACGATGATGTGTTTCTTCCACGACGGGTTCTCGTACCAGGCGATGTTGCGGGCGTCGCACAGGACGATGTCCGGTTTTTGGTCGCCGTTCATGTCGGCGATGGCGGTGCCGTAGCCGATCTTTACCTGGGCGTCGATGGTGACGTGGCGAAACTTGGGCAGGTCGGCGGCTTGGCTGCCGGCGATCGCGGCCAAGCCGACGAGGGCGGCGGAGAGTGTTGCGAATATTTTCATGGTACCGGCGCTTTATGGGGCCAAGCGGCGGTGGAGGCAAGGGCGATCGCTTGGCCAAGCGCCACAAAAAAAGGACGGGTGCCTGGCCCGTCCTCTAAAAGTTCGTTTTGCGCCTGGCTCAGAAGCGGTAGTTGAGCGTGGCCATCACGTGCGTACGCTTGGAGAAGCCGACCTCGATGCCGTAGTTCCAACTCTCGCCGGCTTTGAGATTCGCGCCGACGAGGTAATTCCACTGTTCCTCGGCCTCCGAAATGACATCATAACCGACCGGCACCGGGTTACCTCCAATCGGAAAGTTGACCGTGCCGTTTTGGTTCTCATCAACATCCTGATACATGGCCCCGACGTAGAGAGAGCCGCTAAGTCCACCGAGCTCACCGGTGATGCCAACACGCGGAGAAATAACGAATGCCTCGATGGTGGAGTCACCGATGTCGAGGTCGGACTCGGTGTAGTTTGCGTCTACCGAGGCAAAGAATTGGTTGTAACCTGCCGCCAAGGTAACGCCGCCACCGTAGACTGGGCCGCTATAGGCCAGGGTGAAGGAGTTGGGTAAATAATTGGCTAATTCACCAATTGGTGCATCAATAGAAAAGCCACTGGCTGAAGTCTCGCCGTCCACATAACCGGCGACGCCGTACACGTTCAGGAACGGCAGCAGCCATGCATCAATCTTGGCTGTGGTGCTGGTGGCACGGCTCTCGAGTTTGGTCGCCTTGGCCGGCAGGGCCGGCAAACCTGGGGCCAAGTCGGCCGGTAAGTTGATTGCAATCGACTGAGCCAGCATATCCTGTTCCAGGAAAAAGACATTGGCGCTGATGCCGAGAGGCAGCGGAAGTTCCTGACCGGCAGCCAGGCTTTTGCCCAGTGGCAGCGAATCGGACAGGCCATCCGCTTGCGCGGTCGTGATAAATGCCACAGCAGCGGCTGCAGCCATGAGGGTGTATTTGATTTTGCTCATAAGTGCTAGGGATTCAGGTTGCATACTCCAAGCCATACTTGGCCGGGAACGAAGGCAACCTACTGGCCGGGCCGCCGCGGCACAACTCCTATTTTCGCGATTGGCCAGGCGCGTGGACGCAAAAAACCGCAGCCGTTGCGGGCTGCGGTTTGGGGTAAACAGCTTGAAATCAGGCAATCTCGGCGCTGTGGAACTCCAGCCAGTCGTCGAGGTTGTTCAGGTTGACGGCGTCCTGTGGGTCGCCGTCCGCCAGGCCGTTGGCGCTCAGGATGCCCTGGCGCGTGGCATCGTCGTGGTTGTAGCCCGTGATGGAGTCGTTCAGCGTGCCGATGGAATCGGCGTCCAGCGTGGCACCATCCTGCCCCTGTATCCACGCCTCGAACTGCGGGTAAGTCGGCTTGTCGTTTGTGATGTAGGCACGAACTGCGTCGGCGTTCAGGCCGAGGCCGTTGATCACCATGGTGTCGTAGCCCGCGCCAATTCCCGGGTAGCCGTCGGCGATTTTGCCGGCGGCCTCGAGGGAAACTTTCTGCCAAAGGCGGGGCAGGTGCAGCACACCCAGCGGGCCCTTGGTTCCGGAACTGATTAAGGGGACGATTTTATCACTCATATTTCTAGTTTGTTTTTGGTTTAATCCACAAGTGGAAAGCGCGGCCATGTTAGTCCGGTCGCTTGGCTGCGGTCAATCCCAAAATGGGTGGTTGCCAAATAAACTCCGCTTGGCTAAGCGCCGGTCGGTATCCATACTATGCACCTGCCAGGATGCCGATCATGAAACCGCTGTTATTCATCGCTGTACTATCCATCGTGTCGTTGTTGCCGGCCGAGACGCGGGCGGAGCTTAGGGCCGGCGCGGCCAAGGTTGACGTCACGCCGCGGACACTGCCGGTGATTCGCAACGGCGGTTTTCTGGAGGCGAGTGACAACAAGGTGGTCGATTCGTTGCACGCGCGATGCCTTGTGCTGGACGATCGTGTGACACGCCTGGCCATCGTGGTGGTGGACAGTTGCATGTTGCCGCGTGACTTGTGCGACGAGGCAAAGAGACTGGCTTCCGGCAAAACCGGCATCCCGTTCGATCGCATTCTGATTTCCGCCACGCATTGCCACAGCGCCCCCAGCTCGATGAGCTACTGTCTTGGCAGCCGGGTCGATCCTCGCTACCGCGCTTTCCTGCCGGGCAAAATCGTTGAGGCGATCGTCATTGCAAATGACAGGCTGCAACTAGCCAGAGCAACGTGGGGCAGGGTGGATGCCGCCGAGTTTACCGCCTGCCGACGTTGGTCGTTTTTGCAGGGGAACGAATTGGTCGATCCGTTCGGCAAAAAGACCGTGCGTGCCAACATGCACCCTGGCTACGGCAACAACAATGCTACCGGCCCGACCGGCCCGGCCGATCCGTGGCTGAGTTTCCTGAGCGTGCAAACTGCCGACGGCAAACCGCTGTCGGTGCTGGCCAATTTCTCGATGCATTACTTCAGCGGCCACCCGGGGGTGTCGGCCGATTACGCCGGACTGTTCTCGGAGAGCTTGGCCAAGCGGCTCGCGCCGGGCGACGAGTCGTTCGTTGGTATCATGTCGCAGGGCACCAGTGGTGACTCGTGGTGGGGCGATTACAGCCGCGACAAGCGCCGCGCCTGGTCGATACAGGAATACACCGGCCAACTGGTGGACCTGGTGGCCAAGCGCTTGGCCAAGCTAGAGCACACGGCGGATGTGCCACTTGGCATGGCTGAGGCGCGCCCGGAATTTTTCCGGCGTACCCCGGATGACGATCGCCTCAAATGGGCTCGCAGCATGCTTGCAAAAATGAATGGCCAGCGGCCTCGAAACCGCCCCGAGGTTTACGCCGAGCAGGCGGTCTGGATACATGAAAACCCGGTAGAGCAAGTGCCGCTGCAGGCAGTGCGCATTGGAGATCTGGGCATCACGGCGATCCCGTGCGAAGTTTACGCGCTGACTGGCCTCAAGCTCAAGTCGGCCAGCCCGCTGCCGCTAACGTTCAACATCAGCCTGGCCAACGGGGCGAGCGGCTACATCCCGCCGCCGGAACAACACGCGATTGGCGGCTACACTACTTGGCCCGCGCGCACCGCCGGGCTTGAGGTGAATGCCGAGCCGCGCATTGTTGAGGAGACCACCCGACTACTAGAGCAAGCCTCCGGCTGGAAACGCAAAAAATACGTCGAGCCGGTATCGTCATATGCCAAGACGGTGATCGATTCAAAGCCGACTGCGTTTTGGCGTTTGGGCGAACAGGCCGGTCCAATCGCTGCAGATGCGACCGGAAACGGCCACCACGCCCAATACGAACCAGGTGTTACGTTTCATCTACCCGGCCATCGGCATCCATTTGCCGAAACCAATCACACCTCCCGTGCAGCGCACTTTGTTGGAGGCCGAGTTGTTGCAAAAGCACCATTGTCAGAGGAGTTTTCGGTCGAGTTTTGGCTATGGAACGGTGTGATCAAAACGCCACTGATTCATGGCATCAACGTCGCTGAGTTTGGGAAATTCCGGTTACGAATTTTGGACGAGCCACTTTTGGGCGGCCCCAATTTGACGATCATTCCGGGACAAGTGGGAAGGGCTTCGTTGTCTCCGAGAGAGTGGCATCTGGTTACGGCGGTTTGCCGGAAGAACAACTATCAGCTTTGGCTCGATGGGATTCTTCAACTCGATGAGAAACGGGCACCGTCGCGCGAGAATAAACAACAGCCCAACTTAAAATTAATTTTCGGAGGGTGGGATGATGCTTCTATAGGTTTTAGCGGCAAGTTGGACGAGATCGCCTTTTTTAACCGGGCATTATCGAAGACGGAAATTCAAAAACATTTTGGAGCCGCCAATCCCTCAAACCAAAAGCAGGCCAGTGGCAGCATCGAGGTGAAGCCGCTATCGCCGGCGGAGTCGATGGCGGTGACGCATGTGGCTGAGGGTTTCGAATTGCAGTTGGTCGTAGACGAGCCACTGGTGCGCGATCCGGTGGCGTTCGATTGGGGGCCGGACGGCGAACTCTGGGTGGCAGAGATGGCCGACTACCCGATGGGGATGGACAATAAAGGCAAATATGGCGGCCGCGTCCGGTTGGTGACCGACAGCGACGGTGACGGCCGTTATGACAAATCGACTGTGTTCCTCGACGGACTGTCATTTCCTGCCGGGGTGATGCCGTGGCGCAAGGGAGTGCTCGTGGCCGCTGCACCGCTGTTGCTCTATGCCGAGGACACGAACAGCGACGGCAGGGCGGACATTCGCCAGACGCTGTTTGAAGGATTCCACGAAGGCAATCAGCAGCTACGCATCAACGGGCTATGCTGGGGATTGGACAACACGGTGCACTGCGCTGCGGGTGCCCATGTGATGGGCTATGGTGGAGCCAACAGCATCAAGTCGTTGGTTAGTGGTAAATCGGTGGCGATCCATAGTGGTGACTTTAGATTCGACCCCGACACTGGGTGGATAGAGGCTACCTCGGGACCGTCGCAGTTTGGTCGCGTTCGGGACGACTGGGGCAATTGGTTCGGCGTGCAAAACAGTCATCCGCTTTGGCACTACGTTTTGCCGGTGCGCTACCTTCGTCGGAACAGTGATGTGACCTATCCCGATTCGAGGCATCAGGTTCGCACGCCGCGCAACCCGAAAGTGTATCCTAATAAAGCACCGCAAAAGCGCTTCCACAGCTACGAGCAAAGTGGACGTTACACTTCCGCCTGCGGTCCATCGATTTACCGGGATACATTGTTATTCGGAGATGGCGACATGACGCATGCCTTCACTTGCGAACCGTTTCACAACGTCGTTCAGCATTCCGTGCTTCGCGATAGCATTGCCTCCTTCGAGGGCGAACGCGCAAACGACGGTGAGAAGGATTTCTTTGCCTCAGCGGATAGGTGGAGTCGCCCGGTGTTCACCCGCACCGGCCCGGATGGTGCGCTGTGGATTGCCGACATGTACCGATATATGATCGAGCATCCGGAGTGGTTGCCGAAGAACGGTCAGGATGAGTTGCGTCCGCACTTCCGCAGTGGAGAATCGTTTGGAAGAATTTACCGTATCGTGCCCAAGGCCAAGCCGCTTCGAATGTTGCCCAAGTTCAGTGGACAAAAACCAGCGGACTTGGTTGGGTTTCTTTCATCGCCTAATGGGACTGTGCGCGACATGGCGCATCGATTGATTGTAGAATCAAGTGATGGTTCGGTTGCCGACCAACTCAATCAGGTACTAGGGCAAGCGGAGTTGCCACAGGCCCGATTGCACGCCTTGGCTGCATTGGACGGCTTGGGGAAATTGGACGCCGATACGCTTGGCCAAGCGTTGAGTGACAAGCATCCTTACGTGCGACGGTTGGCGTTTCGATTGGCCGAGAAATTTCCCGACAAAGGGGAATTTTTTGCTCCCTTCTTTGATTTTGGATCGGTTCGTCAATTGAACGAACGCGAACTCAAAGTGGTGCTCCAGCAACTGTTTAGCGCGGGATATTTTTCAAATCAAAATATTGGCAGGTCGCTTGCAAGATTTATTTCCGAAGGGTTCTCGGAAATTCGTTTTCCATATTTTGAGGCGGCACTTTTGAGTTCGGCTGATGCACATTATGAGCAGGTGCTCCGGGCGTCGTCTTCGGGTGGAACAGTCTTTGAACAATTGATGCGGATGGGCATTAAAAAAAAACAAGCTGTTCTAAGCAAAAAGCTTGATTCTATCTGGCAGAAGGCCAAGTCGGAGGATGCATTTCGTGTGGCCAAGCTTTGGATGAGTTTGCTTGGCCAAGATGGCGTGGGCTTGGCCAGCCTGGAGGAGGGTGGATTTCCTGAACAAACGGCTAAGCTTAAAAATATTTTAAAAGAAGCCGAGCGAGTGTCGCTTGATTCGGGTGCAAGTCTCCGGCTTCGGACTGCGGCGATCGGAGCGCTGAGTCGAGGGAGCGCGTTGCACGACGGGGTGTTGACCACCTTGGCCAAGCTGATTCAACCGACTCAAAATCCTGCCGTGCGTTATGATGCCATCAAGGCAGTAGGAAACATGTCGCAGCTTGATTCAGCCAGGATGTTGCTTGGCGCTTGGCCAAGCTTACAGGCAGATGAGCGGGCTAAGGCGTTGGATATGTTGCTGAGTCGTTCGGCTTGGCAAGGGGAGTTGCTTGGGGCGCTCGAGACCAGGCGCATTTCCGCAAATGGATTTTCAGCGGTGCATCGGGATCGCTTGTTGAAGAGTCGCAACAAGCCAACGGCAGAACGGGCCAAGCGCATTTTCGATTCCGTTGTTTCTTCGGATCGCGCTGAGGCCTTGGCTAAGTTTTTGCCAGCGCTCAAGTTAAAGGGCAACGCTGAACCGGGCCGCTTGGTTTATACAATGCTCTGTGCCGAGTGCCACGCGCCGGAAAAGCAGCTTGGCCCGGATCTGCGATCGATCACCGATCGTTCAGGGGAGGGCTTGCTCGCCTCCATCATTGACCCGTCGCGCCAGGTAGATCCGAAGTACATTGCCTATACATTGGTGTTTAACGACGGCCGAGCGATGGTGGGCATTATCGGCTCTGAATCGGGAGAGAGCCTGCAAATAAATGTGCCGGGTGTCGGGGATCAGTCGATCAACCGCAAGCAACTCAACTCTTTAACTAGCCTCGATCAGTCACTGATGCCCAATGGATTGGAGACCGGATTAACTCACCAAAACATTGCAGATTTGCTCGAATTTTTAAAAACAACCAACTGACATATTTAAGTTCATCCCTTAGATCTTCATATTACGTTAACAAGTGATTTAATTTTCTTAGAAAAACAGCTCGACATATATGAGAATGAATCCCATTATCCCTGCACGGCACGTAAAACCGCGCAATTTATTTAATCTTATAATGAGAAAGAGTCTCAAATTCAAAAAGTCGGTGCCGGCTGTTGTTGCTGGTATTTGTTCGTTGGGAGTAACTGTTGGTTCGGCACAAGATGAGGCCGAGGAGTTGGATCCAGTTTTGGTTAGTGGTGCCATTGTTGGGTCCAAAGAAGGCGTCAACAAAATTACCGGTTCAGCAACCTATCTGGATATAGATGATCTACGAGTTCACTCGATCAGTGATATCAACTCTGCGTTGCGTCGCGTGCCTGGTGTCTATGTTCGACCTGAGGATGGTTACGGGAATTTTCCGAACATTAGTTTGCGCGGCATCGACATGGGCCGAAGTTCAAAGGTCACGATCATGGAGGATGGGATCCTTGCGGCTCCTGCTCCCTATTCTGCACCTTCGGCATACTACAGCCCGAACTTGGAGCGGATGAGTGGATTGGAAGTTATCAAGGGGTCGAGCCAGGTTAAGTACGGTCCACACACCACCGGTGGTGCGATTAATTACCTTTCCACTCCGATTCCAGAAGAGGTTACTACTTACTCAAAGATTTATTACGGTGAGTTTGATGAAATGGTAGGCCATATTTATCACGGTGGTAAAAAAGACACCGATTCTGGTCGAATCGGTTATCTTGTTGAGGGTTATTACCGTAACACGGAAGGCTTTAAAGAATTGCAGGGCGTAAATGCTGAAACAGGCTTCACGCGTAGTGAACCTATGCTCAAATTGTCATGGGAACCCAACACTTCGAACTACCAATCATTGGAGTTGAAATTGGGCAGCACGGATTTTGATGCCAATGAAACTTATCTGGGTATAACCGATGAAGATTTCAAGGCCAACCCATATGCCCGCTATGCGGCCACCCGTAACGATATGATTAACACCTATGCTTCGCGTGGGTATCTGCGTCACTTCGTTGATCTGGGAAGCAACGCTTCATTGAAAACCACCGCTTACTTCACAAAGTTCCATCGTAACTGGTTCAAGTTGGATAAAGTTGGTACTTTGGCCGATGGGAAAGCAGGGCAAAGCGCATATAAGGTATGGAATAATAATAATTACCTAAGTGTAGTCAAAGGCAATAGTGCTGGATTTATAAGACTAAAAGCCAATAACCGAGATTATTCAGCCCAAGGCATTGAATCTATCTTAAACTATGATTTGGCGCTTGGCTCTTTGGAAAACCAAATCCAGTTAGGCGTTCGTTACCATAACGATGATATTGACCGTTACCAATGGTATCATAAATATGATCAAGATGCTTCGGGAGGTTGGTCATCGGCAGGACCGGATGCCCCGAGTGGAGCGGCCGGTGATCGCCACCAAGAAACAGGCGCTTGGTCCTTTTACCTGGAGGATCGTGTTGCCATTAATGATAAACTATCTGTAATTCCGGGTATTCGTTATGAGTCTTTGGATTGCTCATATGACCATAACACTCGTACATCGGATAAATCTCCTGCAGACGGTTCTGGGGACATGGATGTCGTCACAGGGGGCGTGGGCCTATCCTACGATTTTCAAGAAGGTTTGAATCTTTTCGGAGGAGTATATCACGGGGCATCATTGCCAGGCCCCCGATCCTATATTCGTAGTGGGGAGACGCTCGATGAAGAAAGCTCCAACAGCTATGAATTGGGTTTTCGCTACCAAAATGAGGCCCTCATTGCAACAGGTGCCCTGTTCTACTCGGATCTGGAAGACTTTATTGTGCCGGATAATCTAGGTACCGGCTTCGAGGAGTTTGAAGGCGGCGAAACGGTTGTGGTCGACAATGGTCTGAACGACGGCGAGATCAGCGCGCTGGGTCTGGAACTTCAGCTTGGCTACGACTTCGGTGCGGCAAACGGAGCGGACTATAGCCTACCGGTGACCTTCGGCATCACGTTGACCAAGGCAGAGTTTGAGAGTGGTGCGAGTTCGGCGGACGGCGAGAGCATCTTCAGCGGGGCGCAGTCGGGCAACACCGTTCCGTATGTTCCGGAAGTGCAGTTCCACGTTGGCCTTGGTTTGGATGTCGGCAAGTATCGTGTCGCCTTGGATGGTACTTATGTGGATGATACGCACGCCTCGGGAGCGAATGGTTCCGGCCCATACAATCAATCCGGCGCATACGACTCACGCTACGGCAAAGTGCCGGGCTACTTCATCGCCGACCTCACGGTGCAATATCGACTGACCGAGAACACCAAGGTGTTCGCCACCGCGCGGAATTTATTCTACGAGAAATATGTCGTGGGTCGCTTGCCACAGGGGCCGCGCCCCGGTATGCCACGATCGTTCCTGTTCGGCATCGAGGCCCAGTTTTGATACTCAATTCCGCCCGATGACTGGTGTCTTGGGAAGGCTGCACCGCCTGAGATTCAAGCCTGACCGCTCCAATCGGGGCGGTCTTTTTTGTTTCAAGCCGGCAGGCGCTTCGCCAAGCGTGGCGTTTTATGTACCGATTCAGTCGATGATTCATTTGTGACGTTCTTGTGTTATAGTTCTGTCCAGAGACGGAATGCAGACCTGAAAGGAACACAAGATGGAACAAGACTGGAACATAAACCGCACCATCGGTTGGACCACCATGGCGCTTGGCGTGGCCACCGGTTTGGTAATGGGCCTATGGTCGTTTGCCGGGCCGGTGCCGGTGCCCGAGATGCTTGGAGAGTACAGTGACGTACCCCGGCGTCTGGCTCGGTTGGGGCACATCGCGTTTTTTGGGCTGGGGATACTGAATATACTGCTCGCCCGTGAGCTTCCCGGTTTCAATCTTGGCCATGGCCAAAAGCGTGTTGCGGCTTGGGCGATGAATTTTGGTAACATGTTCCTGCCGCTCACCCTATTCGCCGCCGCGGTGTGGCATCCCCTGAAATACACCATGCCGCTGCCTGCGGTCTCTGTTTTTGTGGCCATGGTAATTGCGGCGCTAGGCGCGGCCAAGGAGTGGCGGAGATCGAGCGATGAAACTCCTCCGTGAATCGGAATCTCTGCCAGGGCTGATCGCCGGCTTAGCCAAGCGCCACGGCGATCGCTGCGCGCTTGGCCAAGCGCGCAACTCCGGCGCAGCCACCCTGTCCTACCGCGAACTTTGGGGGAGTGTCCAGCGCGGGGCCATCCGGCTCGTCGACACCGGCTTGACCAAGGGGGATCGCGTGCTGCTTTGCCTCGAGGCTCGGCCCGAGTGGCCGGCGGCGCTGTTCGCCATCATGCACGCGGGGCTGGTCGCCGTACCGGTGGTGCAGGGCATGCCGCCAGAGATGGTGGCCTCCATCGCGACTCACGCCGGAGCACGCGGCTTTGTTGGGGGGAGGGATGCCCATTCCGAGTTGCCGGCAGTGGCCAGCATCCAGTTTCGTTTCAGCGTGGACGAATTGCTGGCCCCTGGTGGCCAAGTGCTGAGCGAAACAGCCTCGGCTAGCGGCGACGTGGCCCTGCTGGCGTTCACCTCCGGGAGCACGCAGCAGCCCCGGGCGGTGGTGCTGACGCACGGCAACCTGCTGGCGGACCTGGCGGCGTTGCTGGAAGTGCGCGATGCCAAGCCCGGCGATGCGTTTCTCTCGATCCTGCCACCGGCACACCTGTTTGAGTTCATGGTCGGCCAAATCGGGCCACTAGCCTGCGGTGCCAAGGTGGTCTATCCGGGGACGCGCCTGCCGAACCGGCTGGTGGAATCGCTGCGCGAAGATCGCATCACGCACGCCTGTTGCGTCCCGGCGCTGTTGCAATGTCTTTATGATGAACTGCTGGACGAGTTGATCGCGGCCGGGGTGATCGGGCCGGAGCGGCGCGGACAATCGGCCAGCGAAACGGCGCGTCGGCTGAGGGAGGACATTCGTCCCGACGTATTGGCGCAGATCCGCGAAGGGGTCCGGGCGCGTATCGGCGGCTCACTGCAGACGCTGGCACTGGGCGGCGCGGCGCTGAATCCCGATTGGCCGCCGGTACTGCAGGGGATCGGTATTCGTGCCGAGGTGGGTTACGGCTTGACCGAGGCATCGCCGGTCGTGAGCACGGGTTACGCTGAAGACTGTCCGCCGGGGTCGGTCGGGCGAGCGCTGCCGACGATCGATGTGCGAATCGGTGCCGGCGAGGAACTGCTGATTCGCGGCCCAATGGTGACTCGAGGTTATTACGGTGACACGGCCGCGACTGCGGAGTCGTTCGTGGATGGATGGCTGCGAACCGGTGATCGCGGCCGAGTTGATACCGACGGTTTTTTGTACATCACCGGCCGCATCAAAGAGGCCATGGTGACTGCCGCGGGTGAGACGATTTATCCGGAGGAAATAGAACCATGTTACGCCAGCCCGCTGTTCGCGGAATGGTGCGTCGCGCCCAGGGTTGGCACGGATGGAAACGATCTGCCAACGCTCTTTGTCGTGCCGGCGGAGGGTGTCCAAAACGGCAGTGCGGTGGATAAGGCATTCGTTGAATTGAGAAACAACGCACCGCCACGGCTGAAGGCCGAAGGCGTGATTTGTCTCGACCAGCCATTGCCTCGCACACTCACGGGAAAAGTTCGCCGCCGATTTTTGGTGGAACAATTTAACAACAAGAAAGCCGAACAATGAACGCGACGACAATTGAACAGGAACTACGGCAGGCGCTAACGGAAGCCTGCCAAAAGGAACTGGGCTCCATCGGCCTTGAGACCGACCTCGTGCACGAGTTGGAACTCGACAGCATGGCGAGCCTGCGACTGTTGGCGGTGGTAGAGAAACGGTTCGACATTCGATTCCCGGACCACTTACTGGGCGAGTATCGGACGCTGCAACGACTGATCAATTTTATTGCAACCGCACAGGAGGAAGCATCGTGAAGATTGGACTGATCGCGATGAGTGGTATCCGTGTCCGGACGCCGGAGTTGGCCGAACTGGGCGTCACGCTGCCGCAGTTTGTCAATCGCGGGAAAGTTGTCGCCTCACTGCCAAGCCTTGGCCTGTTGACCGTGGCGGCGCTGACGCCAGACGATGTGGAGGTGGTGTACCGCGAAATCCAGGACGTGAAACCGGAGGACGATCTCGAGATGTTCGACCTGGTCGGCATCTCCTCCTTTACGGCGCAGATCGACGAAGCGTATGCGTTGGCGGATCGCTATCGCGCGGCCGGAGTGCCGGTTGTGTTGGGCGGTTTGCACGTCACGCTCATGCCAGACGAGGCAGCTCAACACGCTGATGCCGTGTTGATTAATGGCGCGGAAGGGGCTTGGGCAAGCTTGGTCCAGGACATTCGACGGGGCGAACTGCAGCCGCGCTACGAGGGGCTTCGCTCCGGCGTGTTCAAGGCGCCCAACTACGTCCATCCC
>ERZ651768.2339-NODE-2339-length-13229-cov-20.436588_pt1 | contig 13229 bp, 10 predicted proteins | sample MGYA00514754_ERZ651768 | MGnify/ENA metagenome assembly ERZ651768 | reverse complement strand
TTGCCTATTTACCATGACGATGAATTGGTAAAAGTCTATGAAAAGGAACTAAAACTAATAGACAGCCTTCAGCCTGATGAAGTTCCGGTTCTCATTTGCCACGGATTAAAACACATTGCTCCTTGGGGGGAATTACTTTCCACCCGAGCTCGTTATCTACAAGCCGCTGGCTGTCTCACTGATGGATCTGTACGCGATGTGCGCGTCATACGTGAGATGAAATTTCCAGTCTTTACAGGCGGTATAACTCCTGTGGATACCAAGTACCGAGGGAAATTAACCTGGTATGATGTTCCCGGGAAAATCCATGGAGTAGATGTGGAGTCGGGAGATCTGGTTTTCGGTGATGTAGATGGTGTAGTAATAATTCCAAAAAAGTTGGTGGAAACAGTATTGGATCAGTCTCTGCAAAAAGTATCGGACGAAAACATGGTCCGGGAAAAAATTGTAAGTGGTGAAAGCCTGGAAAAAATCTTCGCCGATCATGGTATTCTCTAGCTTTATAGGGATTTAACCATGCGAGTCGGCATTCTCAGCCTGATGCAGGAATCAAATACCTTCATCCAAAATGAAACCGAACTTAGTCATTTTGAAGAAGACCTGTTATTAGAAGGGGAGGAGATTAGAAGTACCATGGAAAATGCTCACCATGAAATCGGAGGATTTTTCCAAGGGCTGAGGGATCAGAAAGTGGAAGCCGTACCGATTTTTACGGCAAGGGCTCTTCCTTTTGGAACGGTAAGTTCTTCGGCCTACACAAAACTGATTGAGAAGATGTTTTTCCTGACTAAAAAAGCAGGAAAATTAGACGGCTATCTGGTCGCTCCACATGGAGCAACAGTTAGTTATGAATATCCGGATGCGGATGGACACTGGCTCTATAAACTCCGACAGAGGGTGGGGTCCGGAACTCCCATCATCGGTACCTTGGATCTGCATGCTAACCTCTCTCAGCAAATGGTAGAAGCGACGGATGCACTGATTGGATACAGGAGCAACCCCCACTTAGATCAAAGAGATAGAGGAGTAGAAGCGGCAGAGATGATGGTTAAAATGCTTCGTGGTGAGATCAATCCCTGCCAGAAAGCTGTTTTTCCTCCGTTTATAATGAACATTGAAAAGCAGTGTACAACGGAAACGCCCTGCAAAGAACTCTACGAACTTGCCGAAAAGCTTAGAGAAAGAGACGGCATTCTCTCAATCAGCGTCCTACAGGGGTTTCCCTACGCCGATGTTTCTGAAATGGGTAGTGCGCTACTTGCCATTTCTGATGGCGATGATGGCTCTGCGGAAAAAGTACTCGAGGAGCTTTCTGAGAAGCTTTGGAACTCCCGCAGTCAATTTGATGGGGCAGGAGTGGATTTAGAAACCGCTATGGAATCTCTGAAGAAAATAACCGGCAGAACCTGTCTGTTGGACATGGGAGACAATGTTGGAGGTGGTTCACCGGCAGACGGGACCTTGCTCGCACAGGCTCTGATAACTCATCTGGTGGAGCGGTCATTTGTATGTCTATATGATCCGCATGCGACAGAACTGGCCTGCAGGGCGGGAATCGGTCAATCTGTTGTGCTGCAAATTGGCGGCAAAACCGACTCAAATCATGGGACACCAATCACGGCAGAAGTGAAAGTGCGCGGAATTTATTCTGGAAAATTCGAGGAAAAGCAACCCCGCCACGGAGGTTTTTCATGTTTCGATCAGGGAAAAACGGCCGTTGTCGAAAACAATTCCGGATTAACCGTAATGCTCACCACAAAGAGGATGGCTCCCTTCAGTTTGGAACAACTTTATAGCTGTGATCTGGATCCGGAAGATTTCGATGTGCTCGTTGCAAAGGGTGTCAATTCTCCGCTTGCAGCTTATCAGGAAGTTTGTTCCCTTTTCATTCGAGTTGATACTCCGGGAGTAACATCTGCAAACCTTGATTATTTTGACTACCAATTCCGTCGCAGGCCGATGTATCCCTTTGAAAAGGACTTTGACTGGTGTTACAAAACATAATTATGGAAACATCTTCTCAAAATCTCATTAATAGGAAATTCACATTGATTTAAAGTGGATGGAACTTCCATGGGTAAATTTATGTTTTTGAAGAAAGTATGAAAATTCAATTTCTATTTATAATTATTTAACTAGCATGCTCCAAAACATTGAAAACGTGGATACACCTTTTTTGTGGGTTGATCTGGATAGGATGGAAGAAAACATTGCCAGTCTTTCTGCCTATTTCAGAGATCGAAAATTGAACTGGAGACCACATACTAAAGGGATCAAGATTCCTGAAATATCAAAAATGGCACTTGAAGCAGGTGCTTCAGGAATAACCTGCGCTAAACTGAGCGAAGCTGAAATAATGGCTGAGTCCGGTATCGGGAATATTCTAATCGCCAACCAGGTGGTGGGAACCAGTAAGCTTGAGCGCTTATGTAATCTTGCTGAAAAAATTAAAGTGATCGTTGCTGTCGATGATTATGGAATAGCAGTACAAATGGCTAACGCTGCAAAACTGAAACATGTATCAATCGGTGTATTAGTTGAAGTGAATGTTGGAATGGACCGTGCGGGGGTTGAACCTGGTTTGAAGACACTTGACTATTGCAAAAGTATCATCGGCCTTGATGGGTTGGATTTCGAGGGTTTGATGGCCTGGGAGGGACATGCGGCAGGAATAACAAATTCTGTCGAAAAAAAAGAAACTATCACGGAATCGTTACGTAGCTTAATAGATACAGTCAATATGTTGGAGAAAGAGAAGATTCAACTCAATATCATCAGTGGCGCCGGTAGTGCAACATATCAAATATCTACTGATTTTAATATCTATACCGAAATCCAGGCTGGAGGGGCCATTTTCACAGATCAAGCCTACAAGTCTTGGGGAGTATCCACTCAACCATCACTCTTTGTCCGTAGCAGCATCACCAGTCGCCCAACGGTAAAAAGGATAATCACAGATGCCGGATTTAAAACACTACCTGGCTGGATCGCAGAACCTCTCCCATTAAACTTAAATGAACTGGAAAACGTCAGTATGTCATCTGAACACGGGATTTTGAAACTCAAAGATGAAAATACCACACTTATGGTTGGAGATAAGATTGACTATCAGGTTGGTTACGGTGACGCCACTGTGTTTCTCCATGATATTATCTATGGATTAAGGAACCAAAAGCTCGAAAAAGTGTGGAAAATTCAAGGCCGTGGGAAAACTGCCTGAATTAAAATTCATTTACAAACTGATGAATATAAATGCATCTAAAAGACTTCGGAATTTCCAAACTAGAAAAAAACTCCAAAACAATTCTGAGAGTTGAAATTTCTACAGATGAAAAGGGCGAAGCCGTTCAACAAACCTTGTTGGTGATTCGAGGTAATAAAGACGGCCCAATTTTGCTCCTCACCGGAGGTGTTCACGGTGATGAGTTCGAAGGGCCTCAGACAATCATGAACCTTTTTCATGAAATTGAACCCGAAAAACTCAGCGGTAGCTTGGTCGGCTTGGTCATTGCCAACGAACCAGCTTATGAGGATGCAAATAGATGCAATCCCATTGACGGGAAAAATCTGGCTAGAGTTTTTCCCGGTGATCCAAAAGGAAGCGTAACAGAACAAATCGCGTACTGGATGGGCGAAATATTGATCAGCAAAGCGGATTATTACATTGATTTCCATTCCAGCGGAAGTGACTCAGAAATGCCTCAAATGTGCGGTTATTTTAAATGCAACTCAACCGGCAACAAGCTAACAAGCCAAGATATGGCGGAAGCATTTCGTGCGAAAGTAACATGGGCTCATCCAGATTTTGCTGAAGGTCGAACACTCAGTTATGCGTATGATCACGTTATTCCGGCAATTTACTCAGAGTGTCCTTCTACTCGCTGTGTCAGCAAAAATGATCTGGAAGTCTATTTACGTGGTGCTCTCAATGTGATGAAACTTATCGGTATGATGCAAGGGAAACTGGAAGGCTCCCCGTCAAAATACTACCTTTCTGGAAATGGAGACACTGATCAATGTGTGTCAGCAACAACAGATGGTTTTTTTCAACCAGACAAAAACTTGCTTGATTTGGTAAAAAAAGGTGAAAGTCTTGGCACAATAAAAAGTCTTTCCGGCGAACTTCTTGAGGAGATATTTTCGCCAATTCAAGGATACGTGGGAATGCGCCGGATGCTTCCAAGTACACATGTTGGAGACAGTTTGTTCATGATTGCGGATGGATTTAAATCATGAATATCTGGGAACTTCCACTTGCTATTCCAACTCTCGATGAGAAAAATCGTATAAGTTTGGGTGAAGGAAATACACCTCTGATTAAATCCAGAGAAATTGGCAGACAACTCGGTTTGAAAAATCTCTATTTCAAGCTTGAAACAGTCAGCCCCACCGGTTCATACAAAGATCGCTTTGCGGCTTTTGCCATTTCGCACATGTTTATGGAAGGCAAGAAGCTTTGTATTGCGACTTCCAGCGGAAACACAGGTGCCGCTCTTTCAGCATATTGTGCTACAGCAAAAATACGTTGTGTGATAGCAGTTGTGGACGGAATAACACAGGCAAAAACACAACAGATGCTCTCCTATGGTGCTGAACTCTATGAAATTAAGAACTTTGGGAAAGATCCTCAGGTTACTGAAAACACCTTTGAATTAATTAGAAAGCAAGGTGAATCTGAGAATGCGTCTCTCCAGATTAGTGCCTACAAATTTTCTCCAATTGGAATGACAGGTGTTCAAAGTATAGCTTTTGAGTTGGAAGAGCAATTACAGACTATAAACCACATTTTCTGCCCTGCAGGAGGAGGAGGTCTGACTCTCTCTGTTGCTCGTGGTTTTGAAATTTTATTAAAATTGAAGAAAATTGAACATTTCCCCCGAATCCACTGTGTTCAACCTCTTGGCAATGACACCATGGCTTCGTCACTTCGTCTAGGACTCAATCGAGGTACTGAGGTACAGTGTAAGACAACAATAAGTGGGCTTCAGGTGCCGAATCTGCTAGATGCTGATGATGTCATTAATCATCTAAAAACCAGGAACGGCATGGGGCACCTGGTCCATGACGAATTGGTTTTTACTGTACAAAAAAAACTGGCTTCAGAAGAAGGAATTTTCAGCGAGCCCGCAGGCGCTACAGCACTAGCTGGTCTTTATGAAGCAGTGAAACGAGAAGAGGTTGACGCTGACGATCACATAGTTTGCCTAGTTACCGGTTCAGGCTTCAAAGACACAGTTTCGTTAGGTAAAATGGCTTCATCTGGAAAGCATAAAAGGATGGAACATGATCAATTTTCAACTGAGCTTAACAATTTGTGCTAAAACCGAATCTAACCGTTACTTTTGAATAGCAATTTGCAACAAAGAAATTAAAAGGGATGTTGTATGAATAAGAATAAAAAAAATTATCGGTACCTTGGAAAAGGTTACCCCTTGATTGAGGGGCTTGAAAAAGTAACTGGTAAAGCTAAATATGTTGAAGATCTAAAAATTGACGGGATGCTGCATGCAAAAATCCTATTCAGTCCCCATGCCCATGCCCGAATTATCTCGATTAACAAAATAGAGGCAGAAGAAATCCCAGGAGTTGTTGCTGTCCTGTGCGCACAAGACTTACCAACCAAAAATCAATTGATGGCATCTAGAAACAGCGCTATTTTGGCAAAGGATAAAGTTATTTTTCATGGTCAACCTGTAGTAGTGGTAGTAGCAGAATCCGTAACGATTGCTCAAGATGCTATCGAAAAAGTATTTATTGATTACGAACCACTGGAGTCAGTGATAGACCCTGTCAAAGCAATGTCTGACCAGTCCCCTACCATTTGGCCGGATGGTTTGCCTACAGAAATATCAGACTTAAGCGGAGCACACTCTGCAGTAAAAGCTAAAGGAGAGTCTGAATCAAAACCAATGAACAATGTATATGCATCACAACATTTTGAACGTGGTGATATAAGAAAAGGATTTATCGAAGCAGATATAGTTGTTGAAATGAATTATAAGCTGACAAGTGTGCATCAATCCTATATGGAACCACATGCAGTGGTTGCAGAACCAGATATTTTTCGTGGGAGTTTAACATTTTACACAAGCACTCAGGGGCAATTCATAGTTAGAGACGAAGTGTCCCGAATATTATCAATACCCAAACATAAAATTCGTGTAGTTCCCATGACGTTTGGAGGTGGGTTTGGTGCAAAATACGGAATATTGGAATCTTTGGCCGGTGCGGTAGCTTTGACAGTTAGACGTCCTATTCGATTGGTATTATCCCGTTCAGAAGATTTTCAAACTACCACACCTTCGCCAAATGTACATATTTTCCTAAAAACAAGTGCAAAAAAAGATGGTTTTATCAACGCTCTTGAAGCCAGAATAATTCTGGATAACGGCATTTTCGGCCTGCCGCTATCAGGATTATTAGCCACACTGATTGGAGGTTATTACAAAATCGAAAATACTTCGATTGACTGTTATGAAGTTAACACCAATAAACCTCAGATTGGAGCATACAGGGCTCCCGGAGCACCCCAGATTACTTTTGCATTGGAGTCGAATGTTGACGAAATGGCAGAACAGCTAGGTCTGGATAAATTAGAGTTTCGTTACCAAAATGCCGTTGAAACCGGAGATTTGATGGGGAACAATGAACCATGGCCTGACTTGGGATTGAAGTCTTGCCTCGACAGCTTAAGGGATCATCCAACTTGGAAATTGAAGGAGAAAAAAGCCAACGAAGGCATTGGAATAGCAATCGGTGGTTGGACGAGTTTTATGGGGCCTGCATCAGCGATCTGTCGAGTTGAAAGCGACGGTATGGTTCGTATTCATGTCGGCTCTGTTGACATTTCCGGTGTCAACAGTAGTTTCGTCCTGATTGCAGCAGAGGTTTTAGGAGTCTCTCCGAACCAGGTGGAGATTATCCAGGGTGATACATTATCAGGACCTTTTGCACCAAATAGTGGAGGAAGTCAAGTTACATATAGTGTCGCCGGGGCAGTATCCGAAGCGGCAGAGGAAGCAAAAAAGAAAATCCTTCAATTGGCTTCAGATCATTTTGAAGCAAGTATTAATGATCTCGAAATGCATGAAGGTTTAGTCCATGTCAGAGGGGTTCCACATAAGACCGTCAGCATAGGCAAGTTGGCAAGTATTGCACAAAGCAAACCGGGCGGTCCGGGGCCGATTGCAGGTCAAGGACAGTCCGCAATTCAGCAAAATGCACCTTGTTTTACCGTTCATTTAGCCAAGGTCTCTGTTGATCGCGATACCTGCAGGGTAACACCTCTTCAGTACATTGCCATTCATGATGTGGGCTTTGCACTGAATCCGACAATGGTAAACGGACAAATACATGGCGGAGTTGTACAAGGTATAGGGATGGCCTTACATGAAGCAATGCTCTATGACGACGAAGGCCAACTTCTTACAGGTAGTTTTATGGAATATGATTTTCCTAAAGCAGATTGCGTTCCCAGTATAGAAACAATTCTAATCCAAAATCCTTCACCAAATGGACCTTTTGGGGTAAGAGGTATTGGAGAGCCACCTATCATTCCTGTTGGTGCGGCCATCGCAAATGCTGTGAATGACGCTATTGGTGTTCGTTGCACCGAATTGCCAATCCGTAGTGAAAAACTCTGGCAGACATCTTTTGTCAATAACGAACAGGGTATTAAGTAATCTGAAAAAGTGTTTTAACTTAAAAACGATGAAAAATAATCTTAGCCACCATGACTGGAGTTAAGTAGATGAAGTTCATTCCAGAAAAATCAACCGACTCTTTCCAACAACTCGGATTCTTTGTCATAGAAAAGTTTCTCTCTGATGCTGAGGTTGCCCAAATTCACTCTGAATTGTCAAGGGTCCAGAAAGATGTTATTCCAAAAATGCCTGCAAGTGAGGTGTACTATGATCAAAAAGGAGACAGGAACTCCCTGAAGCAATTGCAACGGCTACATGTGCATGATGCCTTTTTCAACACTTTGATGATCAACAGCCCGTTTCAGAAAATTGCGGAACATTTGTTGGGGGAACCCGTTGAGGGAAAAAACCTGCAATACTTCAACAAACGTCCCATGGTCAGCCAACCCACTCCGCCCCATCAGGACGGGCATTACTTCATGATTGAGCCAGTGAAGGCAGTTACATTGTGGCTGGCGTTGGATCAAGTTGATGAGGTTAATGGTTGTGTGCGCTACCTCCCAAAATCTCACTTGCATGGGCTGCGACCTCATGCCCGGACGGAAACCCTCGGCTTCTCTCAAGGCATCGTGGATTACGGTACCGAAAGTGACTTGGCTAATGAGCTGGCTTTTTGCTGCACTCCCGGAACCTTGATCGGTCATCACCCCCTCACGGTTCACCGTGCGGATCGGAACACCTCCCAAGACCGGGATCGGCGTGCCCTCGGGTTCATTTACTATGGAGCCTCGGCAAGGGTGGACGAAGCGGCCCATGCCCGCTATCAGTCCAGCTTGGCCAAGGAGCTTCAAGCACAGAAGTTGATCTAAATCAGTGAGAAGCAACAACCATGTCGATTGATCCACACTTGTCCAGCACAGCTGGAATCGAAGCCCTGAAAAAGGTCTATCGTGATGGCCTCCTGAACGACACCCTGCCCTTTTGGATCAAGCACAGCGTGGATCGCAAGTACGGAGGATTCACGATCTGTCTGGACAGGGATGGAACGGTTATCGACACGGACAAAGGTATCTGGTCACAGGGGCGCTTCACTTGGCTGCTAAGCACCATTTACTCAGAAGTGGAAAAGAATCCGGAATGGCTGGAACTTGCCAGGCACGGAATCGACTTCATCCGCAAGTGCGGTTTTGACGACGATGGACGTATGTTCTTTTCCGTGACTCAAAGCGGCAAGCCTCTCCGGAAGCGGCGCTATATTTTCTCCGAGTCATTTACGGTTGCGGCTTTTGCGGCTTATGCCAAAGCATCAGGGGACGCTCAGGCCAAGGAAGACGCACTGTCCGTTTTTCGACTCATGCAACGCTACCTTTCAGAGCCGGGTTTGCTTCCTCCCAAACTGATTCCGGAAACTCGATCTATGAAGGGGCTTGCCGTGCCAATGATCATGATTGTAACAGCTCAAATTCTGCGGGAGGTACTGGATGATCCACAGGAGTTAAACCAAGTCATTGATGACTCCATTAGTGAGATTGAGCGAGATTTCATGAAACCTGAATTTAAGGCAGTGTTGGAATCGGTTGCTCCGAATGGGGACTTCTCTGATCACTTTGACGGGAGAATGCTCTGTCCGGGACATGCGATTGAGGCAGCATGGTTCATCCTCAAAGAGTCTGTGTACCGAAATCACGATTCCCGACTCCGGCAACTCGGACTGACGATCCTCGACTGGATGCTTGAATGGGGCTGGGATCAGGAGTACGGAGGAATTCTCTACTACAGGGATGTCAAGGGGCTTCCTGTGCAGGAATACTGGCAGGACATGAAATTCTGGTGGCCGCACAACGAGGCGATCATCGCCACACTGCTGGCTTACACGCTCACCCATGACGAGAAATACGCCTTGTGGCATAAGCGTGTCCACGACTGGGCCTACGCCAATTTCCCAGATCCCGAACACGGCGAGTGGTTTGGCTACCTGCATCGCGATGGACGGGTTTCCGTCACGCTTAAGGGCAATCTATGGAAGGGGCCGTTCCACCTTCCACGGATGCAATTGGAGTGCTGGAAACTGTTGGAATCTTTTCTATGATTTATATGATTAGACTGCTAAAATAGCAAAGTCTATTCAAGTTCATTTATGCGAACTGTAATTTTTATAGGGTATTTTGAATATAAATTGAATTTATCAATACATTAATAAAATTGTTGGATTTTTGTATTCAAAATAAATGGATTTTGTGAATTAATTAATATAGGAAAATTTTTTTGAACAAATTTAATAAAGATTTTTATAACCGTTTTGGTTATGAACGATTAGGTAGAACTTTATCTCATCGAAAATTATTTCAGATGAGAAAAGAGTGTATGGAATCATGGGAAACTTTAAAAGAAATTTATGATCCTAGTAAGAACTGGTTAAAAAATACATTATTAGAAAATATTCATCATTATTCTCCTTTAGTTAAAACGTTTTATATTTCAGGTCCATTTTTAGATATTATGAAAGAAGTGATAGGGCCAAATATTAAAACAGTAACATCGCAATTATCATTTAAATTACCTGGGAACCAAAAACGTGTTGGTTGGCATCAGGATAATGGATATGGAGAACTATCACCTTATAATACTGTCACTACAATAACAGCTTTAGATGACGCAGATACAGAAAATGGTTGTCTATGGATTATCCCAGGAAGTCACAAATTAGGACAATTAAAGACTGATATAAAAGTAACAGTAGAATCGAAACGCAAATTAAACGAAATAGATATGAATATTGATGATACTGAAAAAATTCCTGTATCAATGAAAGCAGGAGAGAGTATCATGTTTGATTGTTTAATGTTGCATAAATCAGAAGCAAATAGTTCTAGGAGAAATAGAAGATTTCTTTTTATGCGTTATGCTGATGCCGATGCTGTAGAGGTATATAATGACAACAAACCTAGATTGGGGAAATTACTTTGTGGTTCTACAAAATATAATGAAGTAAATGATTTTGAAAAGAATTTATAAACGACTAGGAACTTCTAAGAAATTTCACTTTCAAAATAGATAATTTTTTATTTAAAAACGGGAATAATCTTCAGGAAATTTCCAAAATGAAAAGATACATTTTCTGTCGATTATTAATTTCAATACCTGTTAGGTATTATTATTTACAATACTTTTTGGACCTCAAAAGATGTTTCTGCAAACCTTGTTGATCGTTTATCAAAAATCCCCAGTGTCATAGGCCTAAAGTGGGCAACTCCACGTTCGGATTCGATGGAATTCGAGGCAGTATGTGCCAAAGTCAAGGCGATGCAGCCCTCCTACTCGGGATATAAGGAATCGTTACAGAAAAGAAACGGTTGAAATGATGAAAAAAACAGGTGTTCCAGGTTTAATAATTTAATTTAAAAATAAGAACGAGATGATTGATTATCGAAAAGAATTTGATGACAAAGGATATTTTACGTGCGTTTCGATTCTTGATGATTCGGAAAGAGAAGAATTTTTGTCTAAAATTGATCAAATTGAAAAAAGTGTCATATCGTATCCAGAAAACAAGAAAGAACAGGATCCCAATAATCCTTCACGACTCAGAAAAATAAATGATTTAGCTTTGAATAATCAATATTTTCTAAAGATCTCAAAAAAGCCAGAGATACTAGATATTGTAGCAAAATGCATAGGTGGAGATATTAAGCATTTTGGAGATCAATTATTCATGAAACCTCCTGGGGGTGTTGAAAAAACAAGTCATCAGGATTCTCCCTATTTCCCAATCTCTCCCATGAATCTCATCAGTTGCTGGATAGCACTGGATGATGTCAATGAAGAGAATGGATGTATGAAATTTATTCCCGGTAGTCATAAATGGGGTGCATTACCTCATACTGAAAAATGGATGGTTGGCGATCGAGAAGACATGTGCATCCCTAAGGATCAAATCGATGATAAAGAAGAAGTTTCTATTAACCTAATAGCCGGAAGTGCTTCATTTCACCACAGTCTTCTAGTCCACCGTTCAGGACCGAATAAGACATCTCAGTCACGAAGAGGTTGGGCCATTCATTATATGAGTGCAAAATCAAAATGGACTGATGGAGGTCAAAAAAAACCAGAATTTAAACTTCTGAGAGGAGAAAACCATCCTGAATGTGTTTGATTGAAAAATTTTGAAATGTTTCTAAGAACAAGTAATTTTAAAAAAATATTCATGAAAAATAAGTATTAGAAATGAAATCAAAAGCGATTTTGGGTGAAATAATAAATGCTAAATCGAACAAAGAAGTTGCATTATTATATGACTAATGGGCCAAGACATATGACACTGATCTAGAAAAAGTCCGTCCAGGTAACCAAGGAGCAATCTATACAGTTGAGATGTTTAAAAAGTATGTTCCCCTTGACGGGAAGGCATTCTTTGCGCAACATTTTCTCTGCAAAAAAGTTTGAGAATGTTTTACAAAATAAATAACCGAAACATTTAAGGATAACAAATGAACATTAATGATGTAAAAAAAACAATCTGTGGACCAATGATCCCAGTTATTACAAACCTTAACCAAGACCTGAGTGTGAATCCAGCGGGGATTAGAAATGAGGTTCAATACCTGATAGATCATGGTATTCAAAAAGGTCGTGGTGTTCTGCTCGCAGCAGGAGCAGGAGGTGATTTTAATATGCTCAACTTAGAAGAGAGAAAACTTGTATGCAGAACTATTGTGGAAGCCGCAGAGAATAGAGTTCCAGTGCTGGTAGGGGCGCAGGACACAAATGTGAACAACATGATCGAAATGGCAAAATATGCTGAAGAAATTCATGCCTATGGCATTCAATTCAGCACAACCTACTATTACCCACCATCAAATACGGATGCTCTGAATCTGTACCGGACAATTCATGATGCCACAAGTTCTATCGCCATCATGGCCTACAACACATTTTGGCATAACTACGACTTTCCATTTGAAATACTTGATCAGGTCAGTGAACTTGAAAGAGTCGTTTCCCTAAAGTGGGCCCGCCCTGACAATGGAATTCCCTACATGGAGGGTGTTACACGATACTCAGATAAATTGGCAGTTGTAGATAATGGAGGGATGCACGTGATGAATCATATGCTGGGAGGGACTGGGTACATCACTCATCTCGCAACTGTCTGGCCGGAGCATGACCTGTCTGTTTGGAAACTTTTAGAGGCAGGAGATTATTCTGAAGCCCAGCAAAAAATCCAGTCCATAAACTGGCCCTGGCTTAAATTCCGCGGAAAAATGTCTTCTCGAACCAGTGGAGAATCTCCTCCAGTGAAAGCTGCACTTGATCTGCTGGGGCGCTGTGGGGGACCTTCGAGACTTCCTTCAAGAAGCCTAAATTCCGAAGAACGTGAAGAACTCAAACAGGTTTTAAATGATCTGGGTGTACCAGAACTCAAGTAAATCAATTCATAGTAAGCATCCAACCCTTTATTTCTATTTAGTCGACATGAAAAAAAATAAAGCAGTTTTTCGAGGAATCTATGTTCCTCTTGTTACTCCGTTTAATCAGCAGGACAAATTGGATGAACAAATGACGGATAGACTTTATGAGTACCTTACT
>ERZ651768.2338-NODE-2338-length-13230-cov-3.504448_pt1 | contig 13230 bp, 13 predicted proteins | sample MGYA00514754_ERZ651768 | MGnify/ENA metagenome assembly ERZ651768 | reverse complement strand
CGGTATATTATTTTACGAAGGCATTATTACATTAATTCTAACTACAGCTGTGTTATTGTTGTATCTATGGAAATCTCAAAATTCTCTCAATAATAAAATTCACGATTATTATTCAATAATCATTTCATTTTTTCTCATTCTGACATTTCATACAACAGTTGTTACCATTGTTGATAGGTCAATTTCAGTTTTCATTATAAGTAATGTAAAAAATGGTGTTGATGACCCTATTTTAATTAGGGAAAACTTTATTGATAATTTTATAACTAAAGGAATTGATAAAAGGATTCAGGAGCAAAGTAAAATCAATAATTTGAAAATTGAACAAAACAAATTAACCTTATCATGGAAGGGTGAATTGTATTATAAAATATTTAGTCTAATACAAAAGGTTTATAATACAGACGAAGGAATTTTCAATAAAATATCGTAACTCAGAATGTGCTCTCTTATTTCGAGCTGAACATCTTGGCTTTTCTCGAAGCGTTCCGACCTCTTCACATAATTGAACACGTTTAAGCGCACGACAAGCGATTCCTTCACTGCGTCGTCAGTTATTTCATATCTCAACCCCAACTTTTGAAATAAGAACGCTATTTTTTTTATGCTTTATAATTACATGAGCCGGATTTCAGGGGCAATACAACTTTTCAGCCTGATTTGGAGGCCTGCTTTGGCAGCGGCGGTAATGGGTTTTGCCCTCAAACAGGTTTCATGGTCCCTTTTCCCTTCAATTTTTGCAGGCGTGGGAGTATATTTTGTCTTGCTGTTCCTGCTCCGCGCGTTCAATGAGTATGATTTTCTAGTGATGAGAAACGTCTTCAATCGAACCGAATAAAATAATTTGCTCCCGATTTCAATTCTCCTGTGAGGAGTTTTTATAAAAATGAAGACTTCGGATCTTTATTGTGAGCGTGGAGAAAGGAAGGATGTAAGTAAAGAATCGTCAGGAGGCCTTTAGGGGAACAATTGGCTGTATCTAGTCAATTCCCATTCGATTCAATAGCGGTGTTAAAAAAATCAAAGACATTTTCCAGCCGGGCCAGGAGTTCTTTTTCCTCAAGCAGATGGACTCGAAAGGACACCGCTCCGGCATGGCCTCCTCCCCCCATATAAAGATCGCCAAATAATTCCTTGATTTTGTCTTCGCCAGTGCGCAGGTCAACTCCGGAAAAATCTACAGCTCTTCGAATCTTGATAAAAATACAATCTTTTCCTTCAGCATTTTTTCCTTCAAAAATAACGATTCCGGCATGTCCGGACTTTTCCGGTACAGAGTTTACAAGAAAACTCATGATATCCACAAACCAATCCGAATCAAACGTCTGACAGTTTCCTTTCACTTCCTGATAGGTTGAAGGCAGGAGGTTTAAAAATCCCAGCTTTCCTTTGTGCTCAATACGGGAGTTCAATAAATTGAAGCAGATTTCCTGATCTTCTGTCAGCCTGTTTAAATAATCCAGAATCTGTTTGGGATCACCAAATTTTGACATTGGAGAATCCTCTCCTCGTTTGTCGTCAGCACCTCGCCAGCGCGTAATTTCTTTTAACTGTTCCCCAAGTTTTTCCATCCAGTAGGCGTAGTCTTCCTTATAATGGATTGCCTTGCCCCCCACAGTATCACCGAGCATTCCTGTTATCAGCCCCAGAATAATATTGCGCTGGCTGAATGGGTTGGGTCCTTCTGGGTTTTCATCATGAAGCGCTTTCAGAATGGTCCCAATGATTTCTGTGTTGGCATTGGCGTTTCGGAACAGCTTGATACCATATTCCGTCAATTCCTCGCTATCCGCCCCGAAGTGATGGTCAATTTCTATGACCTTGGGTTTTTTCGATAATATGCATTCCGAAAGGAAAGGGTAAAAAGGAACCAGTTTGGTGTTGGCGGTATCACAAAAAATAACCGTTTCAATTTCATCCTTAACCGCTTCAATCTCTTCCTGGTTTCTGAGAATGTCGATAGAATTGTATCGGAAGATTTTTTCAAAAAAATCCAGATTGTCTCCAAGCGTGTTGGGAATGACCAGGAAGACTTTTTTATCCAACTGGTTCAGGTAAAGGGAAAGAGATAACATGGAGCCCACCGAGTCCGGGTCGATATCTCCACTGAACAGGAAACTGTTGCTGGAATTTATTACACCAAGGGCCTGACTCAGGTTCGTTTCCCAAGTTGGTCCATTTATAGGTTTTTTCTCTTTCATATACACATGCACATTTAAAACAGGTTAACTTTTGTAGAATATTCTAATTATTATAAAAGGTTTTCCCAGAGCTTGGCAAATAAATTTAATGATTTCAATGATAAAGGGCAGGGTCAGGGGGGGATATCCAATAATTACCAAGGCTTAACAGGAATTTGGAAGCTAGGGCCTACCTAAAACCCCGGGTTGTCATCAAATATTTCGTTAAAATCCTCCTGCTGAGAATTATCCGGTGCGGGACGGCACCAGTCAAAATCAGGGTCGTCATCATCCGATTCCGATGTTTCGGGTTTGGCAGTTTGATCAGCGAAATCCTTCAAGCCCAATTCTGTGAAATCCCGGCTCCCGCATTGGCATTCCGATTCTCCATCTACGAATTCAGTCTCTGTCTTGAGCAAATAAGCCCTGCCACAGGAGTCGCAGGTATGGCCTTGATGGGTTTGGGGCAAATCGTAAGCCAACATGTTTTCCCGGCATTGGTTACATATAGCCGGTACCCCGGAAACGAATCCGGGAATCAAATTTTCAAGCCCACAACCTCCGCATTCTATCAGTAGTTCGAAAGGGGTCTTCAGGGTCATGGCAGGGTTATGAGTCTGAATGCCCAGGGAATAATTTTGACATATCCCCCATTTTGCCCATGGCTTCTTCCTTGGACATTTTAGTAATATCTATGCCCATTTCAGCTAATGTGCCTGAGAAAGGACATTTGCTGGCCCCACTCTTGGGCTCCTCACCTTCGGCGGCTGGTGCGGGTTTTTCGGTTTCGATTTCTCCCGCTTCCGCCATGATGATCCAGTGCATGGACTCAATGGTCTGTTTTTTTTCGGAAGCTATTTTTTCAATGGATTCTTTGGTTTCAGGATGCTTTACCAGAGCGGCGGCTTCCTCATATTTTTCCAAAGCTTTTTTCTCAAACTCAACAGCTTCTTTCAACGCTGTGGCAGAATTAGACATTGACGAATCTCCTGACAAAATTAATGGGCTGGCTTCATAGTATTTTAACGGAACTTCAGAAATATACCAAATCCTTTGCCCAAATAGCAATAACCTTATCCATTGCATGGCGAATCCAGGGGGCGGGTGTGTTGCGGGACTATAGGAAACCTGACATAATGTGCCCATGAAAAAAGTTATCATTATAGGAGGCGGCATTGCCGGGCTGGCGGCGGCATACCGTATCCAGAGGGAAATATCATCAGGAACTAAGCTGGAATGCTCTCTGCTTGAAGGTGGGGACCAATTTGGAGGAAAAATCGCGACAGAAAGGTCTGAAGGATTCGTCATAGAACGGGGTCCTGATTCATTTATCTCGCAAAAACCCGCGGCTATCCAATTATGTAAACAACTTGGTATTGAAGGCCATTTGGTCGGAACCAATCCGGAAACCCCCAGCACCTATGTGTACACCGGAGGCAAGCTGGTGACCATGCCGGATGGCCTGAGCCTGATGATTCCCACCAAGTTCTTGCCTTTCGCCCTGACGCCCCTGTTCAGCCTGGCTGGAAAAATCCGCATGGCTTTCGATCTTGTGATCCCCAAAAAAGTGGATGAAAGTGATGAAAGCCTGGCCTCATTTATCCGTAGGCGGATGGGAGAGGAAGCGTTGAGAAAAATGGCCGAGCCCATGTTGGCTGGCATTTATGCCAGCGATCCCGAAACCATGAGTATTGGCAGTACCTTTCCCATGTTTGTCGAGACCGAACGCAAATACCGATCCCTCATCCTTGGAATGCTGGCAAGAAAAAAAGCGATGCTCTTAAACTCCAATAAGCGTCCTGCAAATAACTACACCTTGTTCATGACCTTGAAAGACGGTTTAGGGGAAATGGTCGAAACAATAATTAAAAAATCCCCTGATATTCAATTCCAGTCCGGAGCAAGGGTAGAATCCATTTCCGAGAAAGAAGGCGACTGGTGCGTAAATTTAGAAGGCGGCGGGGAATGCAAAGCCCAGGCACTAATACTGGCCACCCCCGGTCATATTACTGCTCGGTTCCTGCAACCGGTTGCCCCCAATGCCGCTGAAATCTTAAAACAAATCAAATATGTTTCCACCGCCACCGTTACTCTCGCGTATAAAAGGGAAGGTTTTTCCCACGCTTTGGATGGATTTGGGTTTGTCGTTCCTAAATGTGAAGGCCGGAGTATTCTTGCCTGCACCTGGACCTCATCGAAATTTCCCCACCGGGCTCCGCCAGGGTTTGTCATGCTTCGCTGTTATCTCGGAGGCGCATTGCAGGAAGATATGGCCGAAAAAGATGAACAAACCCTGGCCAACCTGGTTAGGCAGGACTTTAAGGAAATTATGGGAATCGAAGAAGAACCAGTATTCTGCAAAGTTTTTCACAATCGAAAATCCAACGTGCAATACCATGTGAACCATTCTAAGCATATTGATTCCATCATGAAAGATTTGGAAAGTTTTCCTGGCTTGTTCCTGGCAGGAAGCGCTTACCGTGGGATCGGGATACCTGATTGTATCCAAAATGGAAACCAATGCGCCGAATCAGCGACCCAGTTTCTTGCGGGAAAATCCTAAGCGGAAATTTAGCATCTAACAGACAAGACCAAAAAAAAGGAGTTTTTATGAAATGGGTTTCCACTCTGTACCGGCAAACAGATATTGACAGTGCTGTACAAGCAGCGGCTGAATCTGCCATCAGCCAACTTGGCAAAGACCATGCCGATTTGACCGTTGTGTTTGTTTCTCCCCAGTTCAGTGAATTTTATGACAAGGTTCCTGAATTAGTTAGCAGGTATATCAAGCCTGGTCTGTTATTTGGTTGTTCTGGAGGAGGGATCATTGGCAATGGCGAAGAGGCGGAGCAAGAGGCGGCACTCAGCATCACCTGTGCAGAACTGCCCGATGTAAAAATTCAGCCTATACAATTTGATACCACCGATCTGCCAGATCAGGACACCTCCCCTTCTGTCTGGAGGGAGTGGTTGAAGGTGGATGTGGAAGACAAGCCCCATTTTGTTTTTCTGGCAGACCCCTTTTCATTCCCAGGTGAAGAGTTCCTGGCGGGAGTGGATTTTGCCTATCCTAACAGTAAAAAAATTGGGGGACTCGCCAGCGGTGCCCAGGCTCAAGGTGGCAATGCCCTGTATCTTGGGGACAAAATCTATCATAGCGGATTGGTGGGCATCGCGTTAAGCGGCGATATCGAAGTGGATACCATTGTTGCGCAGGGGTGCCGTCCCATTGGCAAACCCATGCAAATCACTCAGTGCGAGCAAAACTTTTTGAAGGAACTGGAGGGGAAGCCCCCAATGGAAGTGATCCAGGAACTCCACGAAACTTTATCGGACGCCGACAAAAATCTGATCCAAACCTCTTTGTTTCTGGGAATAGAAATGGATCCCATGAAAGACAACCCGAAACAAGGAGATTTCCTCATCCGCAATTTAATGGGGGCTGACCGGGAGAGTGGAGCCCTCGCTATAGGTGCCATGTTAAGAAACGGACAACTGGTGCAGTTTCATCTGCGCGATAAACAGATGTCGGCAGAAGACCTGAATGTCATGTTGACCCGTTATCTGAAACAGGGGAACGCCGAAAACGCCAAAGGAGCCCTGTTATTTTCCTGCCTGGGTCGCGGTAAATATCTTTATGGCAAAGCCAATCACGATACCGATATGTTCCGCAGCAAACTGGGGGAGATTCCTCTGGGAGGATTTTTCTGCAATGGAGAAATTGGACCGGTGGGAAACACTACCTTTTTACACGGTTATACCAGCTCGTTCGGCATTTTCCGAAAAGCCCACCACTAGGCGTAGGGCCGACTAGCAATGACCCTATTTGGCGAGCAAGAAGCATTGGCGGCTTGACGAGCTCTTACCCAGTAGCTTCCCATGTGTGATATCTCTTTATTTGCCTTCATGCCCTGAAAGGGTACAAAGGCTCATTAAGCCGAGATAACTCTTTGCTAGCTAATGAAAGTTGTTTCCAGTTGCCCCTGCGGCTAGCAGGTGGAAGGTGAATTTATGAATGTTACCATACTGGGTTCTGGTACAGCAGTGCCATCGCTGGAGCGCAATTCGTCCGGCGTGCTCATTCAGGAAGAGGGCATCAATACCCTGATTGATTTCGGCTATGGAACCCTGAAACAACTTTTGCATCTGGGAATCACCTACCACGATATCGATCGGATTTTTTTCACTCACAATCATCCGGACCATATGTGTGATTTGATCCCTTTTCTATTTGGAGCCCGGTATCAGCTCTCAGCAAGAAAAAAGGATCTGGAAATTGTGGCTGGACCTGGATTTCAGGAGTTTTTCGATAAGTTGATGTCTGCATACAAGCAATGGCTTGTTCCTACCGAATACCAGGTCCATATCACGGAAATTGATGAGGGGTCGAAAAAGTTTGGAAGCCATCAGGTCACCTTCAAAAAGGTTCGGCATATAGAGATAAGCCGGGGCTACCGGTTTGAGAACCCTGCCGGAAAGTCGGTGGCATTATCCGGAGATACTGATTATTGCCAGGGCATGATTGAATTGGGCAGGGGGGCGGATCTCATGGTCCTGGAATGCGCTATGCCCGATGAAGAAAAAATAGCGGGGCATCTGGTTCCCTCGCTGGCAGGCAATTTGGCGAAAGAAGCCGGCTGTAAAACGCTTTGTCTCACCCATTTTTACCCGCCCTGTGATATGGATGTCATCCGCGAAACCGTATCCGCCATTTATGGCGGTGAATTGGTTCTGGCTCGTGACCGCATGCAGTTTCAATTATAAAGGGCGCGCTCACATCGCAGACGATTTTAAGAGGTCCTCTAAATACCTGCTCCTAACTCTTCTCTTCTCTTCGGTCTTCGATGAAGTCCACCACCAGCATGAATAGCTTGATAACCCCGAGAGTTGCAAATAGGCCAAATAACAGCTGTAACATAGGCGGCAGGGCAGTGATAAAGTTTTTGATGCTATCTATGAGATATTCCATAATTAGTTTTTTCGTGCAAAGTCTCTTTTTCCCAGCGAGAGGGTTCATTGGATAACGGGCAACCCATTGAAAACATTTTGGTCTCCATAATTTTTCGGTTAGGGGTTCATTCCGTTTTTTTTCTCCGGTATAATATCCGGTAAAGGCTCAATTGTAAAAAGGGGTGAGCACATGCCAGCTTTATCATATTTTGCTTCAGCAATCTTCCTTGTTTTTATTCTTAATGTTTTTCCTGTTGGGGCGGCAGGTTTTATCAACAACCACAATGGAACTGTGACAGATCCCAATACCGGTTTGGTCTGGCAGAAGGGAGATTCCTTTCATGAATTGAAAAAAGGACTCAACTGGTATGAGGCTTTGGAGTATATCACGCGAAAAAACTCGGAAAAGTTCGCGGGTAGCAATGATTGGCATCTGCCCACCCTGAATGAATTGAACCAGTTGTGGATACCTTCAGGAAAGATAAAAAGCAAGGATGATGAAACACTTGGGCTTCCCCCTGGGTTTGAAGGAGGGGGGAGTTATTATATCTGGACCGGGGATGAGCGCGGGCTGGACCATGCCTGGTATTTTGGTCTCGGTCATAAAGAAAACTATTTTAACCTGAAAGATTTGGCAGACCTGGAACAAGGTGTCAAAATGGTTCACTAGGCGTGGCCAGGGTGACGCTGGCCTTAATGAGCACGTGATATTCTTCCTAAGTTTTCGTGCCCCGGGGGGGGTAATAACTCTACCTAGCTAGCAGGAAGCTTTCTCGGCTGAAAAGAACTCTTGACCAGTGCCCCTGCGTCTAGCAGTGGGTTGGGAGATAAGTGATATGAAACCAAAGTTTTTTCGATCAGGATTTGTTTTGCTGGTGTTGGCGGGTTTGTGCTACGCCCCTTCATCCGTGATGGCGCAAGAGGATAAAATGGACCACGGAGCGATGGATCATTCCGGCGTGATGGCGCAAGAGGATAAAATGGACCACGGAGCGATGGATCATTCTGGACCGGCACCCGGGCAGGAATACCGGGTTGATGAGCCCATGGACCATGGCGATCACGGCGCGATGCAACACGAAGGAGATGGTAGTTTATTCCGCAGCCGGGGATCCCATGATCAGGCTGACCAATACAAGCCAGAAGATGTGGACTCTAAAAGTCTTCTGGCCCGTGGCCGCAACATATATATGCACATGTGCGTATTCTGCCATGGGGTAGACGGCAATGGGGGCGGCCTGGCGGTTGAATATTTATATCCTTGGCCGAGAGATTTCAGGGAGGGAATTTTTAAATTCCGCACCACCCCTACCGGTACGCTTCCCCGCGATGAGGATTTATACCGGACCATTATAAGCGGTATTCCCGGCACCTCCATGCCAGCCTGGAGAGATGCTTTGAGTCCCCAAGACACCTGGGCTTTGATCCATCATATTAAAAATTTTTCTCCGCGGTTCAAAAACGAACCTCAGGGTGAACAAATAGAGTTTGCCAATCCCCTTGCTTCTACTCCGGCATTGGTAGCCCGGGGCAAGGAACTTTTTAACGAATTGAAATGTATTCGTTGCCACGGAGAGTCTTTAAAAGGGGATGGCGAACTGGCTGAATCGCTCATGGATGCCTGGAAACACGCCGTGTTTGTGCATGACATCACCAATCCGCAGTTTTTCAAGAGTGGGCACAAACCGGCAGATCTTTTCAGAACCATCTCCGCTGGACTGGATGGGACGCCTATGGGCTCCTACCTTCATATCCCGGAAGAAGACCGTTGGGCGCTGGTGCATTATATTCGTTCAAAGTCTGTGAAGGAATTTAAACAAGGGGAATTTGAAACGGATATTTATTCATTTCCCGTTGGGTTTGAACTGGATACCGACCCTTTTAGTCCGATATGGGAAGGGGTGGCCAGCACAAGCCTGGTATTGCGCCCGTTATCCGCAAGGCGGGATGCGGTGGAATTCGTCAATGTGGCATCGGTGAATAATGGCGAACAACTGGCAATACGCATTCAGTGGGAGGACCCGACTCATGACGCTTTTTCGGAACTGCATTCAGATATATTTCGTGATGGGGTGGCGGTGCAATTTGCATTGGGGGCGGTAACGCTTCATACCCATGGTCATAATGAACCGTTTTTCGGGATGGGTAACCGCAACAAACCGGTTAATATCTGGCATTGGAAAGCTGGTTTGGAAGAAGCACTCGAAGCTGAGGACGATCTGGAATATGCCGGCGGTGGCGTGGATATGGACGCGTTGATTTATGGCGATATTATTGCTGAAGCTTTCTCTCGTGTTAGTACTACCGGGAATAACCCCGTTGAGGAACTGAATGCTGAAGGGTTTGGCACCGTCACGCCGCAGCTGCCTGAAAACCAAAATGTGGAGGGCACCGGGGAATGGAAGGACGGAGTCTGGACGGTGGTCTTTCTCCGCGATATGCCAAAAACCGGTAAATGGGACGTGGACTTTGCCCAGCGCATCGACCCGGCACTGATGGCATTTGCTGTCTGGGATGGCATTAAGGAAGACAGGAACGGACGCAAGGTGATCAGCGTCTGGCAACGCTTCAATATTAAGAAACCGATACCTTGAGAAAAGAGGTCTGCAACGCCAACATAGTTTTTCTTGTTTTCCTTACTTCTCTTACTTTTATAATTTCCCCGTTGCAGGCGAAAGAACCGATAGGGTTAGGTGAATTGAACCGGCTGATTCAGCTTCACCTGCCGAAACAGTTTCAAGAAGGCGTTGACTCAGGTCCGTCCAAAAAAACAAAACTCCTACCGGAAAGTGAAGAAACTATTTTTACTATTCCCGGATTCGAAACTTATGGTTGCGGGGAGTGCCACCAGGCAGAACAACTGCTGGACCGGTCCATTAATCGGATGCGGAAATCGCTGGTTCGCCTATCCTCCATTCATTCCAATCTTCCCCCGCCATCGTTAAAACAATTCATCATCCAGTCCTGGTCGGATGAATGGTTGCGGCCCGGCCAGTTTGCGCACACCACTTTTGACACGATCCGTATTTTCTCTTCCGCGATTCTGGTAGACAGCCGGGTGTATGGAAACGCCACCCACCTGCATGAGTCCCTGCATTTGACCCAGCCGTTTTTGGGCATTGCCAATGAATTGGAAGCGTATGGATTGAATATCCGCTCCGATCCCCGGTTCCTGTTTTTGAATTTCCCTTATTTTGCCGACACCATAACAGCTTTTTTCATTACGGATTTTCCCGATATCCTCAACCGGTTTTTTTCCCGTGAGGTTAAAGAAGGGGTGACCGTTCCCAGAGAGGTGCAGTGGTTTTTAATGCCTTTTGAAGTTGACACGCTGAACCGGGTGGCCACAGCAATAGAAAAGCTGGAACCGGTGCTGTGGGAAGTGTCCCGCCTGAACCGGGAATATCCTTTGGAGTCCGCTTATCTGGGGGAGCAGACCCGTGCCGTTTCGCTATTGCTCGATATCGCGGCAGTGAAAATCCTGCCCCTCCCACCATTGGATCTGGGCTCCTCGGCACTGGATGAAGCGTTTTCCATTTTGGACCGGCAGTTCAACAAACTCGATAACACCCGGCTGGGTTATCGTATAGATCGAAAGCGGGAGGCCTTGATGACAATGAGTTATCATTTGCGATTGAAGGATTCAGCAACCCGGCTGGGAATCTATTTCCGGTTTTTAAAGCAACGGTTCATCGGAGCGGATGGAGAAGTAAAACTGGTTGTGCCGGATGAGAAAGATTTTAAGTTGTTTATTGAGGAAAAACGCCATGAAATTGCGAAAATGGCAGGCTCCCCCAAACTCACCCCGGTGGAGAAAGAGGGGGCCTTGAGAATGTTGCAAGCTATTCCCAGTGAGCTGCGTTGAAAAAAACAATGCCTAATTGCGCATTGGTTTCAGCGCTACTCTAACTCGCCAAGGGGCAACTGGCAAAAACTATCTCTGGCGAGAAAAAAATCCTGGTAGCTCAAAGGACCCTTGCTAGTTGGCTACAGGGCCTGCCCTGTTAGAGTTTGCTGGCGGGGGTGACAAGAGCGGGACCTTTAACGTGGTCTTCCAGAGTTTCCGCTTGCACCTTGTCCTGCAATTTCATCAGGGCATCGATCACCATTTCGGGTCTTGGCGGACATCCAGGAATATAGACATCGACTGGGATGAGGGTGTCAATTCCCATCACGGTGGCGTAGTTGTCGTAGAATCCGCCTGAAACCGTACACACCCCATAGGCGACTACCCATTTGGGTTCGGCCATCTGGTTATAGACCTTGGTAAGAATAGGGGCCTGTTTGTGGCTGATGGTGCCCACTACCATGAGCAGGTCGGCCTGCCGCGGTGAAAACCGCGGAAACGCCGCGCCCATCCGGTCGAGGTCGTACCGGGGACCGGCTACGGACATGAACTCCATCCCGCAACACGCGGTAATGAAGGGATAGATAAAAAACGAATATTTTCGTGCCCAGTTTATTGCCTGGGTCATTTGCGTTACGATCACGTTATTGCCCAGACTCATCTCGGTCTCGGTTCTGTATAATCCAGCCATGCTATCCACTCCCTAAGGTTTATATCGCATTTTAAAATATTTTCTGCCAAATATCCAAGAAAATCTCCCCCCACTAGGCGTGGCCAGCGTGACGCTGAACTCAATGACCAATAACTCTATCTGGCGAGCAAGAAGTATTGGCGGCTTGACAAGTTCTTGCCCCGTTCCCTCCCACAAGAGTGGACCCTTGCCTGCTGGCCTTAAACCAGTGTATAATTTGGGAATCGTTAAAAAGGGGGTATAAGTTTATATCAGGAATTCAGCTCAGCGCAGGGTCTACGTACTGGGTACCTGAAAATATTGTTGGAGAATAGGAATTATGGATTACAGCAACAACAAAATCTCTATGGGCCAGGAAAGGCTCCTGGCTGAAACGGAGTCAATTATCCGAATGCACTTGAGCAAGGATGGGTTCACCCTTGATCTTACTGCTATTTATTTGAAGGAATATGGTGCCAAAGACATCGCCCGCATGGAGTTTTTGCGACCTTTAACAAACTTGGCTTTTGGAACCAATCTGTGCGGTCCCAAGGGGGTGAAATATCTTGCCCAGTCTGAAGTGCTGGTTAACCTGACTTCGCTGAACCTGTTTTATAACCGGATTGGAAACGAAGGGGTCAAATACCTCGCGGTGTCAGACAATCTTTTGAGTTTGCAGAACCTGGTCATTACGGATAATGAAATTACCGATGAGGGAGCATTGATTTTGGCGAAATTTCTTCCTCTTTTCACCAATCTGTCGCGTCTCGATTTGCGCCTCAACCGGATCAGAGATGAGGGAAAAGACGCCCTCCGGGAAGCGCAAAAAATGTCTGCTGTCAAACACCTGCTACTGGATAAAGTAGAAGGCTTCCAAGTCAAAAGCTAGCGGCCCACTCCCGTGGGAGGGAACTAGCAAGAGCTCATTAATCCGAGAATATCGTTGCTAGCCAGATAGAGCTATTGCCAGTTGCCCCTGCGGCTAGCAGCCACGCCTAGTGGTTAGCCTAGTGGGTTAAGGTTTACTTTGTTGTTATCGAACAGAGGATGGATGTCTCCGAAATCAATTCCCACAAGGTCCACACATTGCCGTATGGTGGAACTTTGATAAATGATCTGCCATAACCGGTTGCCCAATTCCTGAATATTTTCGAGAAGCAGGTTTAGTCCCTGAGTGTCCTCTTTACGGAGAATGGCGAACAGGTCGAATTCCAAAGGCTCCCATTTTTTCTGTACTTTAAGAACTTCGCGATACAGTTCAAGTTCATGCTCAATGAGGGGGAAGGTGCTTCTAAGAGGATGCGCCTTTGCCGATTTTGGGAAAAGGGACAGGAACTTTTTTTCGATTCTGCCTGCTTTCCATCCGGTGAACAGGTAACCTGTCAAATTGCCGTGCAATACAGAGATGGTTTTAGCGAGTTGTTGAGCCCGGTCAATATGTTCCGAACGCATTTCTCTTATCAAAACCGCATTGGGGGTGTCGTTGCGGAGTCGTTCCTTGATCAGGAAAAGACTTGCATAAAGTTCCCGCAACACCGAATTCAAATTACTGATAGAGACGGGGTCGTTAGGCTCACGGTTTT
>ERZ651768.2335-NODE-2335-length-13243-cov-2.938174_pt1 | contig 13243 bp, 12 predicted proteins | sample MGYA00514754_ERZ651768 | MGnify/ENA metagenome assembly ERZ651768 | reverse complement strand
CATTTTCGCTAAAACAATTACCGTGCTTGGTCGGGTAATAGGAACGCTAACAGCCGAGCGGTCAGCCGAGGTCCGACGAACCGCACAGGTTGAGGGTGAACTCATAGCGCCGGCTGTTGTAATTGATGACGGAGCTCTCCTCCAAGGCTCCATCGACACCTCCAAGGCAGACATAGCGATACGCGTGGCTCGATATCGTGCAGACCGTGATGATCCTGCCTGAACACTACATCCAAGCAGGAACCCTAGTACGCTAACCAATAGAACAGCGTCCGCTGCAGCTCAAAGATTCCGTTACGCAAGGTAGTCCGCTCCTTCCACCATGAATCAGCTCTGAAATCATCGGCGCCAGACGGGCGAAGCGATATTCTCACAGGCTGACGATCGAATATCCGTTCAAAGATAAACCCAGCTCGAGCGGTGTGATACGCCGAAGTAACGACGATGAGACTCGTGACATCATTCGCCTCGGACCATTCTGCAGCCATAACGGCTTCATCTCGAGTGGAGCTGGCTCGCCCAGGAAGCAAGGAGATCGCTGACCGAGGCACGCCCAAGCCTTCGAGATGGTAAAGGCGGATTTCCAAGAGATCAGAAAGACCAACCCCTCGCCGTGCCAACTCTTTTGCTCCTGGAGCCTCCCGACCTACAGAAATCGCTACTCTGGGAGCAAATCCTGCCCGATATAGATCGGCGCCCTCAATTTCCCGTTCAGCAAACTCACCCCCGGACAGAATGACAATCGCGTCAGATTGCTCAAGGTCATCGCTCCGTATCAGCTGTCCGCCTAGCCAAGTAAGTATCGGAGCCCTCGAAAGAACTCCGGCAATCATGCAACCCGCAAGAAAAACACCTATACAAACAAACTTCCGTCTCTTGCCTCGCAGGGTCACTCCGATTGGTAAGATGCCCAAATCACCCTCAATATCAATATCTATATGACCGACTAACTCTCAAATACACATTACGCCTCACGGTCTCCAACCTTGTCACTCTAACTGACAATCTAGCGTAGTCATGAAAACCTGCGGTATAGAGTAGGTAGCATTTCGAGAGCATTCTCCAAGCCGCTGAACACAACCAAATTTAAATTGTATACAATTGGATTCGTAATCGTTATCACTTCTGCGTGATTGTTGACGCGCTGCTGACAGTAATAGGTCCGCTGGACGGATCACCTTTTTAAGCCTCGTGGCTCCCGGACACCTTTAGGCAGCGTTCTAAGCAACCTTCAACGTAGACTCGACAGAGAGATACCATGACTAATGTTGACCGTCGCCACTTTCTAAAGACTACAGGCGCTCTAGGACTAACACCTTTACCATCCCCGAAAACGACTTCGACAATGTCCATCAAAAGGAATCCACTAGGTATCCGAGATGATTTTGCTGTAACCCAGAATCAGACATATCTGAATACCTCTTACGTAGGGCCCATGCCAACTGTCGTCCATGAGGCCGCCATTAAATATGCCAACGAACAACAGCTAACGCCTGCGAAGGGCCTTAGTATTTCCATGGAGATAAAGGAAGCCACGCGCGTGAAGTTCGCTGAACTATTTGGCGCTACCAGAGACGAAGTGGCTCTTCTTTTCTCGACGAGTGACGCAGAAAATATCGTAACCACCGCCATCGATCTAAAGGCTGGCGATAACGTCGTCATTGACGAACTACACTTTATTACCTCATTCGTCCTGTACCGTTGGCTAGAACAGGCAAAGGGCATCGAACTGCGTATCGTTCCGCATACGAATGGTCGCTCCCGAATCCAAGACTTCGAATCGAGGACTGATGCACGTACTCGTCTCATTTCAGTAGCCTGGGTTTCCAATCGCAATGGATACCGACACAATCTTCCTGCCCTAGCAGAGCTTATCCATGCCAACGGAGGATTTCTCTTTGCAGACGGAATTCAAGCCTTGGGCTCTTTCCCGACCAACCTTCGTGAAACCGGAGCGGATTTTGTCTGCGCCAACTCGTACAAGTATCTACTCGCGAGCTGGGGAGCTGCCCCATTCTTCGTTCGCGAGGAGCACCTAGACCGCATCACACCAGACAGATTCGGACACAACCAAGTCTCCAGGTCACTACCGAATTATAATTTTGAGCTAAAAACCTCAGCCGAAAAATACGAGTATGCAGGACTCATCTATGGCACTGTTGCACAGTTAAATGCTGCACTTGGCTACATTAACCAGGTTGGACTGAGTCGCATCGAGGCACATACCGTGGCACTGGCTCAAGCTCTTCGAAATGGTATCGCCAAGTTGGGCTACAGCATGTTTACTCCTGCCAACAATCCATCCTGTATTACCAGTTTCGATCACGGCCTCGACCCTGAACACATCCGACGCGTTCTTGACGAAGAGAACATCAGCGTCTCTTTTCGCGAGAGGGAAACACAAATTCGTGCAAGTGTTGGAATGTTTAATAATCAGGATGACATCGATCATTTCCTTCAGGTCCTATCGAGACTTGCTTAACACAACCACAATGAACACATAGAAATCGATTCGCACCACGATCGAGCTGTGAAGATTCTCCTAATTCGTTTACGTCTGATTGGCGATGTAGTCTTTACAACACCGGCTATTCGAGCACTGAGGCAACGGTTTCCGGACGCTGAACTGGTCTACCTTGTTGAACGCGCCGCTGCCCCTGTCTTATCCGAGAACCAACACCTCACAAAACTGATCATCGCCGAGCGACCTCGGGGATTTCGACGCCTAATATACGACTTACAACTTGCGCAAAGACTTCGCGCCGCACGCTTTGACGCAGTTATTGATTTTCATGGAGGGCCGCGCAGCAACTGGTTGACCTGGGCCACCCGCGCAAAGACTCGAATCGGATATTCGATGCCCTACAGACGTTGGCCCTATACACATCTCGTCAGAAGACCCGTCCAAACAGAGCCACGTCACTCGGTTATGAATCAGTGGGACCTGCTCTCTTCCCTCGACAAATGCTTCGCCGAAAGCCCTGACCCAGAACGCGATCCCGTTGAAATGAACGGAAATATAGAAACGGCACTCTCGGTTTATAAAAAACTGAACACTGCTGAACTAATCCGTAAAACGATGACTGGTCGACGTTTAGTACGTGACAAAACAAAAGGTTTCGTAGTCATTCATGTGAGAGTCGGTACTCCCTTCCGGCAATGGCCCATTGAATTCTTCATAGAAACAATCGTCAACCTTGCCGCCTTTGACCCAGAGCTTCGATTCGTTGTGACTTCTGACCCGTCCGATCCGTCCACAACGAATCAGATTATCACTGCAGTACACGCAAGAACTGGAAGGGCTACGCCGTTGGTAACTTCAGCAGATCACTTTGGTGTAGCTGAATTGCAGTCACTGATTAGCCATGCAGCTTTGTTCATTGGCGGCGACAGCGGCCCTCTTCATATAGCCTCGACCACCACAACACCTATTGTGGGCCTCTATGGGCCAACACTGCCCACAAGATCCTCACCGTGGAGGAGTCCTGCTCTAATTACAGAGTCAGTCGACGTTGGGGAGTTACCGTGCCGCCCTTGCGATCAACGACACTGTGAACCTGGGGATTTTCGCTGCCTTAGAACTCTCCCAGCGATAAAAGTGATCTCAGCAGCCAAGAGGGCCCTCACAAAACAATCAGCCCGGAAGCTCGCTACATAAAGGTCGTTGCGCCCCAACCTCACTCCAAATTAAATCTGACGACAAGGCCCCACTTATCGGTGCCTCGGCCGGTATAAGCTAGGGGTCCGTCAATTGGATCAATGCCTGAGACCCAAGGGAATGGATTCGACATTAAATTACGATAAAACGCCAAGGTTACAACTTCACCAAAATCCGCATACATGCGAAATACCGTTGAGCGTTCCTTCTTACCCATTGACACCATAAGGAGATTTTGTTCAGAAAGATATTTAATCAAGGAATCATCTCTTGATAACTCCTCACGTGTGATCACCGTGCCGATCTTTAAGTTCTCCGTTACCGGGATAAAACTATCAATCCCCACGTAATAGCCTGACTTCTTAATCGGCGCGGTACCGAAGCCTAACATCTGCGCTGAAGTTTCTGTTGGGCCCCACGTGTAATTTGCCCACTCACCAAAGGCAGTTATAAACCTAACAGGTGAATAGCGAGCTGAGAGCACCACGGCCGAGTCATGTCGTTTACTCGCAAAGTAGTTTGGTAAACGTTCCACTTTGGAGCCGCTGAACCCTCGCTTAACAGCACCACGCACCTCAATTCCCGGATACGGGGCAAAGGCACCAGAAAGTAAGACGGTTAAGGCAGAATTTGTGTCCAAATCTGGATTCAGAAAATAGAAGTAGTCGTAGTCAGACTGTCGATTACCATCGCCTAAGAACCCAGCAAGGTTAAGCGTGGCTAGAGGGATATCACGACCACTATCCTCACCAGCCACCAGTGAAATTACAGTGCCGAAATTTGATTCGGCATTAATGCGCTGTATATGGGTCGCATCTTTTGAAGTAAACGAGCCTGCATCTTCCCAATGAAAGCCAATCGGCAGCATAAAGCGCCCAAACTTAACTTTGGTGAAACCCGGTTCATATGAAAGGTAGGCCTGACGCAGTGCTCCCTGCTGGTTAACTAGGTCAAGCGCAATAAACCGATAGTCGTCAACACGCGTTCGTCCATCTGGGTCGCAACCAACGGTTGGCCCGATTGCATCTGGACTATTTGGAAAGAAAAAGTTCTTCTCACCGCACGCAGGCAATGCGCTCGTTTCCGTTATCGGATTGATTTCAAATACATACGACAATCGCTCGCTAATACTGCCTGAGAGGTTGACGATGGCGTAACCAACCCGTCCTTGCTTCTCGAGTCCTAATGATGCCTGTGCTGAATCATGGCCATATGCGGCCATGAAACGGACCTTCACGCGAAGCCGGTCGTCTTCAGAAACAACGCGACCCTGTTCTTCATTCAGGGACCGTCTCTCCGGTTTAGACGCCGAACTCATAGTAGGTCCAGACCTTTGAGGATCGATTTGCCGCGCCAAGAGAGGTGCGTTTACTAGAATCAGTATGCAGAACACCAGAACTGAACGGCCCAATTGCTGGATCCAACAGCAGGTTGATGGCATTCGGGCTATCATACTGGCTAGACTTCGAAAGAAGGGCGGTATCAACAAATTACCATCGTCGCATCGGTTCGTCGTTGGAGCCTTCTATTAAGAGTTCGCTCAGACATCTTTCAAGTGTAGCGTATTAGACTGTATTGGCTGATCCTAGTTGAACTTCAGGTCGCCGATGTAAAGCGTCGAGGGAATGGACGACCCGGATTGTGTGTTGCCGGCTCGATAAAAGGAGAGTGACATGGTGAACCTGCTTGCAGTTCTAGTTCTAGTCGCACAAGTCAGCTCAGTATCAATTCCTGCCGTGACCGTAACAAACTCCGAGCTTCAAGAAACTCTAGACATCGCAGCGGCTCAAGGAATAACTGACTCGCCCATGCGTACCATCGACGCTGGTGGATACCATGTTGGCGTAGCAATTGTTGGGCGAGGCCCGTCAGCAAACGTGGTGGCTGGTACGATTCACAGCGAAGTGACCGAGGTCTACAGCATTGTTGAGGGCTCAGCAACCCTGGTAACCGGCGGCCGACTCATCGCGCCGCGAGCTCGTGAGAACACGGCCCTGAGACGCATGCTGTCGGGACCCGGGTCGACGGGCACTGGTATGGAGGGTGGAATGGTTCGCCAGGTAGACAAGGGTGACATCATTATTATTCCTGCTGGCACGCCACACTATTTTTCAGACGTCCCAGAATCCATTACCTACACTATTGTCCGAATCGATCCGGGACGAGGATTAACGCTACTAGACAGAACCCCACCACCCGAAATGTTGAAGTAGACTGCGCCCGAGTATAATTCTGGCCGACAGGATCGCACCGTGAATCGTAAGCTGATGAAGGACTGGCGACGACCATGAAGTCAACTGCTGTTGTCATACAACCGCAGATCATTAAACTTTGGCTGCTCATTCTGCTCATTTTGATTGGCGCACCAGGTTCCGCTGTGGCTCAAGACCAAGCCAGGGTCAACGGCGACTGGCGCTACATCGGTGGGGATGCTGGCCACACTCGGTATTCACCACTAGACCAGATCGACGCCAGTAATTTTGAAGAGCTTGAGGTCGCTTGGATATGGCGGGGAGACAACTTCGGCCCCAACGTCGATTACCTTTTTCGATCAACTCCAATTTATGTTGATGGTCTTCTCTACACCGTTGCTGGGCAGCGTCGAACAGTCGCCGCAATTGATCCCGCTACCGGTGAGACCGTATGGACCTACCGCGAACCACACACGACGCGCTACGACCGAGGCATGCGAAATAATTATGGTAAAGGTGTTGCCTATGATGAAGTCGACGGTCGAGGGGTCATCTTCACTAGTAGCCCGGCCTTCTTTCTTCACGCGCTCGATGCGAAAACCGGACGCCATCTAGAAGACTGGGGACAGGCCGTTCCATTAGGTGGTTTTCCAGAGGGCGGGGTCGTGGACCTACTCCCTGACCTCGTGGCGGACTGGTCTCCCTGGCTTGAATCTGGCTACACCTACGATCCGGATCAAGGTATCCCTCGCGAACTTGGTAATCTGAGTAGCTCATCACCGCCGATTGTGGTCAACGGTGTCATCATCGTAAGTAATGTCCACGAGCAGGGATACTACCAAACACGTATCGAAAACATTCCCGGTGACATTCTGGCTTATGACGCACGCACGGGACAACATCTCTGGAAATTTCATGTGATTCCTCGACCGGGTGAATTTGGACACGACACCTGGGAAAACGACGCGTGGCGGACCACAGGTGACGTTTCCTCATGGGCTCCGATGGCAGCCGACCTAGACCGGGGCATCGTCTATATCCCTACCAATCCACCGACTATCGACTTTTACGGTGGATTTCGTCCGGGAGACAATCTGTTTGGCACTAGTCTTCTTGCCCTGGACGTCAACACGGGGCGTCGGGTTTGGCACTATCAACTCGTACACCATGACATTTGGAATTTTGATAACCCTACGGCTCCTGTACTCTTAAACATCACCGTCGATGGAAAACCAAAACCGATCGTCGTTCAGACCACAAAACAGGCCTGGGCCTACACTTTTGATCGTGAAACCGGAGAACCGGTCTGGGCAATCGAAGAACGGGCGGTGCCCAGTTCGGAAGTGCCAGGCGAGCACCTCTCACCTACTCAACCATTTCCCACCTGGCCATTGGCCTACGACATGCAGGGCCTTACCGAATCGGACCTCATCGACTTTACTCCAGAGCTCCGCCAGGAAGCATTAGAGATCGTTAAGAACTATCGGATTGGACCAATCTTTAATCCGCCGATTCAGGCAGGGCATCCCTCGGGCCTTCGTTCGTTCGTTAGTTGCCCAAGTGGTGCAACCAACATATTCGGACCAACCTCAGCCGATCCAGAGACCGGCATCCTCTACGTTGGATCGTTAACCGGATGTCGTTCAGAAAATATTGTACCAGGGCACGAAATTGATGAACCAGACGACCCAATGACCACCGGTAGAACCATTGCGGATTATGCAGTGATTAATAGAGGGGATTTCCGCGGCCCACAAGGACTACCGATTTTTAAACCTCCATATAGTCGGATCACGGCCATCGACATGAACACGGGCGAACATCTATGGTGGATTCCTAATGGAGATACACCGGATCGCGTCAAGAACCACCCCGCGCTCCAAGCGGTTGAGCTGCCCAATACCGGTGTAACCTCCCATCCGGTGACTATGGTCACCGCAAGCTTATTGATTCATGCGGAGGGGACTGCTGGCCAGCCACTAATCCGAGCAATCGACAAGTCCACGGGTGCACGTCTTGGCGTGGTCGAATTGCCGGCTCCTGGTCAGTACGGAATGATGACCTACATGCATAATGGACGACAGCACATCGTCGTACAGATGGCAGGTCGAAACCAACCCGGGTCACTCGTAGCTCTTCGGCTTCCTTGAGTGAAAAGGAGACAGTTATGTTGCGGCATGGTCAACCTAAGCTTCTTTTAGCGCTTTTCCTTTTGGGGTTAATCACCATTGGAACCGTACAACCGAAGGCACAATCGGTCGCAAACAATCCTTATCATGCGGTCCACGGATGGGAGTCAATGCCCAACGGGTGGAAGCTCGGCGTGCCAAGCGGAATTTTCCCAGACCCAGACAGCAGGCATCTTTGGATTCTTTCCAGATGCGGAGCAAATCACTGCGCTAATTCAAACCAGGACGCCATCTTTAAATTTGATCTCGACGGTAACGTCGTCAAGAGCTTCGGCGGAGGCATGTTCTCCTTCCCGCATGGCTTCTTTCTCGACCATGAAGGTTATCTATGGGTCACGGAGGGCGCACCGGCAGGCGATGCACGCGAAGTTGAGGGACTAAAGCGAGGTCTAGGACACCAAGTGTTTAAACTTGACCAAGATGGCGAGGTCGTAATGACCCTGGGAGAGGCGGCTGTCTCGGGCTATGGGCCAGACCACTTCAATGGCCCTGCTGGTGTCGTCGTTGCGTCCAGCGGTGAAATTTGGGTCAGCGATGGACACCGTGGGGGAAATAATCGGATCGTCAAGTTTTCAAGCGACGGCGAATTCCTTCTCGAGGTCGGGGGTGGCGTGGATACAAAAAGTGGCGACCCTGGAAAGTTTAACGACCCCCATGACATAACGATAGATTCTCAAGACCGAATAGTCGTTGCTGACAGGGGAAACAACCGCGTTCAAATCTTCGATCAACAAGGCGCCCTACTCGCCGTGTGGACTCAATTCGGTAGGCCCAGCACGGTCTTCGTCGACTTACATGGCACCATCTATGCTGGTGATGGCATGTCGAACGACCAATGGAATCCTGGCTGGGAGCGAGGTATCCGGATAGGCGACGCGCAAACAGGTTGGGTTACTTCCTTTATTCCTGATTCTGAAGCACCAACCGGCACAGGAGTGGAGTTCCTCGGCGTAGATTTTGAGGGAAATATTTATGCTGGGGAGGTCGGTAGGCAACGACTAGTTAAATACGTGCGCTTCAGACCCTAGAGGTTAACTCTTGATGTCCGCCGGCCCGTCGATAAGATTGACGATCACAACACCCTTCACTCTCACCGCCCTCATCTTTATGGTGGGATGCGCCTCAGCTCCACCTGAGCAGGCTTCCCTGAGCACCCACACTCAACCTGTCATCCGATCCGTCGTCGACGGCGTATTCACGAACCGTCAGGCCGCCAGAGGCCAACGAAGCTTCGAAAGGATCTGCGAAGCATGTCACCGAACCCGTGAGTTTCGAGGGTCAGCGTTTCAGCAAGAGTGGGCCGGTCGACCACTAGGAGATCTTTTGCAATTATTGGTCAGTACGATGCCACCGAATGACCCAGGTTTCCTAGAGCTTTCAGAATACAGAGATATCGTGAGCTATATGCTTAGACAGAACGGATATCCCGCTGGTGAAACAGAACTACCCGCCGATACATCAATTCTGATGAATATACGTTTTGACATGCGAGGTGGGATATGAAGACTACAGAACCCTGCCACTAATCACGGCTAGTTCTGTTCACTAAGCAGCCAATGCACTGACGACGAAACTTTCCGTCGCCAGTGCATCGCCACATTAAGCTTAAAGGTGTTATCAGTGTTCTCGCCCAGAGAGCCCTAGGCGCGAAACAGGGCACCTTACGCCGGGACTACCCACCAACCTTAACAACGTTTTCGGCCGCGGGTCCCTTCGTGCCTTGAACCACGTCGAACTCGACCTTCTCGCCCTCCTGAAGGCTCTTGAATCCTTCACCTTGAATCGCGGAATGATGGACGAATACGTCCTTCTCCCCATCATCACGCGTCAGAAAGCCAAAACCCTTGCTATCGTTAAACCATTTCACTGTTCCGGTCATACTCATGTTGATACTCCAGTCGTTCATTCATAATGTGACGCCAATATAGAAAGTTCCAACGCGTCAGCGGCGTCGTCTGCCGCGATGGTTTTTGTCTTCGCAGATAATTAACACAACTCCAAAGCATGATGATAGCTCGGCGTTTAGCCACTACTCCTCACCACGCCCATCCTATAATCCTGTGGCGGCTCCAAGGCCTAGGAAGCTCAGCAGAACCACGTTGGTCACAATTAAAATAAGCCAGCCGACTAGGCACACCCCCACCGCCCGAAAAGTTGTCGAATAATCTAAGGCTTGGCGAACGGCAATCACCATAGCAATAAGCATCCATATACCAATAATGATTTGCAGGATCGGCCCCAACCCAGCAATACCTCCGAAGACACGGAGAATCCCGGGCGCCTGGGCGAACCCCGTGGTTCGCAGTAACTCACCTACATCTGCACGGGTTTGTGGTTCAGCGAGCACGCGAGTGCCAATGATGTAGGTAAGAAACGCCCAAGTAGCCCACCCTATCAATGCGGCAATTCCACCGAGCACGAACCCACTAAGACCAGCTCCGGCCAAGACTGACGTGCCAAGTCCACTGGCCACGCTGGACAACAACACGACACCCATTGCCTGACCCGTAGCACTGGTATCAGCTTCAACCTCTTCGTAGACAGCCACGTCCAGTTTGGCGGCCCCGATTAATCGCTCGCTAAAACTTCTCAATTCAATCCTCCGTGCACAACCACAATTCTATTTTGCACTTAAAATAAACGCCCCTAAGCGGCTAAATAGCGGCCACTAGTGCTTCGATATCTAGATACTAAAGATTAAGGGTTGGGGACTCTTCGTGGTAATGGAGGGACAAAGCAGCTATCAATCACTCTTCGTAAAGATAAACTATAGCAAAGCAGAACCCTTGTGGCAAACATCACACTTACCTGAGTCAAATTATTTGTGTCCTTTGGCGACCATATTGGTCGGATATGGTATAATGAGACTCCATCTCATAATTGGACTCTTGGCTACTCTTAACAAATCATCACTATGACCCTCGGAAAGATCGTTTTTTGGCTCCATCTCATCACGGGACTTGCCATTTCAATCATCATCTTATTGATGTCGGTCACCGGCGTCATTCTCACCTATGATCACCAAGTCACGAATTGGGCCCATCGAAACTATCGAAGCCAGCCTCATCGCCTCAACTCACCTCCGTTACAGATGGATGAACTCATCCAGGCAGTAACCACAACCCTCGAAACACCGCCAACAGCAATAACGATACTGAATGACCCGCAGGAACCGGCAGCCTTGAGCGTCGGCCGCGGCGATTATCGCTATGCCAACAGGTATACCGGCGCCCTGCTCAATGATAGCGATGCTCCAATGCGGCACTTCCTTCGAAGCATCATGTACTGGCATCGTTGGCTTGCACTGGAGGGCGCCAATAGGGAAATTGGTCGCAACATTACGGGTGTGGGAAATCTTGGGTTTCTAATTCTGCTCATTAGTGGTCTTTACCTGCTATGTATTCGATTTAAGAAAATCAATGCCCTTCGAAATCTCATTACCTTCAGACCCGAGTTGAAAGGGAAAGCGCGCGACCTGAACTGGCACAACGTAGTCGGGTTCTGGTTATTCCTCCCCTTATTAATCATCGTTCTAAGTGGAGTCGTAATTTCTTATCAATGGGCTGGAACTCTTATGTATCGCGTAGTGGGTGAACAGCCACCGACCGCCACCTCATTGCGAGCATCGACTGGGAACGAACTGCTCACCGCTGAGTCAGAGCCTTCTCCTATTGCACAGTGTAGCTATCAAACACTCTTCAACCGAGCTTCTGGAGAAGTACCCGACTGGAAGAGCATCACCCTAGAGCTGCGAGAATCCAACCACACACCAGCTGTCGTCAGGGTCGACCGAAGCCTTGGTGGACAACCGTCAAGACGCCTAGACCTGATATTTGCGGGTCCAGATTGTACGGAGCACGAGGTTGGTGGCTATCCAGTCCATAGTCGAGGTCAAAGGCTTCGTAGTTGGCTCCGATACGCCCACACCGGTGAAGTGTATGGAATTGTGGGACAGACTATAGCCGGCCTAGCCTCGCTTGGTGGCGGCGTGTTGGTGTGGACCGCACTGGCTCTATCTTGGAGACGATTCATCAAACCATGAAGCGCGGAACGATATTGGCACATTCAGTATTAAGTAATAATTGAAAATATTGGTCGGGATGACTGGATTTGAACCAGCGACCCCCTGACCCCCAGTCAGGTGCGCTACCAAACTGCGCCACATCCCGCTACGTAAGACCATGCCGCCGGAGTTATTAGCGTCGAGTCCGCTTTCGCTTAACCGCTTTAACCTTACGATGGCCCGTTGCCCCTTGACGACTTCTCTTCGCGCTTTTCATGGAACCCGAACTCTTCACGTCTTTAGCAAGTATCTCAAGAATACCGCGAAGCCCTTCCTTTATTTCGGTCAGCTTTTTGTGTAGACCAGGAGTGGGACTAACAGACACCACGTGCTTCTCATCAGCTTCACTGAGAAGGCCCTGCTCCTCTTCCAGGCGACGCCGAGCACCTGCCAGAGTCAGTCCTTCCTTAAAGGTTAACTGCTTTAACTGAAGAACCAGTTCGACATCGGCACGACGGTAGACACGGGGCCCGTCTCCTTTTCCCTTACCAAGATTGGCGATTTCTTGTTCCCAGGACCGTAGGACGTAGGGTTTAATTCCAGCGATCTGGCACACCTCTGAAGAACGAAAAGAAGGACGTCTTGGAATCTTGGATGATTCAGTAGTGGTCACGGTCGAAGCCACGGCGCTCAGTATAACATGCAGACTTACGCTACTTCTGACGTCGCCTCACATGCAGACGAATCGGTGACCCCTCATAGCCAAAGGCTTCCCGGAGCCTATTTGTCAAAAAGCGAACATAGGAAAAATGAAACTGGGTGGCAACATTGGTAAAGCAGACAAAGGTCGGCGGCGCCACAGCAGCCCTGCAGGCGCGTCAGATAACCGGCCATCAGAGGCTGCAGATAGGCATTGGCAGCGCTGGTGGCGAAGCGCTCATACTCCCGTGGGGTGGCGCAGAGCGCGCTCGACACAGTGATCGGCACTTGCGGCAGACGCTCCCGCAAGAAGGCCGCGACCCGCAGTTCATGGGCCGGGTTGAACGGGCTGTGCAACAGACCGATAGCGATCGCTTCAGCGCCTTCGAGGGTACCAATCTATTCGGCAGTATCTCCTATGCTGGACTCGGTGGCTTCTCCGAATTTCTGAACTTCGAGGTTTCGGGAGCTTGGTATCTAGGGGCCCCGCGCTGGCTGATCG
>ERZ651768.2334-NODE-2334-length-13246-cov-3.977979_pt1 | contig 13246 bp, 12 predicted proteins | sample MGYA00514754_ERZ651768 | MGnify/ENA metagenome assembly ERZ651768 | reverse complement strand
GAGACTGAGTAGGTCTGTAAGAAAGATTTTTAGAGGTATCAATAGTTAGGCCTTTATAGCGGCCACCAATTATTTTCATTAAGTCTAAATATCAAGAAAAGATACGTAAAACCCCGCTCTTGGATCGGGCTTGTCAACTTCATTAAATAAAACAAACTTTCTTAGGAGTACTGTTGGCCCAGAACGAGATAAAATATTTCCAGTTTTTTTTATATCCTCTTCCCCTCTAACCCAAATCAGAACCGGTTCATAAATTCTATTTGTCTTATAAAATTGATCAAAAAATTTAATAGTGTAATCATTAACCGTAGTGTCGATCATTGTTAGAAATTCATCTTTTCCGATACCACTATTTATATCTTCAGAATTAGTTAATTCGGGGAAATCAAAACTATAATACCACAGAAACATTGTACTATCTGCACCAGCTGATTCTACTGAATAACTGGTTGTTTCTAACCCAATAATATGTTCAATATCAGGATTCAAACCACTCATGTATTCTAGACTAATAAATGTCCCAGTTATTGTCAGATTGTTATACAGATTTAGTTCAGTAGCATTAATAAGTTTTGATATAACCGATGAAATCTCTCTAGACTGAAGGTGCATATTAATATCATAGTCAACAGAACCTTTTGATCTCTCGCTAAGGTTTATTGGATCTATTTTTTTTATCACATAGTTATTATCATCACCGAATAACGGTCTGTTAATACTCTCACGAAATTTTATATAGTTCATTGCAAAAAAGAGCCCCATTATTACAATAAGTGCAAACAAAAGCCACACCATTTCACCTCCTGAAATAGGATCGCTCTTTCTGACTCTCTTTTCCGTAGCTATTGGTGTCTGAGGCAATGAGAATGGTTCTTTTTCAATACCTTTTTCCTCAGAAAATACTTCTGTGAACAGAAAATCAAATATTTTTTCTTCTTCAAAAAAATTAAAAGAATGTCTAGATGATGCTCCAGCAACAAGACTAGTAAGTATATTAGACTCATAGTGATTAGTGTTTTCAGAAAGGCTGCTACTTAGTTTAATATTTTCGAAAGGTTCCATTTTTCTAAGGTCAGATCTTTCCCAACATGCTAGTGCTTGCCTACCAAGTTTATCAGGAGAATAGACAGGTATATCATCAATATCTGACTGAATCAGCTTAAATGACCCAAGAGTATATTCGTCACTCTCTGATGAAGATATTATTTTTGGCTGTCCTGAACTGAATGCGATAACTCCATGATCAAAACGACAGTTTTTCACCATATAAAACCTATACTGGTTCTGCTTTTTAATAACCATTGCAGCATCAGAGACATATCCAGCATCAATCAAAACTGAACTTGACGGACCCATCCAGTATGGATTACCACCTAATTCAGAAACTGATAGTTTAATCGTTCTTATCAGACCTGTTGAACATGAAACCGTATGGATATTAACCTCATCCGGAAGATATATCTGTCCAAAGACCGACATTTTTTGATTGGAAGGCCTATTTTTTTTCTTCTCGATCCATAATACATAGTCCCAATAATCCTCACGCGCGAGATCAATCTCTGTCTCAACCGAATCATGGTGCAAAAATTCATCAGATATTGCTACTGCAATGTCTTGCCCGCTGAATGGTATCACTTCAGAGGCTCTTCTTATGGCAATCCCAAGTACTGAGTTTAGATCTCCTTCTTTATGGATAATATCATTGATTGGCTCAGTATAATCAATTTGTTTTACATTATGGAGCGTTAGCTCACTATCATCATCTGACCAAACCCCCGCAATTAGGAACGTATCTGATATTACAATACCTATCATAATATATTATTCTAATCCCAGCTACGGTTTCCATCATTAATCTCACCATGCCCATTAGATTTAAGGGAGAAAATTAGAAACCTTGGATCTTTATAAGGGTTTTCCCTATTGATTGGGCTAACTACCTTAAGTTTTTTGTTTTCATTGTCAATACTTATCATATAAGATTTATCAGTGAGAGGACAACCGTATGTACTGGAATCAGGAATATATGTTTTGTAATACTCTATCAGCTCAACACGTTTTAATGGTTCTTCATTTAGTTTGTCAATAAAATTTGGATCTTCCATGTAATTATTAAGATGCCTTTTCTGTGTAAAGCTGGTATCATTCCTGCCAAGTTCCTGGGAATACATAATTATTTGAACAGTCGTATCAAATATCGTATCTCTTCGATAACTTTTAAAACCAAATGTTGTGTCATAGTTAAAGCCAAAAGTTTCATTAATATCTACATTATACTGTCTGCCAAACAATATAAGATTTTGTTCACCTACATAAAGTGAATCACCTAATAACGAATCTCCCGCTGAGTTTACAACATTCATAGCTTCAAAAAAGTTTGGACTGTATGACCCCGTAAGTTGTTCATAGAACATTTCAATATCATAAATATTTTGCATATTAAAACGGCTTCTTTTCTCAAATTCTCGCTCTTCTGCCCAAACCGAAACAGGTACATAGATAACTATTATAAGAAAAAGAAACGCCAGAACCATTGCAAGCTCAAGTAAGTCAGATAGTTTATTTTGATTCATTTTAGTAAATATATAGATATTAGTATTAGTTAGGCTAATAAACAGCTACAACAACAGTTAATATTAATAAACCATAAGGCATTATGGTTATTATTTTCTTAAAGCTCTAAACAAAGTAAAATTACTCAGTTCTTATAGTTCTATTTTTGAAAATGGGTTCCTTATTGGCTCAAGTTCTTCACTAAGTTTTTCAATGATTTTCTTGCTTCCTCTGGATATCGATGCAGGAGTATTTACAATAACTCTAACGATTTGATCACCCTTAGAAGATCTACGGAGCATCGGGAATCCTTTCGATCTCATTCTCAAAAGCTTTCCGGATTGAATACCACTAGGGATTGTTAATGTGGAAATACCATCCAGTGTTGGAATATCAATTTTGATTCCTAGAACAGCATTAGGATAACTAACAGTTACCTCAATAAAAATATTTTCTCCATCTCTAACAAAATATTGATGGTTCTTTTCTTCAAAAACTACTAATAAATCACCAGGCCTACCCTGTATATTATCATTTCCTTGGCCCTCAACAGTCATATAGTTTCCTGATTCAACGCCCGCTGGTACCTTGATATTTATCGTTTTCTCTTTTTTTATCATGCCATCTGGTGCTACTCCAGGCGGACGAGTCCCAACTATTTTTCCGTTACCACTACATCTTGGGCAGACACTTGTCTGCTGCATCCTACCGAGCACTGTATTTGTGATTTGTGTAACTTGACCATTTCCACCACAGGTTGAGCAAGTATTAAACGTTACACCCTCGGACAAAACAGAACGTTTTATCTTAATTTTCTTTTCTATCCCCTTTGCTATTTCTTCAAAGGTTAAAGATAGTTTAATCCTTATATCTGAACCCTTAGACCTAGAACTTCTTTGTCTTCCACCACCGAAAATACTTTCAAACGGACTCCCACCAAATATATCTCCAAATTGTGAGAAAATATCTTCCATGTTCATATGCACTCCACCGCCAAAACCACCACCTTGAGAACCACCCATTCCAACCCCAGCATGACCAAACTGGTCATATTGACTTCTTTTTTGACTATCGCTTAGAATACTATATGCCTCAGCTGCCTCTTTAAAATTTTTCTCTGCCTCTTTATTTCCAGGATTTTTATCTGGATGATATTTCAAAGCAAGCTTACGATAGGCTTTTTTAATAGTGCCTGCTGATGCATCTTTAGAGACACCTAATGTATCATAAAAGTCTCTCATTTTTTATTTACCACAACCTTAGCATGACGTATTACCTTATCATGGTATCGGTAGCCTTTTTCAAAGACACTAAGAACCGTATTATCTTCTTTCTTGTCATCCTTTTGTGTTAACATAGCATCATGAAGTTCAGGGTCAAGCACCTCACCCTCTTTACCAAACGGTTCAATATTTTTTATTTCTAAAAAACGCTGAATCTTTGATTTAAGAATATTCATTCCTTCAATTAACGATTTTTCATTATCAGTATCAGTCTTTAAAGCAGATTTAACCATCCTCTCGATGTCATCTATAATAGGAAGAATATCTCTAATTACTCCCTCACCATCATACTGAAGTAGTGCTGAGATTTCTTTATTCTTCCTTTTTCTAAAATTTTCAAATTCAGCCTTTAGACGAATATGTTTATCCTGTAGCTGATCCAGTTGAATTTGTATATTATTATTGTTAGACTTTTTTTGATCCTTAGGTTTTTTATTTTTTATAGTCTGCTTTTTTGTCTTAACTGATTTTTTTTCTGCCAAAATGTTCTCCGTGTAACTATGTTAATTTTTTATTGTTAATCTATATATAGAGAATAATTTCTTTTTACAATACTATCTCATAATCCCTGAGATAGCTCTATAACTACCTATAACAGAAATAATGCCAGAGAGTAATGTCAGCCATAAAAATAAAACAGGTGCGATTGATAGTTGAATATTCCAGGATGTAAAATTATTCATCATATAGTTTATTCCGTTTATCGTTCCTATGATTAGTGGAGATGCTATGACTGAGGCCAAAACCCCATCAATTAACCCTTCAAAAATAAAAGGCATCTGAATAAAAAGTTTGGTAGCACCGATTAGTTTTAATGAATTAATTAAATCCTTTCTAGCAAAGATTGATAGTTTGACAGTATTATATATTACCAAAACTGCTACTAGTATAAACACTATCGCTAGGAAAGGAAAATATTGCATTATTTTTGCATAAGTTCTTTCTATTTTTTTTATAAGATGCCCCTGGTAGCGAACCTCCTCAATCCCGTCTAAACTTTTAATCTCATTTATAATAGGAGAAACATCTAAAATTTGATCGGATTTCCGTTTTAAATTAACTACAGTACTTATAGGAAGAGGATTATATCCCAGAATTGAAAGAATATCCTCACCAAATTGATCCTGAAAAATTCTAACAGCGTCATCTTTGTTTATAACTGTTGATGATCGAATTCCTTTTATTTTCAATATAGACTCAGATATAGTTTTTGCGGACTGGTAGTTAATATCCTGTTTAAAAAACACCTCAATCTTATACTTTGATCTAAGATATTGTAATATAGATTTCGTATTCTCCCCAGCAGTGGCTAATAGACCGACAAAATACAATGCAAGAAATAATGAAAACACTGCCGTAAATGTTGTCATCTTATGTCTCCAGACATTCTTAAACCCTTCTGAAATCAGATATAAAAGCTTATCCATCATCCTCCTCTGATTGACCCATCTTTTAGCTCCAAGATTCTACGCCCACGACCCTTAATTAAATTATAATTATGAGAAGCCATCAACACGGTTGTTCCATTATTATTTATTGTCTCAAGCAACTGCACAAGTTCAAAAGCAGCTACAGGATCTAGGTTCCCTGTTGGTTCATCTGCGAGAATGAGATCGGGTTCCTTAACGATTGCACGAGCAAGTGTAACCCTTTGCTTTTCACCACCTGAAAGCTCATCTGGATAGTGTTCTCTTTTACCATCAATACCAACAAGATCTAGTGCCTCTTCTACTCTATAAGGAATTTCATTGGCACTATGTCCCATTACATGAAGAGGCAGCGCCACATTGTGAAATACATTGCGATCATTGAGAAGCTGGTAGTCTTGAAAGACCATTCCAATATTTCTTCTGAGTTTTGGAACATGCTTTTTACTTATAGACTCTGAATCATGACTCCCGACTTTGATCTTGCCTGCGTCGCACCATAGGTCAAAATAAATTAGTCTCATCAATGTGGTTTTCCCCGACCCAGTGCTTCCGATTAAAAAAACAAAGTCACCATCATCTATTGAAAAGGTTAAATTTGTAACACCTTTTCCTTTACTGTGGGTGTATGAAACATTTTGAAATTCTATCATACCATTAAATTACTTATTTATTATCCATAGAAAAAGAAACGAAGATTGATAATTAGCGGTAAAACTAATATTTTAGAATTAACAATATACATACCAAATAATATGTGTAACTTTAATTTCTTGTTTAAAATCTATGCATAAAAAGTCATTAAATTAATGAACTTATTACTAGACAGCGGCTTGGTAATTGCATCAATTGTGATGCTCTGGAAAGGAGCCGATTGGCTTGTCGAATCTGCTTCAGAAATAGCCCATTCTTATAAAATATCAGACCTTGTAATTGGACTAACGGTTGTGGCATTTGGTACTTCAGCCCCTGAGTTTGCAGTTACTATCAGGGCCGCCATAACTGGTCAAACAGATATATCTATCGGAAATGTTGTGGGGTCAAATATCTTTAACCTTGGGTTTATACTAGGTGGAACTGCCATGGTTAGAGCAATAAATATCTCCCCAAAATTATTATATCGAGACGGTTTCTTCCTATTATCTGTTACAATACTAATCTATATATTTTTCTTTGGACTCAATGGCTGGGATATCAATGACAATATTACGGCTATAGAAGGATCAATATTATTCCTTGCTCTAATATGCTATATCCTGTTTCTATTTATTAAAAGAGAAACAATAGAAGAGACGCACCCAGAGTCAGCTACAATAAAGTCGTATGCATTTTTCTTTATTGGGCTATCGATGATCGTACTAGGAGGCCACCTTATGGTTGAGCATGCCTCATCTTTGGCACGTGCTTTTGGAGTTTCAGATTGGGTCATTGCTGTTACAATAGTTGCAGCAGGAACCTCTGCCCCAGAGCTTGCCACTTCTTTGACTGCAGCGTTTAAAGAAAAACATGGTATGGCAATAGGGAACTTAATAGGGAGTGATCTATTCAATCTTTTAGGAGTTCTGGGCCTTGCCGGTATAATTAATCCGACTGCAATACAGGCTGATATCCATTCCAGTATCATAGTGTTAATTATTATGGTTTCTATGGTTCTTATGATGATGAGAACAGGCTGGCAGATAAGCAGACTAGAGGGTACCCTGCTAGTATCACTTAATCTAGTTAGGTGGTACCTAGATTTTACTGGATAAGATTAGTCTTTACCGCTGTAAAGATTATTATCATTTATATATTCCCAGATAGGGAGAGTCACCATATATCTTATAGTTAAACCTTTTACCCATCTTGCACGTATTTTGGTAGATGCAAGCTCAAACCTGGGTATATTGGCAAAATGAACCTTTTGTAAAATCCAATGTGGAATATCACTAGGCCTAAACCCAGGTCTAATAGCTACGATCACCTTACATTCTTCTAATATTTCTTTTGGACTTTTCCAATTCTTAAAATCAATTAGATTATCACTTCCTATTAGATAATAAATTTCATCATTAGTTAATCCTAGCTTGCTCTTAATATCTAGAACTGAATCAATAGTATATGAAATACCTTGTCTAATTATATCAACATCAGAATATTCAAAATTTGGATTATCACTGATAGCAATTTTTACCATCTCAACTCGATGTTCCATGGGCGTTATACCGTTTTTGTGAGGAGGTGCATATGCTGGAATAAAGAGTACTTTATCAAAATTTTCAGCTTCATACACTGTTTGCGCGATAAGCAAGTGGCCTATATGAGGAGGGTCAAAGGTTCCGCCAAAAAGACAAATTTTCATTATGTTTTTCTATTTTTCTGATTCTGCAAATAATTGATCAATTTCATTAATTAATGCTTCATTAACTATATCTTTACTGCCTTTATCTAGCCAATATTCTTTTGCCTGCTCGAGTTTATTATCTTTTACAAATGACTGTATAACACCAAAATGGACCTTTTCAACAATATCAGTATCATAGTATTGATCTAGAACACGATTAAAAGACATTCTAGCTGGTTCAAACTCATCCATTTTTAAATAGAGGATTCCAGTTTCATAAAGTTTCATTGCTAGTTTATTCCTTAAATCAGACATAGAAGCTGTTACAGTTTGACTGTATTCTGAAGTAGGAAAATCATCTAAAAATTCTTGATATCTTTCGAGAGCCTTTTCAGTATAAGTTTGATCCTTGAAATAATCAGGGCTCTCAAATCGGTATGCCTCACAAGTCCTGAACCTTGATTTTTCAAAAAATGGACTGAAAGCCATCTTCCTAGTTAGGTTTTCATATTCTTTAATTGCTAAGATAAATTGGTCATTTAGAAAATATGACTCTGCTAGAAAAAATTGTGCGTCGTCTCCATAATCAGTTCCTGTACCACGTGACAATACAAATTTAAACTCATCCTGTGCCTTAACATATTTTTCTTCATCTAAATAGTCCATACCAATTTGTAGATGTTCGGCTAAAGACAGAGATTCGTCAGGAAGCGTAGATGAGCATCCATAAATAATGATAAATAGTAAATAAATTCTTTTCATATTAAAAGTGCAGCCTCAGAGCCAATCCTCCAACACCTATTGAATTATTTGGATTGAAGAGTAAACCTAGATCTAAATCCACCTTTTTATTTTGCTTAATATCTTGAGTATCTTTATTCCTATTAGCCCATACGGCCTCTAATCCACTAATAACATGATTAAACATCATAGCACTAACACTAAATTTAGCAAAAGAAAGCCACTGATTCGCCTCATACCTTTTATTAAGATAATCCTGCTTTTTTGGAGTCTTAATTATAATCTCGGTACTGTCGCCAACATCTTTCTCTTCCCAATACCAATCTGTAAATACATCTGACCAGCCTCCAATAAATTGATCATATTTCCCAATATTTTCATAATAGTGTCTATCTTTAACCATGCTAATATCTTCCGACATGCTAATATCTCCCGAACCTAGATAACTTGCAATTAACGCTAAACTATCAGAGGTTAAAAACTCTGTGTTAAATAGGTTTAACAAGGCTCCCTTAAGATGGATTGTGAGATGATGTGTACCAATATAGCTGCGCATTGCCTTTAGCTTGTTATCCGTAAAATACAATCCATTATTCTCAATAGTAGTTGGGCCTGCTTGTGTAAAATTCCACCAATTTTGCAAGCTCCAGTTATTATCAGCGAACTCTTGATAATTAATTCTGATTTCATCTGCTCTTTTATTTGCATAAAAGATGCTTGCTAAACTTAATATTTCTGTACCTATAAAAAGGCTTGGTTTCCAAACCGGTTCTTGATTATATAATTGTCCTAATCCTGGAACTATCAGGGACATAATTAATGGTCTCCCAGGATAAAAAGTTAAAGAATCTTGATCTCTAATTATTTTTGTTGAATCTTGTCCTGAAAGAGGCAAAATAAAGATAAGAAGCAATAATAATCTAAAAATCAAACAAGACCCTGAAATATGTTCTAAGTTCTTTACCATATGAGTATGTTTCTCCTTTAATTACTCTATCAAATTTATTTAATCCTTGGTGAATTTCTAACTCAATTGCTGTAGGAAAATTATAAAAAGAAAATCCATTAAGACGCCACTGAATACCAACCGATTTTTTCCACATCTGATCTTTTTTATTTCTCCATGCATCTCCAAACTGAAAAATTGTACCAAGTACACTATTTTGCAAAATAAACCAACCCAGCTTTATATTTTTTTCTCTGATCAAAGGAAGCCTAAATGAAAGATCAATCAAAGCCGTTTTTGTACCCTCTATGCTATAGAATGGATACCCTTTTAGCCCACTCATTCCTCCATTAAAAAAGTGAAAGAATGAATCCACTTTTGTGTTAGATATATATCCTCCGTTTAAATGAACCGATGTTGTCCACCTTTCGAACCATGGCAGTTCATAGTGATAAACAAAATCACTTTGCAAACGAACAAGGTTATTATCCATAAAATTTTCGACTAGGGTACCTGCATCTGAAAAGTCCAGTCCCTTAATGAACTTATTGATTTCAATATCTATTGTAGATGATAGAGTTAGACCATTCGATGGATTAATCCCTCCATCTAACCTAGGTTTAATAATATTTAGTTTCCAATCGGCATTGATGGATGCGCCACGATAATAATCATATGCGGCTCCCGCCTCTATCATCTCTGATGGTAATGATTCGTTAATAAAAGCCCTATATCTTTGCCAAGTACTAAAAAGTTCTAACGTGCTTCCATAAAGTGGAATCCTCAGGCCAGGCCTAAACAAGATCATTCTAAATTTAATATCACTGTCTATTTCATAGATATCTTGATATTCTATTTGATCAGTTGTATTCCTTGTCAAATAATAGGTTTCAAAAAATAAGGTCGGGTACAAACGATTAAACTCGAATATAAAAAATAGATCAGAGTCCAGCAGGTTGTTTATTGATAGACCTCCAAAGAGGCTCAAACGATCTAATATTTCACTTGAGTAAAAATACATACCTGGCTTCGTGGTACCGTAGTCAAACATAAGTTTTGGCATTATAAACATGTTTGGAAACTGGTCAACATATACTGATGACTTAGTACTATCAAGAGCAGTGACAGGCTCTGAATAATCTTTATTTTTTAAATAGAACGAAGGAGAATATCCAACCAAGGACTCATCAATAAATTCTATTGAATCAATAATCGCAATCTTATAACCTCCGTTGACATATACAGAATACAATACTTTTCCACTCCTATTAATGTTAGGCATAAACGCACCGCCATATACATTTGTTATATATCCTTGTTTTTTATTCAGCGAGTCAATGTAGTACAGGTTAAATACGCCACTTCTATCATCGGAATAAATAAGTGATTCGTTATCCGTAAAAGTTACATTACGCTCATCCCACAGTGAGCTATTTAAAACCATCCTATATACAGTGTCAGACAGAGATATTGTAGCAATGTCTCGATAGTGATGTGTGGAAATATCGAAATAAAGACTATGATTATTTTCATTATATGTTAGACTGCTAACAATAGGCCTCTCATCAAAATCTGTTATTTTAAATATTTCTCTGGTTTTTAAATTTAATTGATATATATCCTGAGAACCATCTTTCGTAGCTAAATATGCAATACTACTATCCTTAGTAATAAATACCGGAGAAAAACCTCTCGAAGACTCTGTCAATCTCATTTCTTTCTTAGTCTTTAGACTATACTCGTATAGATTATAGAACTTAGATCCATTCTTATCAGGAAACTTAGGTTTCTTACTATAGTAAACTACCCTACCGCTTGGGTTCCAGGTTGGAGAAGAAAATACTGCCCCTGATATTTTTTGCTCCTTATTGTCATTTAGATCATATAGATATAAGTCAGTTTGCCCAAAATAATCATTCTCTTTATTGCTCAAGTATAAGAAACTATTACTATCTGGAGACCAAACTGGAAAAATGTTAGCAGTTCCCCCATCTATTATTATATTAGTTTTTATACTATTTATTTCAATTGGCTTAATAAGAGTTTTATATCTATCACCGATTGTAGAGATAAAATCATCATATAACTCATATCCACTAATATTTAAAATATTATAAATAGCATCATCAATGGAAAACTGAAACGGCTTTGAAAGCTCCATCATTATTTTTTTAAGTGTGGCTGTTCCATATTTATAGGATATAAACCTAGTTAAGGCAAATCCTGCATTATATGTTGATTCGTTTCCTATGCCTTTCTTACCAAATGTATTCATCTGGTCAAACGTTAATAAATTATTATTAATGGCACGGTCCCTGAGTATCATGTCGCGATGTGTATCCCAGTGGTCCCAGTCTGCGCCATCATACATAAACTGAGCCACACCTTCAGCCAGCCATGGTGGTACGATTGTACCTGGTATAGGGTAGCTGACTAAAGTTTTTGGATAACCATAGAGAACATCCTTTCTTTTTTCTTTTTCATATCCCATAAACTGTAAATATGCACCAGGAACATGGTTACCCATTTTCATTGATTTTTGGAGTGAGACTATGTGAGCATACTCATGAGTAATCACATTCTGTAACCATCTGTGACTGCCTCTTAATTCAAAATTTAAAGGAGAGGCCCAAATTATTATTTTATTATCATAGTAATACGCAGCACCGTTGGAATAGTCATCTGTATCTTTAAGTATTATGTCTGTTTTATCTTGCGGTTCAAATTCATAAACATCTGTTATTTTAGGATAAATTAATTCGGCTACTGTGGCAGCTTCCCTTGCAGTTATTTCGGTCTCATTATGGTAATGTATCTTAAAGTGCTCAGTCTCAAAAGTATGCCACTCAAGCTCTGGGTGATTATATTTAGCCTGACCAAAAATGACTGATAATGAGATAGAAAAAATGTATCTAATCATATTTATTTTATAACTGCGATCTTAATTATTTTTGATTGATCAGACTGACTGTTAGAAGAATTTGCTTTGACCTCCAACCGTGCAAAATATATTCCAGATTCTAGGTTACTCGTATCCAACTCCCACTCCGTAATATAGTAACCACTAGAGCTTACATCTTTAGTGAATTTTTGAATAAAAAATCCTGAAGCATCATATAGTTTTAGATCTAAAAATCTTGCATTATTTGTTTCTACACGAATTTTACCGGTAAAATTTTTAATTGGATTTGGATAACAGTATGCCTTTGAAACTAAGTTATTACTGCTATTCTTTGACTGATATTGAATATTTACGTTCCTCCTATTGCCCAGATCACCATGAACATAGGTCCATTCATTCCCACCGTTATCGTCAGCCTCAAAAAATTGAAATATATTATATCTGGAGATGATACAATTTTTGTGATCAATAGCTGAAATGGCGACTATTTCATCATTTTTCTCAGTGGCTATTGTTGACAGCAACACGCCTTGATAATCAAGAATGTAAATTGAACTAGAGTCTGCAGATTTAACAATGATTTCAGGATGATCATCGCCTAATAAGTTTTGTGATAATAAAGGCCCAGTTACTTTGTAATTAACTGGAAAATTAGATAACATCGAAAGCTGATTATTATATGCTGAAAGCATACCATTTTTGTCTATAACTAGTATATCAAGGACTGCGTCAAGCTGAAGGTCTATCCCAGAAATAGAAACGGGAGATATATCATTTAACGTATTTTCTTCACCATTTTCAATAGTAGAAGTTATTCCATCATGTTCGTTAATCTTGTATGTATGATCAATACCAAATACAGAACTTTTATGTTCCTCCCATTGCCCTTCGTTCATTAGTGATTTTTCTTTCAGTTGCACCCAAAGCATCATATCCCCTTATGATTGAATATCCTGACTCAAATAAATCTTTCCATAGTTGCATGCCATCCATATAACCTGATATATGATCTATTCTACCCTCACCGGCTTCGATAAAACGTTGCAATATTAATGAGAAGCCTTCTCTTGA
>ERZ651768.2333-NODE-2333-length-13246-cov-33.482193_pt1 | contig 13246 bp, 9 predicted proteins | sample MGYA00514754_ERZ651768 | MGnify/ENA metagenome assembly ERZ651768 | reverse complement strand
TAAGACCTGGTCGTAATATCTCTAAATTTTGTTGAACCTGTTCGTAAGCCATAGTATAGATTTCTTTTTGTGCTGAACTTGCCGACTTGTCACCACACATCCAGGTACGAGAAATGTCGGTACAGTAACCGTATGCACCAACTAAATCTGTGTCAAAACCTATTAACTCTCCATTCTGAATAGGGCGTGAGGAGCATTCGTGATACCATGGATTAGCCCTGGGGCCGGCCGCAAGTAGACGCGTCTCGATCCATTCAGCTCCTCTAGAAACAGCCTCCATTTGGAAATGACTCCAGAGTTTTTGCTCAGTAATTCCAGGCTCACAATGGGAACGCATCAACTCAATAGATTTTTCACAGGCAAATATAGAACATCTCATTGCAACGATCTCTTCTTCCGACTTGATCAACCTTGCCAATTCCATCACCTCCTCGCCATTAGCTAGCTCCAAGCCTTGCTCTTCAAGCTGATGAACACCCTCAGTTGCGCAATGATCTAGAGCCAATCGTTTATTGCCATGACCAAACTGAGCAACTATTTCTGCAATCTCCTTGGCCCAGATTTTGGCCTTGCGTTTGCTAAATTCACCCGCAATAAAATACAGATAGGTAATCGCTGTACGCACTTCCGTTATTAGTGGATTATGGTTAGAAAGAAACTCATTTCCTTCAAACTCGAAAATAATCACAGGACCTTGCGCCATTACTAAAGCGTATCGTGCTGCGTTATGCGATGTCCAGGCAGACATATTTGTGCTGTCGATTGCATAGCGAATATTGACTGGATCATAGAGTAGAATACCGGCACAATCAAACTCAATCAATTTGTCACGAACCCTTTGTAATCGGTACTCCCGAATACTTGTCATGTTCGGACTTACCAACCCAGCCTCTGCCCACTCGGATTCAGCAAGAGCGCCTGGACCGAGTACATGTTTATTTAGACTATAAATATCTTCATCACCTGCTGCTTGAGAGGCAATTTTGGTTTGATATTTTTTGTTTTGGTTAAAACTCATAGTAGAGCTTCCTTATAAAATCACTGAGTCGGTAAATTTCTGTAAAAGCAAACTCAAAACCATTGACTTTGTTTTGTATTTTCTTAGTGGTGATATGTTACTACATTATAATTTGAGCTGTTATGTATACAAAACATCTTCAAAACCAGCGCACTGCCAAGCAAGGTAGTTGAAATATAGGAATAACTATGAGAGTTTGGAAATTTAAAGGTATATATTTAAAGCAAGGTTGGTTGTCTCCCGCCTATGTAACCACTGATGAGAGTGGAAAGATTACAAATATTTCAGATCAACATTCTGCAGTAGTTAATGAAGAAATCAACGGATTTGCAATCGCGCCGGTAACAAATGCCCATTCTCACGCATTTCAGTATGGAATGGCTGGACTTACTGAAAATATTCCTCAAGGTCAAGACCATGACAATTTCTGGTCATGGAGAGATAGAATGTATCGCTTGGCAGATCAAATTACTCCAGACCAAATGGAGTCTATTGCAAAAATGCTCTATGCCGAAATGCTGCGCGTTGGATACAATCATGTGGTGGAGTTTCATTATTTGCGCAATGACGAAAAGGGTAACAATTACTCCAACCCTAACGAAATGGCTGATAGATTAATTTCTGCTGCCCTAAAGGTGGGAATAAAAATTACTCTTGTTCCTGTTTATTACCGCTGCTCAGATTTTGGTAAAAACCCTTCTGAAGCCCAAAGACGTTTTCAGTTCTCATCAACAGATAGCTATTTCAAGCATATTGAGTCATTGAGTTCTACATACGCCAGCAACAGCGAGGTAACAATTGGTTATGGACTTCACTCTATGAGAGCAGCAACAGCTCAAGAAATAAAAGAAATCATTTCTTACAATACAGAGCTCCCCTGTCATTTGCATATCTCTGAGCAGATGAGAGAGGTCGATGCTTGTGTTAAATATTTAGGAGCAAGGCCAGTTGAGTGGCTTACAAATGAAACTGAAGTTGGGTCTAATTGCCATTTGGTTCATAGTACACACATTACAGATGATGAAATGAATGCTATTATCAGAGCAGACGCCAATGTTGTTATTTGTCCATCAACCGAAGGTAATTTGGGGGATGGCTTTTTCCCTATAGCAGATTACATCAAGGCGAGTGGCCGGTGGTGCATCGGATCTGATTCACATATTACTCTCAACCCTTTCGAAGAGGTTCGATTGTTGGACTACGGTCAGCGCTTAGCCAGTCAGCAGCGCAATGTTTTACTAAATGGTCAGCCAGGTGACAGTGCAGAGCTTGCTTTTCAAACCATAATTGATAACGGTAGACAAGCCACAGGAAAAGATGCGTGCAATTTTTTTGAGGTGGGAGAAGATTTTGATGCTTTAATTGTTGATGGTAGATCACCACTAATGAATAGAGCAAGTGATGAGGGTAGGCTTGCGACCATTATTTACGCCTTAGATAGTAGATCAATTAATGGTCATATCAAATGTGGTGAATGGTTAGTGCAATCAGGTATCCACATCAATTATGATGAGTTGTTAGAGGAATTTTCAAATATCTCGCTATTCCATAATTAAAAAGCAACTTTAATCAACCTTGGATTGCCCACTATTGTCTTTATTTAGTAATTATCCAGTCTTTTAATAGTGAAATACCTTTTAGTATTTTCGGACAAGCTAAATCTAAAAAATTATCTGGAGAAGATTTTTCTTTTGAAATCATTTCAAGAGCTTTTGAGCCGTCAAAATCTACAAAAGCAATGCGTGATAATAGTTTTTCCTCTTCCATCCCAAAATCAGACCCAGGCAACATAGCAAAGCCTGTGTCATTAAGTATTTTTTGACAAAGCGTTTTGTCATCAGTGATTTCATGAGTTTTATTTACTACATCCGAAAAGTCACATATCATGTAAAACCCACCTTGAGGTTTTTGACATATAACGCCAACTGAAGAAAGCTCCTTATAAATATAATCTCCAATCATTTTTAGAATTAACCTAGAGTTGTCTAAATATTCTGAATGATCTTCTGAGTATGCCTTAATAGCTGCATATTGAATAGGTGCACTCACTGCAGTAAAAGTTTCACTAGCTACTGCCCGAATACTATCTTTAATATAACTTAACTCTTCTGGAAATATAAGCATTCCCAGTCTCCACCCTCCAGCACCACACCATTTACTGAGCCCACTGCTGACAATTGTTTTTTCAGGATAATGGTGAGTAATTGATTTGTATTCACCAGTGAAATCCAGCTCCGCATAAATTTCATCAGCAATAATAATAATATTATGTTTCTTGGCAACGTTTGCAAATTCTTTTAAATTGCCATGTGTTGTCCCTGATGGGTTATTAGGTGAGTTTAAAATCAATAGCTTATTAACTGAATTAAGGCTATCACAAGTTTTATCTAACTCTTCAGGGTCTAGATGCCAATTTGTTTCTGCAGAAGTTTTAATCCAGTGGACTTTTTTATTTATTATTTGTGCCTGTGGTTCATACGATACCCAACTAGGGCTTGGAAGAAGTAAATCACAATCTAATACTAATTGTGTTTGAAAAATTAATTCTTTTGATCCAGGTCCAATAATGACACTTTCAGAATTGTAGTTATATTGATTTTTTTGCGAATGATATTTAGCGACCTCCTCTCTTAATTCTATTAAACCAGATACGTTCAGATAGTCCTTTTGATGGGCATTTTTTTGGAGTTCCTTAACAATAATATCTGGAACAGGGAAAGGGGATTGACCTAATCCAAACTTGAAAACCTCTTTGCCATCTTCTATTAATTTCTGAGATAACTCGTTGACAGCTAATGTCGCTGAAGTTTTTAAACTAATAATATTGTTGTGTAAATCCATTGACTAAATATCAAACAAAACCAGAATAAAACTATTACAAAATTTGACTTAAGAATTCTTTAGTTCGAGGGTCTTTGGCTTCATTAAAAAATTCATTTGGCGGTCCATGTTCAACGATTACTCCATTATCAGTAAAATAGATATGATCAGCTAATTCTTTTGCAAAACCCATTTCATGGGTAACAAGGATACAAGTCATGCCTTCCGCGGCTAGCTCTTTGATTGTAACCAAAACTTCTTTAACGGTTTCAGGATCGAGTGCTGCGGTGATTTCGTCAAAGAGCATTATATGGGGGCTCATTGCAAGAGATCGGGCAATAGCTACTCGCTGTTGTTGTCCCCCAGACAATTCCCCAGGATAGCTATCTTCTTTACCCACTAGTCTAACTTTTCTAATTAATGCTCGTGCCATCTTTTCAACTTCCTCTGGATTCTGGTTTAGCACTTTGATTGGTGCCATCATGACATTTTCCAGAGCAGTCTTGTGAGGGAAGAGATTATATTGCTGAAAAACCATACCAACCTTTTTGCGCAACTCTAGTTTGTCGAGTTCAGGGTCGTGTACCTCCTGTCCTTGAAATTTTATCGACCCTGACTGAATATCATTAAGAGCATTAATGCAGCGAATAAGTGTAGATTTTCCTGATCCAGATGGTCCAATAATACAAATAACTTCTCCTTTCATTACATCGAAAGTGATGCCCTTTAATACTTCTAAATCACCAAAAGATTTATGTACGTCTTTTAGCGATACGATTGGTTGTGTTGAATCCCAAGTGGATGTGTTCATATTATTAAGTGTCAGGTAGTTATCGCAAAGCGTCTTTCAAAACGCTGAGTATATAGTGCAATCGGATAGCTGTAAATAAAAAACCAAATCATCAGCCAAAGGTACATTGGAATCAAAAACTCGCTACGGGCTTCCGCTGCCAGTGCATGTTGGGTAAGGGTCATACCGTCATTAACACCAAGAATCGATATCAATGGCGTAGCCATTGTGAGAATGCAATACCAGTTCATCCAAGGCGGAATCATGCGCTTAATGCACTGTGGCAAAATGATTTGCCACAGTATCTGTCTACGGGTGAAACCAAGGCTTCGTGCAGAATCCCATTGCCCAGTAGGTATAGAATTTATTGCACCTCTCACTATTTCCGATAGATTGGCCATAATTGGCAGAGAGAGTGCGAAAGTAGCTTTAATCCAGCCAGGTATATCGTATCTTGTACCCCCGATTTCCACTGTGTATGGAAGTAATAACATGAAATAAAATAAGAGCACTAGCCATGGAGAATTTCGAAAAAGCTGAGTACTTAGCCAAGAAGCACTCCGTATGATTTTGTTTGGCGAAACTTGACCAATACCTACCCATAACCCCATGAAAGTTCCCATTGCCATGGCGATAAAGCTCACTGTGATGTTCAAGACAAAACCTCCGAATTCGTTAGGTGGTCCAAAAAACATCAAAGGCGTCCACTTTATAAGCGTTTGAAGGATTGTCTGATTGGGATCGCCTTGAACTTGTGCAAGGGCTTCGTCAATACCTAGCCATGCTGTCAGCACCAAAACCAATACTACAGCAGTTCGTTTGTTTAGAGAAAATTTCAATATGTCGCGTGCTTGCAAAGCTGCGCTGGCCGCATAATTGAAAGGTTTCATGACAGGCAGGTCGGTTGAATTTATTATATGAGATATCGGGTTCATTAGCCTATCCTCACTGACCAAAGCCTGGAATTCTCGTAGAACGTTCCCAACGGTGCATAAGCCAAACCAAGAAACCAACAATAATAATGTAAATCACCCAGACAACATTCATCATCTCAAAAACATTGTATTCGTCCGACCAAATTTGATTTGCTACATAGAGCGTTTCAGGTACAGCTATAGCATAGGCTACGGTCGTGGTTTTTATGAGATTGATGAGATTGTTGTTTAACGCAGGAAGACAAACCCGAAATGCTAACGGAAGAGTGACATATTGATAAATTTGTCTACGTGAATAACCAAGTGAAATAGCAGATTCAACTGTAGATTCAGGTACAGCTTCAACACCCGCGCGGAAAATCTCAACGTTAAATGCACCTGCAAAAAATGACAAGGATACAACAGCCCAGCCATAGCTGCCTAAGATACCCCCGTGAATGTTAAATATGCCTGAAAGAAAAGTGTCAATGGCAAAATAGAAGAAATAAAGTTGGATTAGTGGCGGGGTATTACGGAAAAATTGGATATAACCCTGAACGATGATCCTAATCCAAACGAAACGAGATTTTTGAAACCAAGCGCCGATAATTCCAATAACAATGCTGAGAACAATAGTAACAAAGGAAAGGTGAATTGTGGTCCAAATACCCTTTATAAATCTTCCACGATCCCAGTGATCATAGAAAATTGTTAACTTTATGCCATGCTCACTGTGGAGCCAAAGAAACCAGTCCACAAAAAAATTTTCCAATTTCAGCCCTTATATTAATGTAAAAAAAATTTGAAATGACCGCCGCCACATGAAGTGGCGGCGGCGAACTTACCTAGTTAGCGAACTTACCTAGTTAATTATGGTTCGCCAGCTTCTCCTGATTCTAGGATATCGTTACAAACAGGGTCGCCAGTTAGGCATTTCATTTGCATATCTACAAGCCAAGCTGTCTGTGGGATGCCCCACTTGGTTTCTAGCTCAACCAACAAGCCTGACCTATGCCAATCAATAATAGCTGCTGAAAGCAACTTACCAAGACGGCCATCAACCTCATCTAAGCTTACTGCAGCACCCCATGGAACATCATCAACAGTAGGCGCAGCTAAGTCAAAGTCAGCCCATTTTTCTGGCTCGTTGACTTTTCTAGGAATAAACGCACTATCGTCATAGATCCAACCGCCGCAACGACCGTCAAGTAATGCTTTCTCAACTTCTGGAACACCTTTAAAGGCTATAACATTTGCACCATTTTTTAAACCATGCTCTTTGTTGTACCAAGCACCTTGAATACCACAAACATCTTTACCTTCTAGACTTGCCCAACCATCAATTCCGGAATCTTTATGTGCCAGAATTGAAACGCCTGACGAGTAATAGTCAGGTTGTACTATTCCAACGACCTCGCGACGTCCAGGTTTGTCTGACATGGTTGCAATAAACATGTCAATCTTACCTTGCTCAAGGAACTGCATACGGTTCGATGCAACAACTACAACTTTTTCCATTTCAATTGTCTTTCCTGTCGCTGCACTAACATATTGGACAAACGAGGCAAGCATATCATGCTCCATACCTACAACGTTACCTTCAGCGTCACGCATACCCCATGGCGCATAGTCTGCTTTTACTCCAACAACAATCTTACCTCTGTCAGCTATATCACCAAGTGCATCTGCCATTGCAGGAAGCACCATACTAAATGATAGCGCTAGGGATAATCCTGTCACTGTCATTAGTCTTTTTATTTGTTTTTTCATAGTTCAAATTCTCCTAAATTTTATTAAAATACCAAAATAGTTTAATTTCTTTTAATCATGTCTTTTGTATAGACACAAAATAGACTATACACTAGACACAATATAGACTATACACTAATGAAACAAAAAAAAAATTTAAATCTGACTCTTAGATTCTAACAAAATTAAAAAGGCTATTGTTTGAAAACTTTTTCTAGAATTATCGTGATTGGTGGGGGAATAGTTGGAGTTTCAACACTTTATCATTTGGCACGTGCAGGTGAAAAGGAAGTCTTATTGCTAGAGCGACTTGCTTTAACCTCTGGTGCGACATGGCATGCAGCTGGCAATGTACATACACAATCAGCCTATAAAAATCTATCCGCACTCCAGGCATACTCCTTAAGACTCTATGATGGTCTGGAAGCAGAAATTGGTCAAAAGGTTGGTTCTCACATTGTTGGTGGTTTTTTTCTAGCTCAAACTAAAAAACGTATGGAGGAATTCAAGTATCTCGCAGGTAAGTTTCGGAGTATAGGGCTAGAATATGATTTAGTTAGTCCTTCAGAAATAAAATCAAAGTTTCCACTCTTGAATGTCACAGATCTTGAGGGCGGAGCATGGGATCCCGAGGAGGGCTATGTAGATCCTTACTCAGTCACGATGGGTCTAGCAACTGCTGCAAAGAAAAATGGCGCCAAGATTATAGAAAACACACAAATCGACGCTATAAGTCGCTTACCATCTGGACATTGGGAGCTCACCTCTGGTGATCATATTTTTGAATGTGAAATTATTGTCAATTGTGCAGGTTTTTGGGCGCGCGAGGTGGCAGAAATGATTAATACTAGTGTTCCAATTACAAATATGGAACACCATTACTTGGTTACTGAAAATATTCCAACAGTAGAGGCACTTCACAATGAGTTGCCAGTTATTCGGGATACTGACAGCCATTTTTATTTACGGCAAGAAAGCAATGGGCTTCTGTTTGGCTCTTGGGAAAAGGATTGCAGAGCAGCCTGGAACGGAAAGTCTGCTCCTTGGTCATTTGGTCAAGAGCTGTTCAATAATGATCTAGCGCGGTTAGAAGAAAATTTGGCAATGATTTTCCACCGCTTACCAGAATTGCATTCAACTGGAATTAAACAAATCACAAACGGTGCAATCAGCTTTTCACCGGACGGCAGACCAATAGTTGGACCAATGCCGGGCGTTCCTGGGTTTTTTGTGGCGTGTGGATTTGTTGGAGGTATAGCACAAGCTGGCGGAGCTGGACTAGCAATGTCACAGTGGATATTAAATGGGGAACCAGAACTTAATCTTGATTTTATGGACGTGGCACGGTTCGGTGACTGGACTACTAAGGAATTTGCTCGAGAAAGAACATATGAAATTTTTCCAAAACGCTATGAAATAATTTATCCTGCTATGGAACGCCAGTCTGGTCGATTTCTGAAACTCACCTCTATTAACAACGATCTAATAAAGCTCGGGGCAATCATGGGTCAGTCCAATGGTTGGGAGCGTCCACTTTGGTATGCACCAGATGGTGTTGAAGCGCAGGATGAGCCGAGCTTTCAACGACCAAACTGGTGGGAGCATGTTGGCAATGAAGCCAAAGGAATGGCTTCAGGATGTGGACTTACAGAGATGAGCACCTATGGAAAATTTCTTATCACTGGTTCCGATGCACTGGAATTTCTGAACTATGTTGGTTCTGCCAAGGTACCAGAACGGCCTGGAAAAATTGCCCTATCCTTGTTGCTAAATGATCGAGGAGGAATTGTAGGTGACATCATAATTGACTGTCGAAATGGCAATGAATTCTACTTAGTGGGGGCTACCTTAGGTGTTTTATTTTACCAGCGTTGGCTGGAAGCTCATACTGGTGGTTTCAACGTCAAAATTAAAAACGCAACCAGCCACTACGCAGCGATTGGAATATCAGGTCCAAATTCCAGAGCGTTACTGAATTCTCTTTCTAATAATTGTTTCGATGAATTCCCTTACATGACTTCCAAAGACTTAGAGATCAACGGTATAGCCTGTAGAGCTCTACGGGTGTCATTTTCTGGAGAGCTTGGGTGGGAACTGCACTGTCCAATATCAAGCCAAAAGGCGCTATTTGATGCATTGATGAATTGTGGTAAAAACTATGGTTTGGTGCTCATAGGTAGTCGTGCTATGGGGATGCTAAGATTAGAAAAAGGTTATCGCAGTTGGGGTGCAGAGTTAACAACAGAAATCACACCTCATGCGGCTGGTTTACAACGATTCTGTTCAAGCAAAAAGAATTATATTGGTCGTAAAAAAATTGACAGTGAAAAGAAAACGCCACCAAAAAAACGTTTTGTAACTCTAGATGTAGATCTTTTGGCACCACCATGTTGGGGGGATGAACCTATTTTTAGTAATGGAGAGTTAATCGGCTATGTCACATCTGGTGGAATGGGTTGGCGTTGCAACAAAATGCTAGCTGTGGGTTGGATAGATGCAAGTAAGATTGGAATTGGTGATATGCTAGAGGTTCAGATACTTCTTAAATCTTACAATGCTAAAGTTGTTTCAGATCCAATTTATGACCCAGAAAATCAATTACTTTTAAACTGAATTATGAAAATTGCTTTTTTGTATGAGCACCCGACATGGTCTGAGAAACTAATTGATTGTTTTCACAATAACGATATTAACCTTCAATTAATAAATATTGATGAATTAACATTCGATACAGATAGTTTCGATATAGATTTTGATCTGTTGATTAACAGGGTCAACGTTATGCCATACGAAAGAAGAGATTCTGCTATTGTTTTTCATACGCTGCATTTTTTGAATTGGTTGGAGCTTTCAGGAGTTAGAATTATTAATGGTGCTAGAACACACTATATTGGTTCTTCAAAGGCAGTTCAAAACGGAATTTTTTCAATGCTTAATCTGGATACTCCACGAGCAATTGCAATCTACAAAAATAAAGATGCATTAAAGGCAGCTGAAAAGATTGGCTTTCCAGTTATTATTAAGCCGAATATTGGAGGTTCGGGAAGTAATATTGCTCGTTTCAATTCCTCAGTTGAGTTGAAATTGGCAATAGATCAGAAACTTATTAATCTTGGTGTCGACGGGAGTGGGTTAGTTCAAAAGTATATCTATTCTGATGGATATGTATATAGGGTTGAAATACTTGGAGATGAATTGTTTTATAGTACCAAACAGAAAATTGTTGAAAACAAGTTTAATTATTGTGCTACAGAGGGATGCAATATTGATACAAGGAATACTGAACAAGAGGAAGAATTTGATTTTTGTGTTCTCGAGTCGTCACATCAAATACAATTACATGACGTTCCACAAGAAATCCTTCAACAAGTCATTAAAATAATTAAAAAAACCAGGGCAGATTTTGGAGGTATTGAATATATTATCAATCGTGAAACAGGCAAACCTTGTTATTTCGATTTTAATCCTTATTCAAATTTTGTCAGTCATGGTGAGACTTTTCTTGGATTCTCCCCTGAGCAGCGTTTTGTCGATTTTATCAAGAACCTGTGTTAATGATCAGCAGATGACTCTATATGAGGATATTTAAATCCTAAAGTAACTCCGCGTACTATATAAAATATAATCATCGCGGCCCAGAGTCCATGGTTGCCAAAGCTAGGCAAAAGTACAACTAAGGCGACCAAGTAAATACTAAAAGAGACAAACATCATATTACGCATGTCGCCCGTTCTCGTAGCACCTATGAAAACTCCATCTAACATCCAGGCGGCAACACCCGCTAAAGGGGCAAAAATTACCCAAGGCAAATACTCATAACTAGCCATGCGAACATCCTGGGCTGTGGTCATAGTATGGATAACATTATCACCAAAGACAAAAAAGGTCGAAGCCATTAAGATAACTAAGGCTACACCCCATTGGCTGGTTATAACCACTGATCTACGTAAAAGACCTCTGTTTTTTGCCCCCAACGCTTGACCAACTAAAGCCTCAGCCGCAAATGCAAAACCATCAAGCGCATAGGCTGTTATATGTAAAAATTGGACCAGCACTTGGTTTGCAGCCAAGGTCACATCATCAAATCTAGATCCTAAAAACATGAAGATGACAAATCCTGCCTGTAACAAAATTGATCTGATCATAATATCGCCATTAACTTCAGCCATGTGCCATAGGCGTGCGCGATCAAATATTTGATTCCAGTTTTTCCAATAAACCACATTAAAACCATCACGCACCATCCAAAGACCTAAAGCAAGCCCTGACCATTCTGCAATCAATGTTGCTATGGCCACCCCTTCGACACCCCAGCCAAGCTGTAAAACAAAGAAAAAGTCCAAAACAATATTTACACCATTCATCAACAACTGAAGTAATAAAACAGCGCGGGTCCTTTCATGAGCAATCAACCAACCAGTGATGCCAAAAATAGCAATGGCAGCGGGGGCACTATAAATTCTAATTTGTAAATAATTATTGGCGAAAGCTTCTACTTCTTCAGAAGCAGGTGCTAACTGGAACGCTCCCCATAACAAGGGTAATTGAACTGCAATAAAAAAAAGGCCTGCCCCAAAGCCAATGATTAATGCGCGCATTAATAGCGCGGAGGTTTCTGATTTATCGCCTGCACCAATGGCTTGAGCTGTAAGGCCAGTTGTACCCATTCGCAAAAAGCCAAATAGCCAATAGATTGCTGTGATAATAACTGCACCAATACCGACAGCCCCAATTAGCACGGCTTGACCCAATTGCCCGATAACAGCGGTATCAACCACTCCCAAAATTGGTACAGTTGCATTAGATAGTACAATTGGAATAGCAACGCTTAAAACTCTCTTATGGTTTAGCTTTGGTTGCATTGTTTTCATAATAATTAAGTATAAAAATACATTGAGCGAAATTTATCAGCTAGATGCATTAACTTAAGTCAAAGAATTTCTGTAAAAGCAATCTCAAAACCATTGACTTTGTTTTGTATTTTCTTAGCAATGACATGTTGCTAGATTATAATTTGTATCCATGGCAACCTTTGATCGATTAGGTTGAAACAATATAAGGGAATTATTATGAAGGTTTTGGTAATCGGCTCGGGTGGGCGCGAACATGCACTAGCCTGGCAGTGCGCTAGCTTTGAAGAGGTTCAGCATGTCTTTGTTGCACCGGGAAATGCAGGTACTGCGTTAGAACATAAAATATCAAACATTGAGATAGAATCTGAAGATATTTCAGCACTAATTGAGTTTGCTAAAAGCGAAGTTATCGATATTACAATTGTTGGGCCAGAGGCTCCTCTTGTAATTGGCATTGTGGATGATTTTCGAGCTCAAGGGTTGGCTATTTTTGGACCCACCCAACTAGCTGCTCAATTAGAAGGTTCAAAGGCATTTTGTAAAGATTTTCTGCATAGAAATAACATTCCTACTGCCTTTTATCAAGTATTTACGGAAGCAGAGTCTGCTATTCATTACGTTAAAGAAAAAGGTGTTCCCATTGTGATTAAAGCGGATGGTTTGGCAGCAGGTAAGGGCGTGATTATTGCTAATACAGAACAAGAAGCAATTGACTCCATTCACGATATGTTGCAAGGAAATCTTTTTGGTGAGGCAGGGTCGCGTGTTGTGATTGAGGAGTTTTTAGTTGGCGATGAGGCAAGTTTTATTGTCATGGTGGATGGAAGTAATATTCTACCTATGGCAACGTCACAAGATCATAAGGCTCGAGATAATGGTGACAAAGGACCTAACACTGGCGGCATGGGAGCTTACTCACCCGCACCAATTGTTAGTGAGTGCATTTTTGAGAATGTGATGCATACAGTGATTCGAGCCACTGTTGATGCTATGGCATCAGAAGGCGTTCCCTACACTGGTTTTTTGTACGCGGGGTTGATGATTGATGAAAATAACAAAGTAAAAGTATTGGAATACAATTGTAGATTTGGTGACCCAGAGA
>ERZ651768.2331-NODE-2331-length-13254-cov-3.208849_pt1 | contig 13254 bp, 13 predicted proteins | sample MGYA00514754_ERZ651768 | MGnify/ENA metagenome assembly ERZ651768 | reverse complement strand
GTGTGGTGTCTCTGGCTTCGGGCGTTGGGAACGTTGGGGTTGGTGGATTCATGGCTCTGGTGTTTGGGGTCCTGGCGTCGTTGGCTGGGTGGTCGTTCTGGGCTTGGATAACCTACTTCGTGGGGACGAAGATACTATCGACGCCGGAGACGCATGCGAACTGGGGGCAGTTGGCGCGTACATTGGGTTATGCCCAAACCCCAGGGCTGTTCAAGGTCTTCGGGTTTTTACCCGGGATCGGGCCAGTCATCTTCTTCCTAGCGTCTATCTGGCAGTTGGTCGCAGCGGTGGTCGCTATCCGGCAAGCCTTGGACTACACATCTACGTGGCGGGCCATCCCGGTTGCGGGCATTGGCTTCATCGGCTTCGCAGTAGTAACCGGGATAGTGATGGTGATATTCGTCTCTCCGGATATACCCGGTGGATAACCGGAGAGCAATCCCGTCCCCCTACTTGAAGTTGGCCTTTCTCCGCTCTGCGAAGGCTGTTACTCCTTCCCTGCTTATATCGGAGTCTCGAATCGGAGCTGCGAGGGCACGAGAGTATAACTCGGACTGGTGCGTTGCCATGTCCCGGCCCGTAAATGCCGCCTTTTTCGTGGCCTTCAGCACCTCTATCGGATACTCCGCCATTCGTTGGGCCAAGGCCTCGACGGTGGACATCAACTCGGACGGCGGGACGACTTTGGTGACTAGGCCGAAGCGCAGGGCCTCTTCGGCGTGGAAGACATCTCCGCTAAGCAGCATGTGCAGCGCCGGTCCGAAGCCAATCAGGCGGATGAGTGGGTCCGGCGGGTTGGGGATTCCCCGGCGTATCTCGAAGCAACCGAACTGGGCGTTCTCCGAGGCGATGCGAATGTCGCAAGCCAGGGCCCTCTCCAATCCCCCGGCCACTGCGTAGCCGTTGACCGCCGCTATGGTAATCTTTTCGGTTTTCATATATGGAGGCACCACGTTGCTGACGGGGCCACCCTCGGCGATGCGGGCCGCAGCCGCCTTGAGGTCCATCCCGGTACAGAAAGCCCGTTCACCGGTCCCGGTCAGAATCAGAACCTTCAGGTCCGGGTCCTGGTCGAAGTTCTGCTCGCACTCATAGATGTAGTCGGTGGTGGGCGGGTCGCAAGCGTTCATGACGTGGGGCCGGTTGATGGTGATTGATGCTATGGGTGCCCGCTTCTCGTAATTTACTGTGTCCATTGTCGTCCTTTCTTTCTCTAGGTATCGCCTGTTACCCGTTTACTCTATGACCAAGAGGTCCGACCCCAAAAGTACCTCACCCTGATGATGCTGGCGCACATCCGCCAACGCCCCTGTCTCATTGACCGACGGGCTCAAGTGGGTCAATGAGACAGGCGCTTCACTCCGGCTTCCGCCGCGATTTGGCCCGCCTGGGTGGTGGTCGGCAGGACCGATTCGGTGAAAATCTGGACGGTGGGGTTGGTCAGGGCGCTTTCGGACCACTGCAACACTGCACCTGCAGGTCGGGGTCACGGGCCAACCCGATGACTCCGGGGCAGGGGACCGTATCACCGCTGATAGTGATGACCTCGCCTTGTGATTCGATGCGATAGCCCAAGCAGCGCCAATCGAAATCGGGAGCGTCGGGAAAGTCCCAGTGCCGGACGTAATCTGCAATCACTCGCCAGCCATCTCCTTCCGCCGCAACCCCTGATCCAATCTCATGGACTGCCACGTCGCTGATTGCCTCCCTGCGTTGATGCCCACCCTGGGTTCGGCGGAGGACTTCGAGATTTTCTTCGATACGGAAGCGGATGTCAGGCGCATATACTACGTTGAGGAGGGCATCAACGATCCGCTGTGTGCCACCCGGCCCGTAGATGTGCAGTGTGTCCACCCGCCCTAATGTCGCCGTAGAGAGGATGACCGGGTACAGTTCGTTGATGTGGTCATAATGGTGATGAGTAATAAAGATGGGGCCGAGACGGCCCAAGTCTACCCCCGATACTAACAACTGGTGGAGAGCACCTCCTCCAGCGTCAAACAACAACAGATCCGAACCAATCTCTATCAGCGCTGAAGACTGGAATCGGTTCGGGTTCATGGGTGGCCCGGTGCCTAACAAGGTAACTTTCAATTTGACTCCATCTATACATTTTCGCCGGGGTCGATTCCCAGCCGTTTTTTGTAATCCCGGTCGTACTCGGCCAGAAACCCCATTCGCAGCAGGGCTTCCGGGTCGGGCGGAGGAGTTACTCCCTGGTTGTCCGGGATCTGTCCGATGATCTTGGATGCTTCCAACTCTTGGTACTGTTCGTCGCTGTATCCCAAGATATCGCACATTACATAATGGTTGTGCTGTCCCAAAGTGGGGGCCAGGCGATCGGGAGGCCGCTGAACACCCATTAGGTTGAACAAGGGCGAGGCGTGACGGCGTGGCCCTATCGGCGCAGGGTGATTGGATACCCGGAAGAAATCCCGGTCCCCCAGATGCGGGTTGGTGGTAATCTCCCGGGTATTGTTCACTGCGCCACAGGCCACTCCAGCGGTCTGAAGCTGGCGCATCACCTCGTGCTTGTCCCTGGAGGCGGTCCACTTTCTGATATCTTCGTCGAGCTTTTTGCGGTGGTGCAGGCGGCCTTCAGTAGTCTCCAAGTCCACACCGTCAGCCCATTTCTCCCCAAGCGCCCTGCGGAAATTCATCCATTCGGCGTCGGACGTTATGGTGATGGCGACCCAGGCATCGTCGCCAGAGCAAGGGTAGAGACCGTAGGGGGCGAAGTTGGGGTGGCTGTTGCCCCGGCGGGTCGGTATTCTTTCGTTCATCGAGTAGTCCATGAACGCCTCGCCCAACTGCACCACGCCCGATTGGTACTGGGAAAGGTCGATCCATTGACCCTCGCCGGTGCGCTCACGGTGGGCGATGGCCAGCAGGATGGCGTAGGTCGCCGTCAGCGCGCCGAGTATATCGTTGTAAAGGATGCCCCCTTGCACCGGTTCTCCGCCCTCGTAACCAGTGAGGTAGGTCAGGCCGGTTACTGCCTGGATGCTGGAGCCGTAGCCGATGTAATTCTGCCAGGGACCGGTGCTGCCATATGCGGTGGAGTCCAGCACGATGATGTCTTTCTTGATTTTCTTCAGCTCAGGGTAGTCCAAGCCGAAGTTGCGCATCACCCTGGGCGGGAAGTTCTGGGCTACGATGTCGCTGACACTGACCAGCTCCTTGAACAGGTCCTTGCCCCGCTGGGTGTTCAGGTTAAGGCTGAGACCCAACTTGTTGCGGTTAACTTCGTGATAGGCCCCACCGTGATTCCATGCATCCCCCTCTACCTGGCTGTCAGGCTGGGGACCGCCGCGGGACGAGTCGGGTCGTATTGTGGACTCAACCTTGATGACCTCGGCTCCGTACGCCGCCAAGGGGTTGATGGCGTACGGCAACGCCCAGACTTGGCCTGGCTCGATGATGCGGATGCCGCTTAGGGGGAGGTTTTGCATCATGCCCCCATCCCTTCGGCTGTGCTCAGGGCAGGCACTAACCTTCCCCCACAAGGCGGGAAGAGACTTGGGTTGGTGGGGACATGTTTGCGACGTCTTGTATTGAATATCCTAGGCTGTTGAATACCTCTTCGTTGTGTTCACCCAGTAGTGGCGCTGCTCTGACTTGTTGTCCGTTGCGGCCGGGACTTTCCGACATCTGGAAGGGCGCGCCTGGATATCTCAGGGTGCCGACTACGAGGTGGGGGAACTCTACGAAGAATCCACGTTCTTTCAGCTGGGGCGACTCGGCTATGTCCGCCATGGTCTGCACCGGAGCGAAGGGGAATCGCCACTCTTGGGCGTGGTGGAACCACTCTTGGGCGGTTTGCTCCTGCCACTTGGACTTGAGGAGAGTATCTACCTCCTCGGAGTGGAGTTGCCGGCCCGCCGGAGTGTCGAACTTGGGGTCGTGCAACTCCGGGACTCCGGCCATCTCGGCGTATGTCTCCCAGTCGCCCATCACTCCGGGAGTGGGCAGGATGTAGCCATCTTTTGTCTGGGCCGGGTAGCGAAGGCTGCTGCCTTCCTTGGGTTGCCGCCGGGCGACCATCCCGCCGTAGGTATATTCCAGAACCGAACTGAACAGGGTGCTGGTGACACATTCCAGGATGGATACATCCACCTGTTGGCCAACCCCGTTCCGCCATCGTTGCAGCAGGGCCGCCACGGTCCCTGAAGCAGCGGCCATGCCACCCAGATATTGAGCTTGGTTATATCCGTGCTTGACCGGCTCCCGGTGGTACTCGCCTGTGACGTAGGCCATCCCGCCCAAGGCGTAGAGTGCCAACTCGCTGGCCCGGTAGTCACGGTAACGACCGTTCTGTCCAAAGCTGGAGATGGAGGTCATCACCAAGCCCGGATTAATCTTGCGCAGTGTCTCGTAGTCCAAGCCTAACGACGGCATCACCCGAGGCGAAAAACTCTCCACCAGAATGTCGGCTTCGCGCACCAGATCCAGCAGCGCGGCACGGCCCTTGGCGTCTTTGAGGTTCAGGGTGATGCCGCGCTTGTTGGTGTTCAGGTAAAGAAAAAGACCGCTCTTTTCCGGGTGAGGAATGTCTTCCGGGAAGGGACCCAAGCGGCGGGCTGAGTCACCCCCGTCGGGCCGCTCCACCTTGATGACATCGGCCCCGAAGTCCGCCAACAACTTGGCGCAATAGGGACCGGCGATGTGGTGGGTCAGGTCGATGACCTTGACGTCTTGGAGGGCTGCTCCGCTCATGGGCGTTACTATAAGGGTCAGCCGTGAACCCGGTCAATCGAAAGGCAATACCGGCCGCTAGCGGATATCCCCCACCCAGGCCCGGTTGGGAAGGCCGCGCTGCTCCCAATATCCCAGTGGGGAGCCGGAGGCCAGTTCTATCCTCACCACCCACTTGGCCCATTTGTAGCCGTATTTTTTCGGAGCGACGAGACGCAGCGGGAAGCCGTGGACCGGTGCTTCTTGGCCGTTGATTTCATAGGCTAGCAAGGCGTCGGTTTCGATCAGGTCCGCTAAAGGATGGGTGGTGAAGTAGCCGTCGGCGCGATGGAAGATGGCGGTGTCGGCGTCGGGTCTTGGTTCTGCCGGTTCCAACAATGCCGCCAGGGACACTCCCCGCATTATCATGTTGTTCCGCAGGCCACCCACGCAGTCCATGGTGATCTGGCGGTCCACCACTGGATGGGTCTTCAATGCGCCGAATGAGATGCTGAGCGACCGGGCGACGCGGTCTTCCACCGTCAGATTAAACTGCTCCGAGTCCAGATGGGAGTGGCCCCAGAAGGAAAGGGTGAAAATCTTACCTGGCGGCGTTAGCTCTACCTGCCGAAATATCCCTATTGCCCGTTTCAGAACCAGCAGGACCCGGATGCCTTCAGTCGTTACCCGTTTTCGAACCGGATAGGGCAGGGCGATCCAGATAACCCAGATGGCTTTGAGCAGTATCCGGTTGGTGAGCAGGCGGATTAGGAATGCCACCTCATCATCCACCGTTCGTTAGGGTGCGGTTACATATTAGGAACACTCGCCCGGATCACGGTCTGAATCGGCGTGATTGACACCATCACTTCCATGGTGAGATGCGCCACGTTAAAGCGCGATGAGCATCGACAGAGCAGACCAGTGGCGGTAAGATAACGTCAAAATCAGCCCGGCATCGGAGAGATTGTGTTTCAAAAGATTCAGCACATCGGATACTACACTACCGACTTGGATGGAGCGGTAGGCTGGTTCGAGAAATCCTTCGGCGCGGTCAACGCCGGGGGCGGACCCATGCAGCAGAGCTATGCGGTGCCCAGCGGAGGGCGGAACGCTTACGTGCGGTTCGGACATGTTGAGGCCGAGATTATCGAGCCCAGTGACAAGACTGGACTGACCGCGGGTCGGTTGGCCATGCACCACGTAGGGTACGTGGTAGCGGACATCGAACAGTCCACGGCGGCCCTGATTGCCAAAGGATTCAAGTTCGCCGGGGACAGCGCTCGCACCAATGTCATGGGGCAGCAACTACGGTACTTCGACTCCTCTTCTGTCAACGGAGCTTTGGTCCATATCACCCAGTTGCCTGCGTCCTCCGGCTCGGAAGCCGCTGGGTCCGGCATTGATATTGATCGCATCGTCCATGCTGGCTACCGGGTGAAGGACCTGGATAAAGCCATCGCCTGGTACGTGGATAATTACGATGGAGAGCTCATCGGCGGCGGTCCATCCCGGACTGGAGGCCGGAACGCCTTCGTGAACTTCGGCAACGTGCAGGTGGAGCTTATCCACCCGCCGGACACCAGCAGCTTGTCTGATGATGTTCATGACATGGACCACGTTGGCTACGTGGTCGGCGACATCCCAACGTGCATGGGTGGTTGCCAGGAGCGGGGATTGCAGTTCGTTGCCGACACCCCCAACACCAACTCGGTCCAACAGCAGGTGCTGTACTTCGACACCGAAACAACGCAGGGTTCCCGGATGCACTTGACGGTTGTGCCCAGCTAGCCAGCGTCACCATTCAGTCGTTCAATAAAAAAACCCGGAGCGCCTAAGACGCTCCGGGTTTTTTGTTTTTACGGGTCTGGTACGAGAGAAAGCCGAGTTAGTCGCCGGCCTGGGCGACGGCTGCCTTGCCGAGGCCCAATTCCGCCAATCTCTTTTGAATAAAGGCGCGCTGCTCGGCGGTGGCAGGCTGTCCGGGCAGGCGCGGAGCTCCGCAGTCGATTCCCAGCCTTTCGCTCAAGACCGCTTTGGTGCCGGCGTGCAAGCCGATGCCACGGACCAGATCAGTGACCTGGCTGGCCTTCTCTTGGGCCACTTCGGCCCGGTGGACATCCCCGGCGTTGTAGGCGTTCCATATCTCAACCCACAGCTCCGGTGCCACGTTGGGCGGACCGTCCACGCATCCCGACGCTCCGATGGTCAGTGCTGGCAGCATCAGCAAGGCGTTTCCGACCAAGCACTTCAGTCCCATGTTTGAGAAGTTACGGACGTTGGCGAAGGTTACGGCGGAGTGCTTCAATCCCGTCAACTGGGGTACGCTGTCCTGGATCTTCTGCATCATTTCCGGCGTGATTTCCACTCCCGTAGCCTGGGGAAGGTTGTACACGAACAGGGGCAGGTTGGCGGCGGCGCCCACGGCCTTGTAGTGCTCGACTATCGCTTCGTCGCTCTGCCGGTAGAAGAAGGGAGGCACGCAACAGATGGCCTCCACTCCGGACTTGGCGGCGTGTTCGGCCAATTTGACCGCTCTTTTCGTAGTCGACGCGCCGACGTGCATGATGTTCTCTATCCGGCCCCGCGACTGGTCGGACACAATCTCGGCGATGCGCATGTTCTCTTCATCTTCCAAGAGCACGCTCTCACCGGTGCCGCCGGCCACCCAGAACCCATGTACTCCGGCCTGAATGTTGAACTCCAAGACCTCCCTAAGAGCCGCTTCGTTGAGTTCGCCATCAGCGGTCATGGGAGTGATTAATGCGGGATAAACGCCATTGAATCCAGCCATAATTTTCCTCCTGAAGAATGTGCGTAGAGTGTATCACGCCGCTGACACCTGCGTGGAACAGCTAGACTTCGCCCAGGGAATCGCGTCTCACACGTCATCCCGGCCTGGCTGATAGTACCCCTACATCGTTAACCGCCGGTCATGCTGCTAGAATGAACCCCAAGAGCTTAAACATCTCGGTAGGGAGTGATGATAATGCCTGATCCCAAAGTTTATTTCCGCCCTGGTTGATTCACCTGCGGACGCACGAAAGAGTTTCTTTCGTCCCAAGGCATCAATTATATCGACGGTGATGTCGAACACGACCCGGAATCCATGGAAGAGCTACTCCAGCGAGGCATAAAAGCCGTCCCCGTGACTATCTGGGGAAACGAGGTGATAATCGGCTTTAACCCCAAGGAATTGGCGCGGGTATTCAAACTGAATAGCGATATCGCCCAGGTCTCCCCACCCGCCATGATAGAGAAGTACGAAACGGTATTGGTGGCAGCCCAGCGAGTGGCCCGCCAGCTTCCCGATGAATATCTGGGATGGGAGTGTCCGGAGCGCAAGCGCACCTTGGGCCAATTCACTTTCCACATCTTCGACCGGCCCAATCGGGCCCTTAACGCTTATGAAACGGGTCACTACAATCTCGACGACCGGGGCCGACACGCTGAAGACGTGCTCGATAACGTTGGATTCGAAGAGATTGCGGTGTACGGCGAAGGAGTGCTCAGCAAAGTGAAACAGGGCTTGACGGGTCCGTCCCAGATGGACTTGGATAAGGTTCTCGAGACCTACATGGGCCGTAAGACGACCGCCGAATTGATGGACCTGGCCTTGGGTCATTCCGTGCATCATCTGAAACAACTCTACAAATACATGTCTCTGGCGGGGATGACACCTGTGGACCCGCTAAAAGACGAAGACTTTCAAGGGGTTGCTGTTCCCACCGAGTTGTTCTGAGCAACTTCGATCCGGTCCGGGTCAGTCGAACCGATAGACAGCGAGGACTATGACCTCGAACGCAGACGGCCAGCCCGCATCCGATGGGGCCTCGGAAACGGCCTGGGAGGCTCTGGGTATCACACCCTTGATGCGGGCTGGCCGGGTCTGGCGCTACCGTCGCATTCTTTGGCACCAGACCGGCCGATGGTGGCGTCGCCGCATTCGAGACCAAAGGCAAGGGCAAACCGGATGAAGACCCGTATGGTTATGGGGCTGACCGCGCCGAGCACTTAAGCTTTGGAGGCTGGAGAGTGCACGGTTACACATTGGTGCTGGAGGAGCTACTCCACTAATGCATGCCCGGTTCTCAAGAAACTACCGAACTTCTGTCCCGCCTCCTCCAAGTTGCGGCGGGTATGGACAAGTTGGAAATCGTCCGGGAGTTGATCCGGCGAAGTGCGATACCGCCAAAGGGTTTTCAAGACCTCATCGAAACGGTTCATGACCCCTATTGGAAGATTCCCGACGGCACTAGTATCAAACGCCTTCTATTAGCAAGAATCGTCGCTCCGGGATTTTTCGAAGAACCTATCGAACGGTTGAAGCTATCTCCCAGGATTTTGAACTCTTTGAACAGGGCACACGTCACCAACTTGGGTCAAGTCTTTGACCTGTCTGACGACGAACTACTCCATATCCGGAACTTTGGCGAAAAGTCGTTGCTGGAGTTGAAAGATCAACTGGAGCCGTTGATGTATGAACACGATGAGATGCCGCCTGCCGACTACTGATGGTTCCACCATGTCCAGAGTTATCGCCCTCGGATTTCCCTAACTAGAGGCCTTTCCAAACAGGTGGGCGCTTTTCGGCGAAGGCCAGGGGTCCCTCTTTGGCGTCGTCGGAACTCAAGACGCGCTGGGCTACCCAAGCGTTTAGCTGCAGCGATTCCTCCAGTCCAAAGCGATGCCGGAACTGGGCGACCGACTTTGTCCCTTGTACCGCCAAGGGTGCGTTGGCGCCGATGGCTTCGGCAATCTCCACTGCCCTGGGCATCAATTTCTCCGGTTCTAGGACCTCATGGACGAACCCAAGCCGGTGTGCTTCTTCGACACTCAGAGTATCGCCCGTTAGCATGAGGTACATCGCTTCTCCGAAGGGCATCAACAGGGCCAGGTTATTCATGGCGTAGTTAGCCAGTATGCCGCGCTTGACCTCGAAGAGACCGAAGTAAGCGTCGGTGGAAGCGATGCGGATGTCGCAGTCGGCGGCACGTTCCATGCCCGCTGCGATGGCCAATCCGTTGATGGCTGCGATGAAGGGTTTGGGGTTCCTGGAGAAGGGCTGCCCGAGGCGCATGCTCTCCATCCGTACTTCCGGCGGAATCTCAGCCTGACTGGCTTGATTCTCCGAGCCATCGGCGGCGGTGTTTCTTTCGGACATCTCCCGCAGGTCGGCCCCTGCTGAGAAGGCTTTCCCGGCTCCCGTCACGATACCCACCCTCATCTCCGGGTCGTTGGTGAATTCGGCGAGGACGGACTCCAATTCTTGCCTCATCACAGTACCTTGAGCGTTGAGGCGGTCCGGCCGGTTCATGGTGAAGGTGGCGTAGTGACCCGCTGGGTGTCTTTCATAAAGCAAGTATGGCATGGCCGGCCTCCGTTTATACAAGCGCTGTACTTGGGCCTAACCTCGGATTACCCCTTCAGGTGTTGGGCGAAGAACTCCAGGGTGCGGCTCCATGCAAGCTCGTCAGCTGCTTCCTGGTAGTTGGTGAAGGTGAAGTCGGCGAAGCGATGGTCGGCGTACGGGTAGACGTGAAATTCATGAGGCTTGCCGAGCCGGGTCAATTCCTCATCGAACCTGGCCATGTCTTCCAGGGTTGGGTTGCGGTCAATCTCGCCGAAGTGGTAAAGCATGGGGCAATTTATCCCGTTGCTCAATTCTAAGGGACTTTGCGTGCCCTCGCCCCAACAGTCCATCATGAACCCGCCGTAGTAGGGCACCACGGCCTTGAAATGGGGATTGGTTGCCGCGGCCAGCCAGACCACTCGCCCTCCCATGCAAAAACCGGTGATTCCGATGCGCTCGCCGTTGACCGACGGGTGTTGTTGCATGAATGCGACGGTGGCGTTTATGTCGGCGACTATCTCCGGGTCGTCCAGCAACTGACGCCGGGTCTTCCCCTTGGATTTCTCGATAGCTTCGGTGGTGCGGTGATACAGGGATGGAGCCACGGCGGCGTAACCTTGGTCAGCCAATCTATCTGCTATGGTCTGGATGAACTTGTCCACCCCGTCGGCGGCCTGAATCACCACAACTGCCGGGAAAGGGCCGCTCCCCTCCGGTACTGTCATGTAAACCGGCATATCGGAGTTGTCTACTTGAATTGTCTCCCAAGAAAATGCCATGTTCAGGCTCCTTTGCATTTCAGCGTTTCTAACAGTACTGGGGAACTACCAGGTTTGACGCGGTTTTAATCTTCATCACAGTCTAGTGAATATCTCCGGCGTTTACGTTATCAGAATGCGGGCGTCGTATGAACCCCGGAATCTCGAAATAGCGTATGGATCTGGCGTTTCGCGGAACAGAGGTCAACCAACATAACTTCATAATACCTGACTAATTTTGAAGGTTTTCATGTAGCGCTTCGCGGGATGTTCCGATTGTCCGTCCCTATCGGCGTTGATAAGGTTCGGGTTGAGGCGGTCCGGTCCGAAACCGGCCGCTGGAGGGGAGATGCATGGTAGGGTTTTTATCCACGATCAACGACGCAACTCATGACGACCCGAGTGTTAACGGCAATCTGTTGACGGTGACGCAGGTAGCCCAACTGCTGAATGCCCACCAGCACTCGGTTCGCCGTTGGGCGGACTCGGGGCTTCTTGACTGCTACCGCATCGGATTTAGAGGCGACCGCAGGTTCAAGCCGGACGATGTAGAAGCGTTCTTGCTCGCCCGGATAGACGGTTCCAATACCTGTTAGCTGAGATATAAGCTTGTCATGCGGGGCTCCATGGGAACCCTGAAGGGCCATTTTGTGGTCCATCGCTTCCGTGCTTTTTTTGGATGTCTTCTGACTGATTTATACTAGGCCCTATGGGAATTCTTCAAGGCTACTTGGCGGTTGCCGCCGGGTTTGGAATCACCCAAGAAACTCTCTATCTCCACGAGTTCTTTCACTGGGGGTTCATAGTCCCGTTCGGTGGATCTGTCGACGATGGGGAATGGTATCTCTCCGGCTGGTTCGACGTCACACTATCCCCGATCCTCGGGGTAGTATCGCGCTCTATGATGGTGGCATAGCTGCAGGGATTTTCCTGGTTTAGTGTTTGAGCATCTGCCGTGTTATCTTCCAGCGCACCCAAGATTCTTTCAGGTGGTGGCTTGGACTTGCCCTCGCTTTCGGGGCGCCCATGGAGTTTTTCGCCGGGATTGCCGAGGGCGCGCTCAATAACTTCTACCACTCCGTTCCATCTTTCCCTCTGGCTTTCCTGCTTGGATCGTTGGGCGTGTTCCTATATTGGCGCGGAATCCGCTTCGTGACAAAGACGTTCAGCTACTGCCACCCCAATAGCCGCCATGGTTATGATAGGCATGGAGAATCATGTCAGATGGAATCAATCCGGTGGTACAATGCGTGCCCGAAGGGCCCACGTCAGGAACGTAGGACCTAGGGATCTAAGTGGAGGAACGATGCGATTCGGTCATTTCTTTTTCCCGATGAAATTCGACGATACTCAGGATGAGCAGGCGATTCAGGATTGCCTACACGAGGCTCAGCTCATCGAGGAGTTGGGCATGGACGCTATCTGGTTCGCCGAGCACTACTTCACTGGCGAGTGCGTGTACGGGGACCCTCTGGTCTTCGCCAGCGCGGTCGCGGTTAAGACCAGCAGGGTGCTGCTCGGCTTCGGAATAATCGAACTGCCACTGCACAACCCGGTCAGGGTGGCAATCCAGACGGCGCTATTGGATAACCTGTGTCAAGGACGCTTGGTAGTCGGCACCGCCAAGGGCTCCAACTACAACGCCTACGAATACGTGGGGTTTGGGACCACTCCGGGCTTAGGCGTAGAGCAGATGGAAGAGGCTGAGGACCTACTGGTCAAGGCTTGGACCGAGGACAATGTGGACTTCAAGGGCAAGTATTGGCAAGTTTCCTTCCCATCGGTTCGGCCCAGGCCTTACCAGAAGCCTCACCCTCCCCTCGCCAGGGCGTGCACCGGAGATGAGTCCATAATTGAGATGGCGAAGATTGGTCGGCCTGTTTTACTGAGAGGAGGCTCGATCAATCGTACCGGAGAAAACATCAGATTATACCGGGATACCATGGCTTCGGCAGGGTTCGGAGAAGAGGCTGTGGAGAGGGCACTGGACCAGATATGGGTGTGGCGTGAGATGCATGTCGCCGAGACCGACGACCAAGCGCTGGATGAGTTCCTGCCAGCCCACTACAGGGCCTACACCCACATGGAGACGGTGCGTGAACGATGGAATCCCAAAGACCTGCCGATGACTCGTCAGAGGCCACCTAGGGACCGTGCGGGCTATCAAGGATCACCGGACCCGGACGCCCCGCAGAACCTGATCGGAAGTCCCAAGAGAGTGGCCGAGCAGGTTGCTCTGATGCGGGACGCAGGCGTTCGGAATTTGATGCTTACCAACCGGGGCCTTATGTCACGGGAGAAAACCGATACTTCTCTGAAGCTTCTTACCGGAAAAGTGATGCCCCTGTTCAAAGGCGGCTGAGGACCGGGCAAGGGTAATGATTAGGCCAGACCCCGTGTCTTCTTCGGGTCTGGCCTTTCTGTTTGCCTTCAACCACTGGACATGCCACGTGGGACGGTGCAAAATTT
>ERZ651768.2330-NODE-2330-length-13258-cov-3.047872_pt1 | contig 13258 bp, 8 predicted proteins | sample MGYA00514754_ERZ651768 | MGnify/ENA metagenome assembly ERZ651768 | reverse complement strand
TATTTTTTATAAATGCTTGGCGAGTTAGTGGTGGTTTTGAGCGTTATGCAAAAAACTTTAATTTTGGCCTTGTGTTTGCTGGGGTTACTCTCGCTGGCTATCAGATTTATGCGTATTCGTTATCTTGACAGTTCTTGACTGAATTTTTTTGTGTGTTGTTGTATTTTATACGCCCATGAAGTCAGCGATCTCTTGTAAATTATTTTTTTCGGGCTTATTAGTGAGCTTGATATTGGCGCCTAATATTTATGCTCAGTCAGCAGAGCCAAAAGAAATTGAAGAAATTGTAGTGTGGGGCAGAGAAACCGATCTTGTGGGTTCAGCTGATTCGGCATCCGATGGTATTGTTGGATACGATGATATATTGGATCGTCCTTTAACGCGGGTGGGGGAGTTGGTTGAGTTTATTCCAGGAATGATCGCTGTTATGCACAGCGGCGGGGGAAAAGCCAATCAGTATTTTCTCAGAGGGATTAATCTAGACCATGGTACCGATTTCTCAATAAACTTTGACGGCATGCCGGTAAATTTGCGTAGTCATGCCCATGGAAACGGCTACCTAGATATGAATTTTATTATTCCGGAATTAGTCGAAACAATAACGTACTCTAAGGGTACACACCATGCCGAAAAAGGAGATTTTTCATCCGCTGGTTCAAGTGATTTCAAAACATATGATCAGCTGGAACACGGCACTGTAAAATTCACATGGGGCAGCGAAAAACATCAACGCCTTTTTATGGCTGACTCATGGGATACCGGTTCAGGTACGTTTTTGATGGGCGGTACGATAAAAAAATCTGATGGTCCTTGGCAGATCCCAGAAGATACCCAGTTATTCAATGGTATGGCTAAATACACCACTACCCTAAAAAACATGGATGCAAAATATATTGCAACAATTTTTAACAATAAATGGAATGCCACGGATCAAATCCCTTTGAGGGCCATTAAAGACGGAAGTGTAGGTCGGTTCGGGTCGTTAGATCCTTCTGTTGGGGGTAAATCGTCTCGATTTAATTTTATTATGAACCTATCTGGTGAGAGCATTGATTATAAAGCCTTTCTGTCTCGCTACTCATTAAATCTCTTTCAGAATCCGACTTACTTTCTTGGCGACTCTGTTAACGGAGATCAAGTAGAACAGGTAGATTCACGTTGGAGAGCCGGTGGATCCATTCTTTACGAGCGGCCAAACTATTGGTTTGGGAGGGAAAATGATACCTCTTTAGGAATGGATATCAGTTATGACTCTATTGATGAAGTTAGTGTCTATTCAACCAAACAAAGGACACGATTATCAACTCGACGCAGCGATAAAGTTAAGGAATTTAGCTTAGGTTTTTTCGCAAAAGCGGGTATTAATTGGAGTGAAAAATTACGTACCACCATTGGGTTTCGGGGCGATTATTTTTCATGGGATGTCAGTGCATTAAATCCCTTAAATTCAGGTCAGGATTCTGATGTTATTGTTAATCCAAAATTTGATCTTGTTTATTTGATAGATGACAGGACGGAAGTTTATGTTAATCATGGTACCGCATTTCATAGTAATGATGTTCGTGGTTCTGAAGTAACTGTTGACCCTTTAACCTTGCAACCAGTAGAGCAAAGTGATGTTTTAGTTAAAACAAAAGGTTCAGAACTAGGTTTTCGTACACAAATAACTGATCACATGAATCTCTCTCTAGCACTTTTTGAGTTGGACCTCGATTCAGCATTGATATATTCCGGGGAAGCAGGCGTAACAGAGCCAACCGACGGGATTATTTCCAGAGGTGTCGAGGTAGCTTTTTTTGCACATCTATTTGAGCGACTAGCTGTTGACATCACAGCTGCAAAAAATATCGCCAAATTTAAAGATGTGCCTTCAAATCTTGATGCTGTACCCGATGCCCATGATTTCATTTTGGGAGCCTCTTTTATGATGAACTTTAATAACGGCTTAAAGGGAGCATTTAGAATTCGTCATTTTGGAGAAGCGCCCTTAGTAGAAGATAATTCAAAAAGTAAACCTGGTGCAACGCTGGTTAATTTCGGGTTAAGTTATCCATTTAGAAATTCTATATTAGAAGTTGAAGTTATTAATTTGTTTGATAAGAAGGCTAACGACATTGAGTATTTTTATGAGAGCCAGTTATTGAATGAACTGCAACCAATTGACGATTATCATTTCCACCCAGCATTACCAAGAGAAATAAGGTTAAGTGTATCCTATAACTTCTAATTTTATGATCATTCCGAAAAATGATAGGGTTAAATGATGAAGAACAGAATCATAGACTCACTTAAGTGGATTTTCTTAGTTCTATGTTTTATTGCAAATTCGTCTAGTGGCGAGCTCATTAATTTTGAAATTACTAAAGTCGAATCACCAGCATTTGACGGTAAAAGTTTTGATCAAGTAGGGCAATACGAGATGATTACTGCCAGAGCTACGATTGCGGTAGATCTAGGACATCGATTGAATAAAGATATTGTTGATCTTCATATAGCAAAAAAGAACACCGATGGTCGGGTGGAAGCAATTGCCGATGTAGTGATATTAAAGCCGATAGATCTAACCAAAGGAAATGGGCGTATCTTTTATGAAGCACTTAATCGTGGCGATAAAATTTCTTTCATTATGATGAACGATGCTCCTTGGAACGGATATTATAAAGACCTAAATCCAGCTAATGGTCATCTAATGAATGAGGGGTATACTATCGTATGGTCTGGGTGGCAAGCTGATTTGCCATCTGGAAAGAATCGTATGACTCTCGATGTACCTGTTTTGAATGGTATAACTGGTATTGTTCGAGATGAAATTATTTTTAATCATGACTACAACCCTTTTGTTGCAACCTTAAGCTACCCAGCATCATCTCTGGATACTAATAAAGCTACTCTCACCGTACGAGCAAGGCAAACTGATCCACGCGCCTCACCAGAAGACCTAAAATTTGAGTTCTTCGCAACTCCAAGAGCAGGCATTGAACCTTATACGAATAAGCAAATTGTCATTCATCGTCCTGATGGTTTTGATGCAAGTGCAATTTATGAATTTATATATGAGGCACGTGACCCAATCGTCATGGGCTTGGCATTTGCATCGGTACGCGACATTATCTCATTTCTTCGGTACGAAACAGAGGATAACGCTGGCAACGATAATCCGCTTTTACTTAATGGTAAACCAACAACACAATTTACTTATGGATTGGGTATATCACAAAGCGGTCGCTTTTTGCGGGATTTCTTATATCAAGGATTCAACGAGGACGAACAAAGTAAAATGGTTTTTGATGGTTTGATTCCTGATGTTGCAGGTTCGCGAAAAACTTGGGTAAATTTTCGATTTTCACAACCTGGTCAATATTCACAGGAACATGAGGCACATCTTCAACCTGGCGACCAGTTTCCATTTACTTACGGAGTGATAACAGACCATCTCACAGGAAAGACAGACGGCATTCTCAAACGCTGTTTAGAATCTAATACATGTCCGAAAATATTTCATACGGATACCGCAACAGAATTTTGGCAAGCCCGTTCATCACTCGTTGTGACAGATACGACAGGTAAAGATATTAAATTACCGAATAATGTACGCGCCTACCTAATGGCGAGTACACCACACTCGGAGGGCTTTGGGGAGGATCCTTACCAACTCAAATACTGTCAACACTTAGCCAACCCATTGCAAAATGGTGGTCCGATGCGAGCATTACTGCATGCTCTTGATCTATGGGTCAGTGAAGGAGTTGCACCTCCTGATAGTGAGTTTCCATCACATAAAGATGGAACACTTGCACCACTAGATCAGAAAATTGTTGGCTATCCGTCAATTCCCGGAGTTTCATTTCCTGATGTCATCAATGGGTTGCGTGTCACAGATTATTCAACGAACCCACCGACCGAAGGTAAGTCTTATCCTGTTTTTATTCCAAAAGTTGATGAGGATGGAAATGACATTGCTGGCATCCACTTGCCAGACGTAAGTGTTCCAATTGCTACCTACATGGGCTGGAATTTGGGTGGTGAGGGATTCGCAAAGGGATCTCTTTGTTCGGTAATCGGCTCGGCAATCCCATTTCCGTTAACCAAGACTGAAAAAGAATCGACGGAAGATTCTCGGTTGTCAATTGAAGAGCGTTATCCAACTCACGAATATTATGTCCAAAAAATAAAAGAGGCCACTGAATCGCTTCTTAAAAAACGCTTTTTATTGGAAGAAGATAAAGATTTGTATATAAAAAGAGCGCAAGACAGTAACATCGGAAAATAATTTTTCGATGAATTGTTTACTGATAGGAGCGAAATAATTCCTCAATTTTTTCATAATAACCGCTAACTTTGAGAGTTATTTGGATGGGTTCTTCTTCTATATTCAGCCAGTACCATCCATGATTGCCGTCGAACGGCGCGACAATTGAGCCGGAGCTTTGATTGGTTTCACTTTCACGGTAGCGAATATAATATTGGTCTGGATAGCCCTCTGCATTTTCTCCAGGATCAGCATGAAAATCACTGTAGACAATACCATCCTCCACCATACTCCAGTGATATAGAGCAGCATCTCCTTGCTTCATGATTAATTTATATTCGACTTGCTCGGCAACATTAAGATTAATAATGATGGTTTCACTTTTATAGGGTTGATTTTGTGTTTTTGAGAAGGGTTCGCCAAGGACTTCTGGTTCGTAAAAATCAAATTCATCAGGAATTTCTGGATAGGTGCCTTGAACCATTCGAAGTGAAAGTTCCTCCTGATTATCCAATGTTATAGTATCACTTAGATCTAGCAAGCCGAGTTTTTTACCTAATCCTGTAGGATCAATTCCGTATTCAGCCGGCATAATAAAGAAAACTACTGCGATAACAATAGCAACAAAGGTAACCCACGTACTTTTTTGCATGGTCTTTTTTGAACCTTTTTTTTGAGGTTTTTTTGAGACTTTTTTTTGCGGCTTAGAATTCTTCATTGATATTATTTTATGTTTTAATTAGTTCTATTTTAAGGATTATAGCGACCATATCCCACATCTGCATTAAAAATAAATACACCGTTCATTTTTGCATATTGATCCCATGCTTTTTTAAGTTTATTAAGAATTTCGGGGCTATTTTTTGCCAAATTTTTAACTTCAGTTGGATCATTTTTTGTGTCAAATAGTTGCCATTCACCATCACCTTCGGGAGGCCATATTAATGTAGCTTTCCAGTCATTTAAGAAAATAGCTCTATTTCCATAGAGTTCCCATCCAATGGCTGAATTTTTATGAATTGTTCCTGATTTTCCAATGAGATAATCTAATCCCGATTTTCCTTGTATTGGTAACAAGTTATCCTTCTTGCCAGAACTAGAAGGATAATCAACGTTTGCTAGTTCTAGTATTGTGGGGGCAATATCCATTACCGTCATCAAAGAATTTTTGCGACTGTTTTTAAAACGGTTTGAAGTGCTATAGAAAATTGCTGGAGTTCGAATACCACCCTCGGTGGTATATGATTTATAAATACGAAAAGGGGATACTGTTGCTTGACCCCATCCTGCTCCAAGCCATACATAGGAATTTTTTTTACCCATATTAGATATTCGGTTGTCAAAGGTCGCAGGTATCCAATTTTCATTATCCCCAAGCTCGCCGATAGCGTTACCTTCGGAGCCATTATCCGATAGAAAAATTATGATTGTTTCTCTATCTGTTGTTTCTTTTATTTCCTTCAGGAGTCGGCCAATATGAAAATCCATTAATTCAACCATGGATGCATAAAGCTCCATTCGTTTAAGTTCAATTTTTTTTCTTGAAGGTGTAATTTTATCCCAGCTATCAACTGCTCGATTTCTTGAAGGTAGGTTAGCGTTAATAGGTATCAAACCAAGTTCGATTAGATTGTTAAACCTTGTTTGTCTTATGTTGTGCCATCCTTGGTCATATACCCCTTTATATTTCTCAATCCATTCATCGGGGACTTGGATTGGCCAATGCGGTGCGGTGTAAGCCAAATAACCAAAAAATGGCTGTCCATCCTCAGGTTTATTTTTAATAAAACTTAAAAGTCTATCTGTATATGTTGCTGATGAATAAAAGTCATCAGGTAATTGATTTATTCTTTTTGCATCTTCGAAATAGGCTGACTTTTCGAGAGCACTCGTATTACCTCTTCCGTCAGAGAAATGACTCGCTCCGCCATCCGCAAGACCAAAATAGTGGTCAAAACCACGATCTGTGGGCAGTTGCCCTTGTTGTTTACCAAGGTCCCACTTTCCAGTCATGAATGTGTGATAGCCAGAATCTTGCAGAAGACTCGCAAATGTGACTACTCGATTGTTAAGGTATCCTTCATATCCTGGTTGCCCTTGTAGTTCAGTTAATCTTCTTAAGGCAGCAGAATTTGAACCCATTCCAGCTCGATGATGATCGATACCTGTCATCAACATTGCGCGTGTAGGACCACAAGTTGGGCCAGTATGAAAATTGGTGAGCTGTATACCTTGTTTAGCTATTGCATCGAGGTTTGGTGTATGAATTTCACCACCGAATGCGCCAAGATCAGAATAACCAAGATCATCAGCGAGAATTAATATGATATTTGGTCTTTCTTGGGTAATCGCAGGAGCGCTGACAAAGCTAACTAATAGCAACAAAAAATGCATAAATTTGTCTGAACATATTTTCATAAGGTCTTTTTTGCCTGTATATTAAGCTTTATATACATATTATGGGATTAGAATGGACAATTAGTAAGTAAAATTTATGTTTTACACTAAAAAATACAACTTTAAAATCTCATAGACTTAACTTGGTTCATCGTATCCTTATTAGATAGGGTCCGATAGCTTGACAAAAATTAGAGGGCGTTGAAATGGCAGACTATGGACTTATCATTAACGGAGAAAAAGTTTCAACTGATAAAACTTTTTCAGTAATTAATCCAGCTACCGAAGAAGTGTTGGCAGAATGTCCGATTGCCACAAAAACACAATTAGATGATGCTGTTAATGCTGCAGCAGAGGCTTATAAAACGTGGTCAATTACTGCAGATGAAGAAAGAGCAGGAGCGTGCGGCAAAATATCTGGAGCTATCGCTAACCATGCAGAAGAATTGGCAAAATTGTTAACAGAGGAACAAGGTAAGCCATTGGAGGGTGCAGGATCACGTTTTGAATTGGGCGGTGCAGCAGGTTGGGCTGGTTATACAAGCACCTTGTCGTTACCAGAAAAAGTAATTCAAGATGATGATACTGCCCGCATAGTTCAAACAAGAAAACCGATAGGCGTAGTTGGATCTATTTTGCCTTGGAACTGGCCATTAATGATTGCTGTATGGCATGTAGTACCAGCAATACGTAGTGGTAATACAGTTGTAATGAAACCTTCCCCGTATACTCCATTAAGTTCATTGAGAATGGCCGAGATCATGAGTGAAGTCCTACCACCTGGGGTTCTGAACTGTGTTACTGGTGAAAATGAATTAGGTCAATGGATGACAGAACACGACAATATACAGAAAATTATTTTTACTGGATCAATTCCTACCGGTAAGAAAGTTATGAGGAGTTCTTCAGCCAGCCTGAAACGTTTGACGTTAGAATTGGGTGGTAATGATGCTGGTATTGTACTAGATGATGTCGATCCTTCAGCTGTTGCTCCTGGTATTATTCAGGGAGCTTTTTTGAATAACGGGCAAACCTGCGCGGCGCTGAAAAGATTGTATGTACATGAATCTATTCATGATGAGTTATGTGAAAAATTGGTGGAAGCAGTATCAGGTGTTCCAATGGGTAATGGGCTTGATGAGAATAATTTGCAAGGACCGATTCAGAATAAAATGCAGTTCGATAAAGTGGTCGATCTATTTGAAGATGCTAAACAACAAGGAGGGCGAATTCTCTGCGGAGGCAAGATCCCGGATGAGCCAGGTTATTTTATGTCCTATACCTTAGTTGCGGATGTTACTGACGGCATGCGCATCGTCGATGAGGAACAATTCGGTCCTTTATTGCCAATTATCAAATATTCTGATCTTGATGATGCAATCGATCGTGCCAATGCTCTTGATATGGGTTTGGGGGGTTCAGTATGGTCGTCTGATCCTGAGCGTGCAGCTGAAATAGCTAGCCGATTAGAGTGTGGTACCGCATGGGTTAACGGCCATGGCGGCATTGCACCCAATGTACCCTTTGGTGGGGTAAAATGCTCTGGTATTGGCGTTGAATTCGCTGAGGAAGGATTGCACGAATACACAACAATACAGATCGTCAATGTAGCTAAAACACAAGCTTAATGCAGAAAATATTAGCTAGAATAGGCCCCGGAATGATGCTAGCCGCGGTCGCGGTTGGTGTGTCTCACTTGGTATATTCTACCCAAGCAGGAGCCAATTATGGGCTATCACTTTTCTGGGTAATTTTAGTAATTTCCTTGTTGAAATACCCTGCCTTTAGATTGGCAGTGGATTACACAAATGTGACTGGTACAAGCCTTGTTACCGCTTACGCAAAAATTAGCAAGATTGCACTCGCCTGGCTGGTCGTTGGATTCTTTGTGGATATGTTTATTGCAACTTCAGCAGTTGCCTTGGTAACGGCCGGTTTGTTTATAAGTGTTTTTGACTTATCATATTCAAATATACAGATTGCTATAGCGTTAATGGTAATTTCTGCAATCATTCTTCTAAATGGGCAATATAAAAAATCTGAACGAATTGTTAAAATACTTGTTCTTGCGTTTTCACTATTGACAATCGTAGCCATGATATTTTCATTACCACTCTTAGGTAGTGATGATAGAGCAATATTTGCAGAGTTGACTCCTAGTAGGTCGTTATCAATTTTTGTTATTGCAGTAGCGGGATGGATGCCCATGCCAACTAATGGCGCTCTTCTTTTTTCAAAGTGGGTGTGTGAAAAAAGAGCCATTGAAGGCGATAAGTTTGATAGCGCTACTGCTCTAAGCGATTTTCGTATTGGTTATACCTTAACGGTTGTACTAGCGATGTGCTTTATTGTTATGGGCACAGGGGTTTTGTTTGATACTGGACGTATTGCTCCTTCTAGACCACCTGAATTTGCAGCAGAATTATTTACTATTTTTACTACAGCGATTGGGCAGTGGTCCTATCCAGTTATTGCAGCTGCAGGAATTGCTGTAATGTGGTCAACCCTGATCGCGCTAATGGATGTTATGCCTCGCCTTACTGACCGGTTAGCTGGAATAATTACTGGACGTCCTCGCGAAGCACCTAGTCGATATACACAATTTTCAATTGTTCAAGTCATTGGTGTTTCAGTTATCTTATTGTTTTTTATGAAAAGTTTTACTGTCTTTCTTTATTTTGCAACTAGCGTAGGTTTAATTGCCGCTCCTGCGATCGGTTATTATAATTATATTGCTGTTACTTCTGATGAAGTTTCATCAACATACACACCCAAACGGGGTATTATTCTTTGGAATTGGCTTGGAGTGATTGTTATGACGGCTTTCGCAATAGCATTTTTATATACACGAATTTTTGGATTATGAAAAAATTAAAAAAAATGACAGGTGGAGAAGCAATGGTGCGGGCTGCTCAAGCCAATGGAATTGATACTGTTTTCGGCCTTCCCGGAGCTCAAACTTACCCAATGTTTGATGCACTATACAATTTACCTGAAATCAAAACAGTAATAAGTCGTCATGAGCAAGGCGCCGGCTATATGGCTTTTGGCTATTCAAAAGCAACAGGAAAACCCAGTGCATTCTCTGTTGTTCCTGGCCCAGGTGTGTTAAATGCCTCTGCTGCTTTGTGTACTGCAGCAGGTTGTAATGTGCCCGTGCTATGTCTTACCGGACAAGTGCCTTCACAATTTTTGGGAAAAGGTAGGGGTCATTTACATGAGTTATCCAGTCAATCTGAAACTTTGGAAACCATTATAAAATATGCCGGGCACATAGCCGATCCAAGTGAGACACCGTGTCTTATGAATGAGGCTTTCCGAATTATGCAAAGCGGACGACCTGGACCAGTCTCGGTTGAGATGTGTTGGGATACTATGGCTCAGCTATGGGATGTTGAAATGGCTCCTGGTAATACAATAATCGATAAACCAGCGTTGGATGAAGATGCAATAACCGAAGCTGCAAAACTTATCGCAGATTCGCAAAATATTATGATTATGTGCGGAGGCGGTGCTCAACATGCTAGCGAAGAAGTACGTGAGATGGCCAAAATATTGGGTGCGGCTACTACAGCTTTGCGGAGTGGTCGTGGCGTTGTGAGTGAAGATAGTGATGTCGGTGTTTCTTCAGCTGCTGCTAGAAAATTATGGAATGATACTGATCTTCTTATTGGAATTGGCTCGCGTCTAGAAATGCAGTATATGCGTTGGTTATCTATGATGGAATATCATGATCAATCGCCCCTTGCAAGGAGAGGTTCCGTCGTTCCTAATGCACCTAAATTAATTAGGATTGATATTGATCCAGAGGAAATGAACCGCTTAAAACCTGATGTCGGAATTATAGCGGACGCAGTTGATGGTGTAAGCGCATTAATTAATAAAATAAATAAAATCGGGTTTAAACAAGGAGATCTTAATCGTATTGCATCAGCAAAAGTTGGAAGGAGAAAGGCGATAGAAGAAATCCAACCCCAAATGGCATATTTGGATGTTATTCGAGCAGTATTGCCAAGAGATGGTTTTTTCGTAGAAGAACTTTGCCAAGCTGGTTTTACATCTTATTTCGGTTTTCCGGTTTATGAACCGAGAACATATGTTTCATCCGGATATCAGGGGACACTCGGATTTGGTTTTCCTACCGCTATTGGGGTTAAGGCAGCTATGCCAGATAAACCGGTCATATCAATTATCGGTGACGGCGGGTTTATGTTTGCCATGCCTGAACTTGCCACGGCAATTCAACATAATATAGGTGTTATCACTATTGTATTTAATAATCATTCATTTGGTAATGTGCGTCGAGATCAGAAAGATCGCTTCGAATCTCATTTCATTGGCGCTGATTTAGCAAACCCTGATTTTATGAAGATTGCGGATGCATTTGGAGCGGAGGGTTATCTGGTTACTTCCCCTAAGGAACTAAAACCTGTTTTGAGTAAGGCAATCGATCAGGATCGGCCAACTATTATCGAAGTGGAAATTGAAGAAAATTCTGAATCAAATCCTTGGAAATATATTATGGGCTAATGAAAAGATTAGTTTTTTTTGCATTTATTCTCGTCTCAATCGGCCTAATTTTGTTTGAAGTTGATGTAAACTTTCAATTTACTCTGCCCAAAGTTACTAATCAGATCAATAATGAGCAAGAGATTCACTATCTTAATTGCATAGAAGCTAGAGATAAAATTATTCATGAACAAACTTTTTCAACAATTGATAACCCGGATGTTCAGCGCGAAGTCTTGATTACATTAAAAGAAAAAGCGATAGTCGAGTGTAGGGAAAAATTTCCTCAAATTTATTCAGAAACACATCAATCATTCAATTTTAATTTAATAGATCTAAAATATAGATATTAAGAGAAATTAGTTTAAGTGCGGAGCAAAAAATGAAAGACAATGTTACCAGAAGAGATTTTTTAAATGGCACACAGATTGCAATCGGTTCTTCAGTATTAGCTCCATGGACTAAATTATTCAGTGCTAGCGAGTTTAATTTTGGGCTCGATGCTGATTATTATCCTCCCGCGCTTACTGGGTTAAGAGGAAGCCATGATGGTTCTTGGGAGACAATGCACGCACGGGTTTCAGGAAAAAAATGGCATTCTGGAAATTATGAAGAGAAATACGATCTTGTTGTTGTAGGTGCTGGTATTAGCGGTCTTGCCGCAGCTTATACTTACAAAAAATCAAGACCAAGTGCGCGTATCCTTATACTTGATAATCATGATGATTTTGGCGGTCACGCTAAACGTAATGAGTTTGATATAGATGGCAGAATCAGGATTGGATATGGCGGAACTGAGTCCATAGATACTCCCTCTGGATATAGTAATGTTGCAAAACAGCTACTCGTTGATATTGGCATTGATGTTGAAAAATTTTACGAAGCTTTTGATCAAACCTTATATTCGTCAATGGGCTTGAGTAAAGGAATTGTGTTTGATAAAGAAACATTTGGGGAACAGAAACTTGTTGTTGGTTACAACAAGATTCCTTGGCAAGAATTTGCTCAACAAACACCCATGAATGACCATGCTAAGGCCGATTTAGTGAGAGTTTGGACCGACAAAAGAGACTATCTTCCTGACCTAAATTTTGATGAAAAATATAAATTACTTAGAAAAACCAGCTATTACGATTTTTTGAAAAACTACGTCAAAGTGGATCAGCAAGTGTTGGAACTATTTCGTCGTTGGGGAATGAGTTTTTGGTGTGTAGGTATTGATGAGGTTCCATCCACTTTGATACAAAATTATGACGGAGGATTACCCGGTCTGACGCATACATTAAATCGAACGGGAAATCGTGGAGACGAACCATATATTTTTCATTTTCCTGATGGTAATGCTTCAGTTGCACGACTTCTTGTTCGAGCAATGTTACCTGAAGCAGTTCCAGGATCCACAATGGAAGATGTTGTTTTATCCAGAATCGATTATTCGTTACTCGATCGCAGTAATTCACCCATTCGAATTCGACTTAATAGCACAGCTGTTAATATACTTCACACCGCTAACTCGGAGGCTGTGGATGTTACCTATGTGAAAGGTGTTGATGCACACACCGTTAGGGCCGATAAATGCATTATGGCATGCTATAACAGTGCCATTCCTTTTCTTTGCCCTGAATTACCAAAAGAACAAATTGATGGACTCAAATATAACGTTAAGGTCCCACTAACTTATACCAAAGTCTTGATTCCTAATTGGAAGGCGTTTGCTGAATTGGGGCTTGATTTTGTTTACTATACCAATGATTTCTTTAAACAGGTCGAGCTTGATTACCCAGTATCTATAGGAAATTATAAATTTGGCAATACTCCGGATCAACCCATGGTTCTCCATATGTGTCATTCGCATCATTCACCTGATATCAAAGGTCCTGACCAATGGCGCGAAGGTCGTCGACGTCTTTTGAGTACTCCATTTTCAGTGTTTGAATATCATATACGTGATCAACTTGATCAAGCTTTGAGTGGGGCAGGTTTTGATGCACAACGAGACATCCATGCGATTACAGTCAATCGATGGCCTCATGGTTATTCATATGATCCTCACCTTATTTGGGAACCGGAGTGGAAGAGCGAAGAAGAGAAACCCTGGTTTAT
>ERZ651768.2327-NODE-2327-length-13263-cov-4.833536_pt1 | contig 13263 bp, 12 predicted proteins | sample MGYA00514754_ERZ651768 | MGnify/ENA metagenome assembly ERZ651768 | reverse complement strand
GTCGTTTCGCACTGTTTCGCGATGTCTCGCGGCCTGTACGCGGCCTGAGCAAGTCAGGGTGTGTCACCCCCGTGGCTACCTGCGTGGCTGCCTACCTGAAGATCACCCCGGCGGCTATCGGATCGAAACCCTCGGGCCACATGGTGTGTCGGTCAGCAGTCGCCCCTTGCAGGTTTGCCATAGGGAGCCATACCTCCAATCCAAGAAGGTCGACTTCCTCGTCGTCGGCGTCACCGACTTCGCCGTGGTCAAAGACGGGGCCTCTTCCAAGATGCGTAAAGCAATCGAACTGGCCGAAGCAGGACACAGCGTCGAGATCATCGACGAGGCCGACTTCCTGCGTCTCCTCAACAGGACGTCGACCAGTTGCTGACCAGGGCTGGTTCGTCAGCGGAACAGGGTCTGGTTGAGGAGCTGCCAGATCTCGGAAGTGACATCGCCGCCCGTCAAGTCACCTCTCGGTGCCGAGCCGAGACGGACCACGACTGCTTGGTGACTTGGAGTTACGAGGCAGAACTGGCCCATCGCACCGAGGGCGGCAACTGTGTCGGCGGGTGCGTTGGGGATCAGGACACTGTCGACAGGGTCTTCCACCAAGGGTCGGAGAATGGGCCGCTGGCCGTTCAACCACCAGAGCAGGCCGTAGGCACGGTTCAGGTCCTGAGATGGCGTGAGGAGTTCGGTCAGCGACTCTGCTCCGAGCACCCGACGGCCAGCCACGGCCCCCTTGTTCAGCACCATGTTCCCGAGTCGGGCCAGGTCACGAGCTGAGGTGAGCAGAGCCTCGAATGGTCTGCCGTCAAGGTACGTCATTCCCGCCCGTTCGATCCAGGTCGACTCCTCCATCCGCAGCGGCCCGGCCAACCAGTCGTCAGTCAGATCTTGGAGCGTCCGTCCCGATGCGGCTTCAAGGAGCGGTTTGAGTTGGTGCCACGTAGGACCGAGGCTGTACCACCAGCGCGTCCCCGGCGGGGCGGCATACGACATGTCATCACCCAGTCCCGACGTCATCGTAAGGAGATGCCAAACAGTGATGGCGACCTCTTCGTCGGGGGTCGCCTGGCTCCACCCTCGACCGAGGTGCTTAGAGACAGGATCGTCGAGTCGCAGCAGGCCCCGTTCGGCGCCGATCGCGACGAGAACGGCAATGACGCTTTTCTGACCGGAGGCGATGTCGTGCCGCATTCGGCCATCTGGCAGCGGTTCAAACGGAAGACCCGTCCCGCCTTCCGGCTCGCCGAGGTTCGGTGCACCGTCGAAACCGATCCAGCCCGGGGCATTGGTCGGCCTGTCGATCTCGATGACGGTCTCGCCTGCGACCTGGACGAGCAACGCCGTTGTCGATGTCTCATCAACCCAAGACTCCAGCGACGTATCACCCATCTCCGGAGTATGTCACGCCCGTTTAGTCAGTCGCCTTCCTTCCAAATCCCTTCCAACAAGACCGCAGACGCGACGAGAACCGCTGTCAAACAGCGGTTCTCTACGTGTCGGAGGGGGACTTGAACGCCCCCAGTCAACGCCATCACGGTCCTAGACCAGTCGATTTTTCCTTCAGTCAGCGCGTTCTACCAGATCACCGTGCCGCCCCCGTGGCTGCCCCTGGTGCAGGTCCTGTATCGGTTTCGGCGGCGTTGATCGTCTCCCAGATCCGCTGAGAGACCAGCGGTATGTCGACATGGTGGACCCCCAGGTGAGCCAGCGCGTCCACCACGGCGTTCTGAACAGCAGGCATTGCCCCGATCGTCCCCGCCTCACCCACCCCCTTCACGCCGAGCGGATTTACGTCGGTGGGCGTCTCCTGCTCGATCCGTTCAAAAAACGGCAACTCGGCCGCTGAGACGATGCCGTAGTCCATGAAGTTCGTGGTCAACGGCATGCCATCGTCGCTATACCGGAACTCCTCCATGAGTGCCTGGGCCACTCCGGCGGCGATGCCACCGTGCACCTGACCATCGACGATGGTCGGGTTCACGATGACACCGGCGTCGTCACATGCCACATGACGCAGGATCGTGACCTCACCGGTCTCACGGTCCACCTCGACGACGCTGGCGTGCACCCCGAAGGGGAAGGTCGCCCCCGGGGGTTGGAAGTCGATCTCTCCAGCGAGTTGTTCGCCGATCCGATCGGCCTCGGTGGCCACCTCATGCCAACTCACGTGGACCGTTGGCGACCCAACGACGGAGAAGCCCCGGGCCGCCATGTCGAGCACGACATCGTCGGGGCTCGCCTCCAGGAGACTGGCAACGATCTTCTTCGCCTCCTCAACCACGATCTCGCTCGCCAGATGGACGGCCACTCCGCCGGTCTGCAAGGACCTCGAGCCTCCTGTTCCGCCGCCGCGATCTACCTCATCGGTGTCGCCGTGCCGGACCTCGATCTGATCGAATTCGATACCCATCACGTCGGCGGCCACCTGGGCGAACGTGGTGTGGTGCCCCTGCCCATGGGCGGACGACCCGGTAAGGACGACAGCGGAACCGTCCGACTGGACCGTCACCCTCCCGAACTCCGAGGCCCCGATCGGGTTGGCAATCTCTACGTAAGCGGCAAAGCCGATACCGAGTAGTGGTGACGTAGCGTCCCGACGCCGACGGTCCTGTTCGTCCCGCAGTTCGACCATGCCCAGGGTGTCGAGCACTACGTCGAGGGCTTCGGCATAGGCACCGCTGTCGTAAACTTGACCCGACGGCGTCGTGAACGGAAAGGCCTCCGGTTTGATGAAATTGCGACGACGTAACTCGGCGGGATCCATGCCGATCTCGACCGCGTAGCGGTCCACAATTCGCTCGATCCCGTGTGTTGCCTCGGGACGGCCGGCCCCCCGGTAGGCCCCCATCGGGACTGTGGTAGTGACCCAGGAGTCGGCAGAGAACTCGAGCCTCGGAATGTCGTACGAACCGGTAGCCATGATCTGCCCAAAAACCGGGAGGTAGGCACCGATGCCCGGGTAAGCGCCACCGTCCTGGTCAATATGGAGGCGGTAGGCGGTGAATCTGCCGTCACGGTTGCCGCCGAGAGTGGCAGTGAGTTCCAGGCCCCGACCGTGGGCGAGGTTAAGCATCGACTCGCTCCGGGTCTCGGTCCAGCAGACTGAACGGCCTGTCGCCCGGGCGGCCAGGGCGACCACGATGTCCTCGGGGTAGCTCCCGTTCTTAGTGCCGAAACCACCACCGACCTCTGGAGTGATCACATGGACGTCACCCGGTTCGACTCCGCAACCAGCGGCCAGCGAGTCGCGGGCCCGGTGCGGGAACTGTGTGCACGACCACTGGGTGAGGCGCAGCCGTCCGTCGACCTCCTTCCACTGGGCTACGGCCGCACGTGGTTCGATTGGGGCCCCGTTCAGCCGGGGGTTGACGAAGGTCAGTTCGACCACCACCTCGCAGTCCTTGAAGAGGTCCGGGTCTGCCTTACCTCCCATGGTGAAGCATCGGTTCGTCCCGGCATCGGGATGGAGCAGCACCTCGTCGCTACGCGCTGCGGCGAAGCCCACCACAGAAGGGAGCCGATCGATGTCCATGACGACCCGTTCGACGGCATCGGTCGCCGCGACCGCCGATGTCGCCACCACGACGGCCAGGGGTTCGCCCACATAGCGCACTCGATCACGGGCCAGGGCGCTGCGCACCATGGTCTGGGCGAGCGGACGCAAAGAGGGCGGAACCGCCTGGATCCCGAGGTTGTCGGCCGTGAAGACCCCAACCACTCCCGGAGCAGCACGGGCGTCGTCTGCATGGATGGCCCGGATCTCGCCGTGTGGTTCGACAGATCGTACAAAGACGGCGTGGAGCGCATCCTCGAGGACGATGTCAGCGACGTACCGGCCCCCACCGACGAGCAGCGCCGGATCCTCTGTCCGGCGAACACGCGATCCGAGCAACCCCACGACCTAGCCCTCCCAGCGGCGAATGATGGACCGGGAAGGTACCGCCGAGCGACTCGCTCCACACGGTCGGGTGGCAGCGACAACGCTGCACCCAGCGGAAGAACCACCCTGGTCGTGTCGGAGGGGGGACTTGAACGCCCCCAGTCAACGCCATTTAGGCCCCAGGTCAGTCGGTCTTGCCTTTGCCGTACAAGTTCACCCGCTCATTCGGTTGCCGCTCAACTAAGCATGTAGTAGGTCGTTCCGGCTTCCTGGTGCTCGTGGAAACCGGTTCCCTTGGCTTCGGCCGCCTCTGCCGCTGCTTCATGGGTCGAGTAGATCTCGCCTTCGCAACCGTCGATCTTCCCCATCTCGCCATCCTCGAACGCGCGATCTCCCCCGGCTGGATCGGCGGGTGCCTCGATCGGAGCATCGGCTGGGTCTTCGCTGAGGGCCGACACGCCGCCCACCGACAGCGAGAACACTGCCAAGGTGAGGGCTGCCACCAGAGAGACGAGAATGCGCACGCTTCGATTCTAGATCCAACGGCCGGCTCACGTCAGCGCAGCAGGGCAACCAGGGCGTGTCAAGTCTGATTGAGGCTAGGAAAAATCTCCGTGGGAAGAGTCAAGAACGCAAAAAGGAGTCCGGGGATAGCAAGGAGCAGGGCAACTATCGCAAAGGTTCTACTTCTCGAATCGAAAGAGGCCTCGTTTTGGTTTCGTTCCCGCTTCGATTGTCGGAGTCCGATGATTGCGGAAACAAAACCGAGCAAGTTCGACCTGAGCATCAAGCGGGCGTCGAAACCCATGTCTTCTAACGTCGCAAGTTGGAACCACATCAACCACGCCGCCCCGACAAGCACGAGACCTGCAACAGAAAAACGGTTCAGGCGATCGTCTCGGTCGGTGAGGGTTAGCACGTCATTCGGCGGCCTGAAGCGGCACTAGGCGATGGCTATCCAGCGCCTCGTAGTGAGGAACGCTTCGCTCGTAGAGCTCCACCAGCCGGGCGTCGTCCTCGAGTGGCGGGTACTGCGTCTTGGGCTGGCTGAAGCCGGTGCTGTTGGTGAGATAGTCGTGCCATGGGTTGTCGCCGCTTCCGTACCACTTCACTTCGGTCCTCGGCCCGGCCTCCCAGGAAAGTGCTTCCTCGATGAACGGGATGTCGACGGCCTTGCAGTACGCCTCGGTGGTTTCTCGCGGTCGGCGCAGCAGGTCATCGGAGTGCACGACGGGGGGTACGGCGCCGGTGCTCTCGGCGACTCGATCGAAAAGTAGGTGGAGGGCCTCGAAACCGACTTCTTCGAATTCAACGTCGGGCCAGTACTTCGCCATCCCCTGGATGACTCGTTTGGGATCCCGCAATAGAAACGAATGCTGATCGATTGCCGCGAACCGCTCTTCGTCGAGATCGTCGCCCACTGAGTAGGCGTGCTCCTTTACAAACACAGACGTCTTGCGCCCTTGCGCCAGCAGCTCGGCCCAAACCGAGTCGTAGGTGTGGCCGGGGCGCGGCTCAACTTCCTCGCGGTTCGACCGCTTGTCTTCGCCGTAGTAGTAGAGCTCATTGAACGGCTCATGGACGCAATGGAAGTCGCCTCGCTGGCGCATCATCCATTCGAATGCGGTCGAGGTCGATCGGGGCGTTGCCCAAAGGGCGAGAAACATCAGGCCTCTTCCGGTTGCTCAGGGCGGGGGAGCGAATCGAGCAGCCGACCATGGTTGCCTGACGGTGCCACACCAAGGGTGCGAAAGATCGCCCAGTACAGTGCCACGTCGGCGGAGATCACCGGCTTGTCCACCTGGGCCTCGAGCTCTGACACGCGGGCCAGGGTGCGCTGGGGAAGACCATCGGGACGACGCCAGTTGGGCATGCCGTTCACGAGGATCGCTTCGGCCCGGGGTGCCGATTCCGCGACTCGTCGCATCGAATCCGACGCCAGATCGCCGGGGAAGATCCAGGTCCTGTCGTTGACAGTCTGCTGGTCGTCGTACCAGCCCTGGTCGACGAAGTTGCCCGCCCACACCACGTCGAGGCCGGCGCTGCGCAGGAACCGCACCACGCCGTCGCGCCAGTCGGGCCAGAAGTAGACCGAGTTCAAGGCCACCTTCGTGACACCCATCGCCTCGCATGCCTCTACCAGGCACAGCCCCGCCATGTGGAAGGGAGTTTCGTACCGCTCGCTCACCTCGCTGGTGAAGCGGCGGATGTCGTCGGCATCGGTGCCTCCCGCATGAACCCAGTTCGTGCCCACCTGGCCCACCACATCCGCCCCTGCGTTGGACATGCAGTGCACGACCTCGTCAAGAAGATGGAAGTTGTCGGCTCGCTGGGAGAGCTCGTGGGCATAGTCGGATACATGCAAGAGGCGGGCGTGAGCACCGACCGTCTCGGGCGAGATGCGCACGAAGTCGCTCACGGCGCTATCCCAGTCCTTGGGCGGCGATGTGAAGCCGACCTGGTGCGGGAACATCTTGAGGTCGGGGTTCTTCCATTTCTCCGGCTTCATCGGGGGCCCAGCTCGATCTGGTCCAAAACCGCGGTCATCGCGCCGCTCCCATCATCTGATCACGCACGGCGAGGAGGTCGTCGAGCTCGAAATATGAGTCTTGCACCAGCCGCGACGCTTCGGCCTGTTCGGGGCCGGCGTCGAAGAACGCGAGGGGCCGGGCCGGAAGTGCTTCGTCGATGGTGGGCGGGGGCGGGCCGGAGCAGCCGTAGAGGATGATCGGTCCGTCGATGGGTAGAAGAGGTAGGTCTCGGGGGATGTGGGCCTGGAACAAGGCGTACCCCTCGTAGTCGATGGCGCATCGCAGGCTCACGGGGTTGATCATGATGAGCAGGCCGACCTCAAGCCGAAGCTGTCGTCGGCGCCGGTCGGTCGGGTCATGGCGCCATTGAACCTCATCGATCATACGAACCGGGGTGGGTGGCTTGTACGGATTCGACCGGCTCGCCATCGGACGTGACGCATCGATTGGCATCTACGGTCGGTCGTTCACCTCGACAGTGGTGGCGCTGGGCGTCCTCTGCGGTACTTTGAGCTCGTCCGATCTCCGCCGAGTCATTGGGTGTGACATGGTCGAGCTACGTTTCAAAGTCGGCGTCATCGTTCCTCCGAGATACTTCGACACCGCGGCGGAGGAGCTCCAGACTCTCTCGCCGCGCATCGACGTGCTCCATACCCAGATGCGTCTGGACCAGACGTTCGACTACGAGCTCGACGAGATGGCCGAAACGGCCGGCGAGATCGAGCAATGCGCGGTGTCGCTCGTCGATGCGGGCGCGGAGGTCGTTCTGCAGCTGGGCACCCCGTTCTCGTCGGTTCACGGCTGGGAGCGCGGCTCCGAGCTCCAGCAGTCCATCAGCGATCGCCTCGGTGTGCCGTTCGAGATGATGGGGTTGTCGGTCCCGGCTGGCGTCCACGCCCTCAGGGCGACCCGAGTGGCCGTGGCGTGCGTCTACTACCCCACCGGCTACACCGCTCACTACTCCGCCTTTCTCACCGGAGCGGGGCTGGAGGTCGTGGGAGCGCGGAGTTTCGTCGACCAAGGTCTCTCCGACGATGTCGACACGGTGTGGGCCCAGTCATTCGAGGGGTTCGAGCCCGCGCTGGTGATGGACAGCATCATCGAAGTCGGTGAGCGCTTTCCCGAGGCGGAGGCGATCGTTGTGCCGGGCATTCCGGGGAAGATCCTCTCCCTCATCCCGGCGGCGGAGACGGCCATCGGCACGCCGATCGTCAGCTACTACGCCTTGTGGTGGAAGTGTCTGACCCACCTCCAACACCCTCCTGGCGGTCCGAGCGGGAACCTCTTCGCGTTGCTCAGCTGACCGAGTGCGCTCGGCTACGTCAGCCCGCCGCCAGTCCGGCAAACCCGGATCCGACGATGACGACATCGTGCTCGGCCGCCTGTCGCGCCATCAGGCGGGAGTCCAGCCTCGTTCGCTGACCAGGTCGGCGAGTTGGCGCACCGTCGGGTGCGAGAACACCTCCCGAACCCGCAGCGCCCAGCTGTGGGCGTCGTTGAGGCGTCCGCACAGCTCGGCGGCCAACAGCGAGTGGCCGCCGAGGGCGGTGAACTCGTCGTCGATGCCAACCGTGGTGGGATCGTCCAGATCGAGCCAGGCAGCGTCGGTATACGCCGCATTGGGCAAGCCAGACGCCTGCTCGATCGGAGCACGCGCCGCAGCGATGCCTTCATCTCCGATAAGAGAGGTCACCATCTCTCTGGCTGTGGATCGATCCATCGCTGAGCTCCTCAATGATGGGTCGCGAAAGAAAATCAGCTCGACTTCTCAGTCGAGGAGCGTTTCCTCGAACGGAAAGCTCGTCAACATCTCATGGCCGTCCTCTGTAACGAGCACCTGCTGCTCGAGCTTTACTCCGTCGGCTTCGCCGACCGCACCCATGTAACTCTCGACGCAGATGACCATTCCCGGCTGCAGCGTCCCGTTGTAGAAGTTCACTCCACGGAAGCCGTAGTTGATGCGCGGATACTCGTCACACATTCCCACGGCGTGCATGATGCACGGGTAGGCCTGCTCGCGAAACTCCTCCGGCACGTCGAAGGCCAACTTCTGAATCTCCTCGAAACTGATACCGGGACGAACCAGTTCAAGGTTGGTATGGACTTCAGAGTACGCCAAGCGGTACAGCTCCTTCTGACGCAAGCTCGGCTTCGCTGGCCCGCAATGGAACGTCCGTGAAACATCTGCAAAGTAGCCCCATGGACCCATCATGTCGGTGTCGAATGCGACGAGATCGCCCGACTCCACCCGGCGTTGAGAGGCTTCCTGCAGCCAGGGATTTGTACGTGGCCCAGAGGCCAGCATCCGCCCGTCGTGCCAAAAGCCGTGATTGGCGATGTTGGTGTAGGTGAGAAGACCCCAGAGCTGGACCTCGGTGACACCGGGGCGAAGAATCTCCCGCATCTTCGCCATGCCATGCTCGGCCACGGCGATCGCCCAGCGCATGCAAGCCACCTCGTCGCTGTTCTTGATCACCCTCGCTGCCTCAGCGATCGGAATACCGTCGATGACCTCCAGGCCGCATCGAAGGAGAGCTTGCGTGAGGCTCGGGTTGACGAACTCGATCGCGACACGCCGATTGACACAGCCGATCTGATCCAAGAACCCGACGACATCCTCGGCCAGCAACCGCGACGCCTCGTCCTGTTGCGGACCAGCATCGAAGAAGGCCAATGGACGGGCTGCGCGAACTTCATCGACGGTGGTCGGTGGCGGGCCCGATGCCCCATGGAGAACGGTCGGACCATCAGCGGGATAGAAGAGGTACGTCTCTGGAATGTGGGCTTGGAACAATGCGTAGCCCTCGTAGTCCAACGCGTAGCGCAGGCTCAGCGGGTTGATCAAGATCAGCAACCCAACCTGGGCTCTCTCGATCTCCGCCCTCAGTCGTGATGTGCGATAGGCGCGCAGCCTGTCGACATCGATTTCAGGGGCCTCGCGAGAGTTCCGCAGATCGCTCCAAGTGTCGCTGACAATCAACTGGTCAACGCCGTCTGCCAAAGATCCCGTCACGTGGTCGCGTCTGGCTCCGGTTGCCGAATGTTGGGTCTGCTTCATGTGTGCGAGTCGTCAACCGGGCTTGCCAGGTTGATGCCCTGATCTTGCGACGTCGTATCGACGGTGACAACGATGTTTCCAACATGCTGCTTGATCTCAAATGCCTCCTGAGCAACCGCGAGTTCCTCGAGCGGATACGTCGCATGAAGCACCGGCCGAATCGCTCCCGCCTCGATCATGTCGACCACCCGGCGCATCGTGCCGGGCGGGCACACAGCCGTGCCGATGAACCTCAGGTCTCGATAGATGAGATGACGAAGATCGAACTCAACGAGCGGTCCCGAAATGGCCCCGCACGACGTGTACCGTCCACCGGCTGCCAGCAGTGGCACCAGCGAGGAGAACATCGAAGATCCAACCACGTCGGCGATGACATCGATACGGCCGTCCGGCGCAGCATCGACAACAGCGCTCGACAGATCGTCAACCCTTCGGTCGATCACAGAGTCGGCGCCGAGCGCCAGCAGCTGATGGCCCTTTGCAGCGCCCGCGATGGCAATGACCGTCGCGTCCCGCGCCTTGGCCAGCTGTATCGCAGCGGTGCCGACTCCTCCAGAAGCACCAGTCACAACCACCACCTCGTCACGCTGAACATCGGCTCGTCCCAGCATCGTCTCTGCGGTGGTATAGGAACAGGCGAACGTTGCCAACTCGGCGTCGCTGAGCGTGGAGCTGACCGGTACGACGTTTTTCGCAGGGACCTTCGTGTACTGGGCGAACCCTCCGTCGATCTCGGATCCGAGATAGCGCGCTCGGCTGAGGTCATTGGGATCGTCGGAATCCAGAACCCAAGGATCAATCATCACTCGCCGATTCAACAGGCCTCGATCGACCCCTTCTCCAAGCGCCGCCGCCGTCCCTACGACGTCAGCTCCCTGGATCAGCGGGAACGTCAAGGGTTGACCAGTCCACGTCGCGTCAGCTCGCAGGGAGTCGATCCCAGCGTCACTCGCCGAGTGGTTCGTCGTCCCGTCAGTTACCGCAGCTGCGTACCAGGCAGTCCGGGTGTTGATATCGGTGTTGTTCAGTCCGCACGCATCAACTGCAATGACGACCTCGCCTGACCCTGGAACGGGGGTTGGCGCATCGCTTCGCCACTCAAGCTTGTCGACGCCGCCATGACCGACGAGCAGCATTGCGTTCATGTAGGTGGGCAGGGTCGTCATCGGAAACCTGCTCGCATTGACCGCTGAAGCTCACACATCGGCATCCCTCCGTGGTCGGACAACCGGGCGACGGTGGGGTGGGCAAAGATCTCGATCACCCTGAGCGTCCAACCGAACCGATCGTTCAAGCGCCCGCACAGTTCGGCCGCGAGCAGCGAGTGCCCGCCAGCGGCGAAGAAGTCGTGGTGGATGTCGACCTCATCCACGTCGAGCACCTGCCCCCAGATGTCCGCGATCGCCTCGTCGAGTTCGTGGCGAGGTGGCGTCAGCGCCTCTGTCGATTGCAGGCGATGTTGTTGCCCTGGCGCAGACAGGCCTCGACGATCGACCTTGGAGTTTGATCTCGCGTCGACCGGCAGTGACGACAGCGCCACGACGAACGCCGGGATCGCATAATGAGGCAGCCGATCGGCCAGAAACGGGCGCAGTCCATCGCGCCACGTCTCGCCAGCATCGTCGCGACGGAGGACGACGTAGGCAACGAGGTGGTCCGGTCGCCCAGTTTCCTCGTCGATGGCGGGAACAACAGCTGCGTTTGCGACCTCGGGGTGCGCCAGCAGCGCGCCTTCGACCACGCCCAACATCACGCTGTAGCCACGCAGCTTCACCATGGAGTCGATACGGCCCTGCACTTGCACCGTGCCGTCGAGCAGAATCCTTGCCCTGTCACCGGTCTTGAACACTGGGCCGCTTCCCGGCCGGATCGGATCGGGAACAAATCGAAGCTTCGTAGCCGGTTCGTCGCGGAAGTAGCCATCGGCGAGGCTGTCGCCGCCAACGTAGAGCTCACCTGGCACGCCTCGTGGCTGTGGTGCCATCTCCTCGTCCAACACGTACATACGTTGGTTCATCTGCGGTCTGCCCGTCGGCGCGATCCGCTCACCACCGAGCGACAGAGCTGCCAAATCGAGTGGCGCCGATGCCGCGTCGTGGGTCTCAGCGCAGCCGTACCCCTGCGTCAGCGTGGCGTGTGGTGCCACCGCGTGAAACTCGGCCACAAGTGCTGCTGGCACCACTTCACCGATGATGGTGACGTTGCGCAGCGAGCCAAGCGCCCGAGGAAGATCCAGCCCTGGTGTGCGGAGGACAGTTTCGAGCAGCGAAGGAGAGATGGTCGATCGGGTGATCTGGTGTTGTTCGATGTATGACGCGAGCAGCCGCGGGTCGTAGATGACATCGTCAGGCACGATCCACGCCGACGCGCCGCGTAGCAGCGGCAGCCACACGTACCAGATGAAATAGACGTTGCAAGCTTCCCGCTCGTTGTCGCCATATGGAGCGTGGACGTACCGGTGCCAGTAGGCGTTCACCGCGGCACGATGCGACTGACAGATGCCTTTAGGTTCCCCACTGGTTCCCGATGACATCGACACGAAAGCAATGTCGTCAGGGTCCGATGTTGGCAACGAGACGTCGACGGCACTCACTTCGTCGATGGCCAACCGCGTTTGCCAGTCGCCCTCGAGGCAGACCCACGAGCACAGTGCTCGCAGACTGCCCGGCATTGGGTCGACCCACTTCGACATCGTCAAGAAGACGCGCGCTTCGGAGACACGAACAAATCTCTCCATAGTTTCCGGCGGATAGGCGATATCGAGCGGCATGAAGATCGCCCCTGCCTTGTTGATCGCGATGAGCGCAACAACATGCTCTGTGCATCGCTCCATCAAGATGCCGACCAGATCCCTTGGCCCGACGCCATTGGCGACAAGCCACCGGGCAAGCGCGTCGGTCTCCTCGTCCAACTCTCGGTACGTGTATCGGCGATCGTGCTGGATCAGGGCCAGCGCGTCTGGCGTTGCCTTGGCCTGCTCGGAGAAGATCTCGTGCAGGCATTTGCGTGGGTACGCGTGGACGTCGCCGTCGACGATGGAGGTCGGACTTGCCACCAGGTCCTGATCGAGTCTCGAGGTGATGAGGTCCAGCACTTGGCGCTGACTCTGCTGGGAATAGAAATGTGCGCCAGGGAACGTGAGGTGCTCGAACGTGGCGCTTGTCAGCTCAGACCACCCTTGCAGCTGTTCTGGTGCCAGCAGCACGTCGGCATCTCCCCGCGACGCGGTGATCGGAACGTTCAACCTCGATTCGTCTGAGAAGCGGTACGTCTCCGCGATTTCGAGGTCGGCTCGAAGCACAGGCAACATGACCTCTCGGAGTTCCTCACTGGCCAAGATTGCCTCGTCGAGCATGCCTGCGTCCCTGACCAGACCATCGAACAGCGCAGCGTCTTCCATGGAGTGGAGCGGCGCGTCAGCATCCCACCAGACGATGTGGGGAGCAACCATTCCAGAGGCGAACAGACGAACGGGAAGCGGAAGTCCCCGTCGTCGGAGCTCGCGAATGATCTCATAGTTGATCAGTGCACCGATGCTGTCTCCGAACATCGCATAGGGACGATCGAGATATGGCGGCATCTCGTTGCACACCGCGGCGACGACAGTCGCTATGTTGCGCGCGAGTGGTTCGTACCGGCGGGTTCCGCGGCCCGGAAGGTTGACGCTGATCACTTCGATCTTGTCGTGGAGACCCGCCGGCCAACCGTCGAAGTACTGAGCTGATCCGCCGGCATGGTGGGCGCAGAACAGTCTGACGTGGGCGTCGGGGCGCGGTTCGAGATTGGCCAGCCACAGTCGC